>Ga0114957_1001694_pt1 | contig 23061 bp, 21 predicted proteins | sample BantaG_FD_87175 | JGI IMG/M metagenome (GOLD analysis project Ga0114957, IMG submission 87175) | Marine algal microbial communities from Bantry Bay, Ireland - BantryBay_4 metaG | ecosystem: Host-associated > Algae > Red algae > Unclassified | place: Bantry Bay, Ireland | collected 2014-11-21 | reverse complement strand
GAATCGATTATTTTTTGTGCGTACGAGTCAATTTTTTTGAGCATAGCCTTAGCTATTTGAAGAAAAATTGGCGAAGTAATCGCCAAAAAGAAGCATTCAAAAATATAAATGAATTTATTACACGATGTACTTAGTACACTGTAATCTAAATTCTGCCCGTTTTGAATGCTTCTTTTGAAATTACTTTTCGTTAGAAATTCCTTAAACAGCTAAGGCTATTCACGAAATTTATAACTCCATTAATTCCAAAATAATCGATTCAAATTCGGACGTCTGACTCCCGATCCCTGATTCCTGACCCCTCACTAATCTACCCCATTGATTTGCGGAAAGCCAGATAAAATGTGTAGATACGACTTACTGATCGTTGCGTCATTGGCTTGATCTAGTTAGTAAAATGGTCAGATTACTCCAAAATAGGTTAATTCAAGGCTAAAGATGTAAGATCGGTTCGTAAAAAAGGTTTTTTCTAAGAGAAGGTTTTTTATCTTCGGCAAAACAAATTAACCAATGCAAGTGAGTCGTTTCCTAGTTCTAATTAGTTTACTGTTTTTGTCGATTTCTGCTGGCGCGCAAAACGCTTCCAGAGATGCGATCAAAGCCGGATTTGCCTACAACCTATTGACCGTAGAAGACGCTTTTGTACCGATGGGATATCTGGAATATACCAGGGTATTTTTTCCGCCGATTACGATTGGAGTTGGTGCTAATTATAGCGTCGCGGACAACATCACTACAGCAACTGAGAACAGAAAGTTAACTACTTTTGCCTTTGACCTGATGGGATACTTTTCATTTTTTGAGGATAGAAAACATGACATGAAAGCGGGTTTTATGATGTCGGCCAGATCCTTTTTGACGGAGTGGGAAAATATTGACGACGAGACATCTGGTAAGGACAGACTTTTTCATCCCGGAATTGGGGCTATTCTCAATTATGATTATCAGATCAGTGACTCTTTTTTGATGGGAGTGAAAGGTAGTTTTACACAATATAATAATGCGAGTTCTGTTTTTACTTTTGGGGGGCATGTGGGGGTTTCTTTTTGAATGGGAATGGGAATGGGAATGGGAATGGGAATGGGAATGGGAATGCCCTCAAACGTAGTTTTGAACGCAGAGGCGCGGAGACGCGGAGTTTGTCCGCTAACGTAAACAACTGTGGAAGAGGCGCAGAGGCGCTAAGTTTTTTCTTCGAAAAAAATTAGCTTGGGACGCGGCACTTCAGTCGATAGCTGCAATTATTTTTTAAACTTTCTAGCTTAATTTATAAAAATGAAACACCTTTTTTCAATTACGATATTTCTCAGTTTTTTGATCCTTACTTCCTGTTCTGGCCAACAAAAAGTGGCGGATGAAAAACAAAATTCAGAACAGACGACGGCAGAAAAAAAACCTGTTGTGACAAGCGGTGATCAAAAAAATGTAACGGCTGCTGACATTCCTGTTTATACCTTTGAGCCATTTCAAAAACTACTCTCTTCTGAAAGTGATACTACTTTTATCATCAACTTTTGGGCAACCTGGTGTAAGCCCTGTGTGGAGGAACTCCCTTACTTTGAGGCTTATCATGAAAAGTATAAAAGTGAAAAGGTAAAAGTATTGCTCGTTAGTTTGGATTTCCCTAAACAAATTGAGAAGAAAGTGGTTCCATTTATTAATGATCGGAACTTACAACCCGAGGTTATTATTTTGGATGAAGCGGATCCGAATAGTTGGATTGATAAAGTAGATCCTGAATGGTCGGGTGCTATTCCGATTACGATTATTTTTAAGGGCGATAAGCGGGGCTTTTTTGAGCGGTCTTTTGAGAGTTTGGAGGATGTGGAGGCTACAGTCGCTTCTGTTGTTTCCCGCTAACGGTGCCTCCGTCGGCCAAAGCCCTATGGCGGCGGACGATGGGACACGTTCCTCGACTCGCAAGCTCGCTCGGAATGATAAACCCGCTAATGCGACGGGACACGGATTTCCGCAGGTTGAACGGGTTTGGACGGATTTTTTTCGTAAGACGTGAAACCTGTCATCCTCAGCTGTCTGAATTAGGGTTTTTAGGATTTGCTGATTTATAGGATTCTCCGTGATCGTAGATCATCCTACCATCCTCTAATCCTATAAATCCTAATTCTGACAGTGGTGGCTAAGCGTGATAGGACACGGATACTTCGACTTCCAATCCCAAAAAGTAAAAATTTAACTAAACATAACAATATCAAATCATGAAAAAATTAATTGTTGGATTATTCGTAGTTGTTTTAGTCATAGGTGGCTTTACGCAATGTAAAAATGCAGATACTACTGCAAAGTCAGAAGACAGTAGCATGAGCGATCAAAAAGTAAATGAAGCTCCTGGCAAAAAAGAGGAAGGCAAAGCGGTTGCTGTAAAAGAAACTAAAGGTTACAAAGTAGGGGATACAGCTACAGATTTTAACTTGAAAAATGTAGATGGCTCTATGGTATCACTTGCCGGAATGGAAGATGCAAAAGGATACATCGTTACCTTTACCTGCAATCATTGTCCGTACTCGGTGTTGTACGAAGATCGTTTGATTGCGTTACACAATCTGATGATTCAAAAAGGTTATCCGGTAGTGGCCATCAATCCTAATGATCCTGCGGTGCAGCCTGGTGATAGTTTTGACGACATGGTAGTGCGCTCTAAGGAGAAAAAATTTCCGTTCGTTTATCTGTTTGATGACGGGCAAAAAGTTTATCCAAAATATGGTGCCACTAAAACGCCACACGTCTTTATTTTAGACAAAGATTTGACTGTTCAGTATATTGGTGCGATTGACGACAATGCGAAATCAATTGATGATGTAAAAACTAATTATGTGGTCAATGCGATCAAAGCGTTGGAAAATGGTGAGAAGCCGGATCCTAACTTTACTAAGGCGATTGGATGTTCGATCAAAGCTAAAAAAAGTTAGGGCTTTTTTTGGAAATGGCAATTGCAATGGAAATACAAATATGGCTTCTAAGCTGTGCTACACGACAGAAGGAACATTTGTATTTCCATTGCAATTCCTTCACTTCCCAAATGACCGAATCTTATAAGTCAAGCCCAACAAGAAGTACCTGCCCAAACGATTCCGAATCATCTCGTTGTATTGATTACCAAAACTATTGCGCTGCACCAACGAATTTTCGTTTAACAAATTAACACCTTTTAGTGTCAGCATAAACTGCTCACCTTTGAAGGTTTTGTTCAAACTGGTATGGATGTAATTAATTTGTGTGGCTTGACCAAAACGGGTAGCAGAATACGCTTCATGTTCCAGGTTCACTTCCCAAAACCAGGTACGGTTGATAAACCAAACCACATCAGAAGAAAGGGTATAGTCGAAAAAAGTTTGACTTTGATCGCTATTACTTTTATAACGTGTGATATTGGGGCGAACGGTACCATTTAGAGACCAGTCAAGTTTCTTTTTCTTTTTATTTTCCAATGTTATTTTTTGAACCAGAGAGGTAATGAATGTACGATCCAGTGATGAATTGACGAGGACATTCGAGCGCTGTAATCGGAAATCTCCATTAAGGCTAAACTTCAAATTTTTGCTTTCCACAGGACTTTCGTAATCGTAAAACAAACTCAGCATCCATTCGTCCTCACTATTCACAGGCTGGGCAACGGAGAGTAGATCGTCTGTAATTGCGGTGGAATAATTAATCGGATTTTGAGCGTACTGCCCTCGAAAACCAGCAAAGAGAGAACGGAAATAAAAGCGATCAAATTTGCTGTAAGTCAGGTCCAAAAGATGGATATATTCGGCAGACAAATCCGGATTTCCAATGACTGCATTTGTCAAACTGCTGCTTTCTAAAACTGGTTGTAGCTGATCAATCGTTGGCGCTTGCAAGCGGGTGGAATAGGAACTACTCAGTTGACTAGACTGACTGAGTTGGTAACTGTATCTTGCTTTTGGCAAAAAAGCAACAAAGCGTTTATTAAAAGATTCTAATCTTGTCTCATCTGTATTTTTCCACGCTAACAGTTGGTAATCCACACCAGTAGACAGACTGTATTTTGGGCGCATTCTTTTAAAACCAATTCCCAATTGATTTTGAAAATAATCTCTTTTAAAATCACTGGAAAGCAATTCATTTGCTTTATATTCTTCTGGTCCAATACGGTCAGAAAATATTTTTTCCTTTCCATCTATTGAGCTTTCTCCTGACAAGACGAAATTCAAATAATTCGCGTTTCCCAAGGATTCTACGTAATTGAGGCTACCTTTATAAGTGAATGAATTTGCAGATTTCTTTTGCTTTTGGTCAATCGAATCCGTGTTAGTGATGTTGTTACTTTCGTAAAAGTCGATTTCGTTTTTCACCCACTCGTTCCCATCATTGAAATCACCAGAAAAACCCCAGCCAGCTGTTAGGAAACGTCCTTTCTTATTTAGCTTTTTTCGGTATACAAATTCACTAATCCAATCTACCTGTTTTGAATTGCCTTCGGATTGCAGCAACGAATGGTTTACTAAAAATGCATTACTTAGCCATGCCTTAGACTGACTCCATTGCTGATCACTTATTTCTGAAAAGCCTCCGGAAAACGTTGTACTAAAATCCTGCGTTTTATCAAATTTATGCTGTAGCTTCAGCTTAAAACGGTGATTGGACAATTGCTTTGACTGATCACCCACTGACTGATTTATAAAACTACCATTTCCCAACACATTTTCTACGGATGAAGCAAAATCAGTTTTATTTTTCGAAAGATTAAAAAAGTAATTAGATCGCAATTCTGTCTTTTCTGAAAAATCATAATTGAAGTTGAGACCACCAGAATAGAGATCATTATTACCCGCATTATCTAGCAAGTTAAGTGGCAACTTAGACAAATCCATCTCTTTACCACTCATCAGGTCGTGGAGCCCTCCAGTGAATTGCAGGTAGTCCATCAGAGAAAAAGCCTGCTCATTAATGTTGTTCAAATTACCGACGAAGGAGAGTTGCATTTTATCGTTGAAGCGGTTAAGACTACTGGAGGAGCTGTAGCGATCTTCTGTTCCATAGCTTGCTTTTACGTTTCCGAAAAGGCCTTTGTTTTTTCCTTCTTTAATAGCGAGGTTGATGGTCTTTTTTTCATTACCGTCATCCATTCCGGTAAATTCTGAGAAATCTGACTTACGGTCAAATAATTGTACTTTATCGATGACCTCAGCGGGAATATTTCGGGTAGCGATTTTGGGATCGTCATCAAAAAATTCCTTACCATCCACTAATACGGTTTCTACCTCCTCCTCTTGTGCTTTGATGGTTCCGTCTTTTTCTACGTTGATGCCCGGCAATTTTTTCAGCAGATCCTCCACCGTCGCATTTGGCCTTGTTTTAAAAGCCGCAGCATTGTACTCTATTGTATCTTTTTTTAGGCTGATTGGAATAAAGGACTCCTGAATTGTCACTCCGTCGAGCATATAGGCATCGGTCCGCAATACAATAGCTCCAAAATCCAGTAAATCCTCCCCCGCTTTCAACGTCAGTGCTCGTTCAAAAGTACCATAACCAATGTAGGTAATTTGTAGTTTGAATTCGCCGTAAGATTTAGCGATTAATTTAAAACCACCTTTTGCATCACTGATTCCGAAGGCTTCCATTTTATCATCAGCCCCATGCTTTAAAATCACAGAAGCACCTACCAATACCTCCTGTAATGAGTCGAGTACCGTTCCTTGCAATTGCACATTTTGTGCGAAAGTGAAACAGGTTGAGAGGAGAAAAAAAAGGGTGATAATTTGTTTCATTGTCTTTTATTTGAGGAAGTTGTTTAACGTTATCTCCTGAAGTCGAGGATAAGGGCTTGATGCTCAGGGCAAAGCTCATTTGCCCTCCATCCGCAAGCCCTTATCCGCAGGCATAGTAAATAACTTTAAACAACTTCGAGGAGTCAGGAAATACCATCGCGGGCTCCGCATCTAACAAGGGCTGATTTCTGACTTCTGATCCCTGGCTCCTAATTATCTCGTGTACTAATCTTAATTCGTACCTTTCCATTTTCCGAAGCAGCACTATTTTCATTACCTCCCATCATCTCTTCCATTGCCTCCATTCGCTCCATAGTAATTTTCATGTATTCCTCTCCTGTTACTTTTTTCCCTTTACTGGGTCGTTTGATTGAATCAATAGATTTTAGTTCTACGCCAGTGGCATTAATGCTGACATCCGATCCTTCCTGTGTATAGTCCATGCTCAAAATAACACCTGGCAATCCATAAAAACGGGACGGACCGATTGCTACAGGAATTTGTGGTGTAAACCAAACCGTAAGTGAGGTACTATCCGTTACTGACTCAGCCTTCATACAAGTGTAACCCAAAATATCTTTTTGCTCGCTTAGCATTTTCCATTCCCGTTCTTTCCAGTCATCTGACACTAGAAATCTTTTGCCCATTGCATCCTCTTCTCTCAATACTATTTTTTCAGAAACATTACAATAAATTTCAGTACTACCAGGTCCTCCGATAATTACTGTTTTCATTTCCGCCCCATTGTTAAAAGGATCCTCTGTTGCTTCTTTTATTACTTCTGCTTTTTTATAAAGGCTTTCATTTTCATTAAAAAGTAAGCTCATCTGGATTTTCTGTTCTGTAGGAATCAGATGTGCGTATTGCTTCATTTCTTCAGGTAATTCGACTTTCATTTTCAGGACTTCTTCATATTGGATAACGCCTTCTGTGTTTTGCGCCATTCCAAAAACAGGTAACATTGCTAATAAAATAAAGAGTACATTTTTCATAATTATTTTTTTTAGTGCTGTTTTACAAAAATAGTTTTACTTGTTTTTCCACAAATATATCGTGATTGATTCTACAACTGGGTTAATAGAATCCCCTGAAAGGTTAATAAAAGTTAATGACACAGCACGGTATAAGAATTAGCTGTATTTTTGAATCAGATGAAATCAAAATGGTCCAAAATATTAGTTTACACCACCTTGGCCTTGCTTGCTGCATTTCTGTTTTTCTGGTTACACCAGGAATACAAAGACGAGCAGTCTGCTTTACGAAATGAACGTGATTTGAGAATTGCAAAAGAATTATTTAATGCAACCGGAATGAATCTTAATGAACTTCTGGCAGGCATTCGAGGTAAGGAGACACAGGTTGCTGTAAAGCTTGATGTAGGTTCAGAGCTATCCAAGAGCATATTATTAGATACCGAAGATTCGCTTCAGCAAATTCAATCCAAAATAAAAATCATGTATAGTGATAGCTTCAGCAAGAGTATTCAAGCCAAACTGGACAGTACTTTGCCTAGTGAAGTCTCTATAATTTACAGTACCAAGAACCTTCCTACTGGTGCGGATGAAGCTATCATTATGGAGCCCGAATCCAGTGCAGAACTGCACAGCATTATCCCCAATAATATTCCATACGACCAAACCCACATTAGCAAAACAGCAATAAAAAACATATGGCCACAAATTTTATTCGCACTTCTTCTTTTCAGCTTGATGGCATTTGGAATTCAGCTTTTTCAAAAAAACTACAAAGACCAACAGCTCTTACTCAAAAAGAAAAATAACCTGATCAGCAATATTGCACATGAACTAAAAACACCTGTTTCAACCATCGGTGTTGCACTGGAGGCTATTCAGGATTACCATGTAAAAGACAATCCTAAAAAAGCAAATTCGTATATTGATCTTTCCAGAAAAGAGCTGGAGCGACTTTCCTCTTCCATTGATCAGGTTTTACAATTGAGTAAAATGGATGCGAATCATGAGCTGTATCATTTTGAAAACCAAGCTATTCTTCCATTGTGTATCGAAGTTGCTAATAACCTGGCACTGCAAATCAAAAACAAAAACATTCAACTTACTATCAATAGTAAAAACAAAAATCTGATAGCCCGACTGGATACGGCACATTTCAAAAGCATGTTATTTAATCTCATCGACAATAGTTTGAAATATGGTAAAGAAGGTGGGCAGATAAATCTGAATCTTACAGAGAAAAAACAGGAGATCGAGCTAAGTATTACCGACGATGGCATCGGTATTCACCAGCAATACATAAGCCAACTCTTCGAGCGATTTTTCAGAGTGCCCAACGGGAACCAGCACGATGTAAAAGGCTACGGGCTTGGGCTCAGCTATGTCAAAGAAATTGTGGACGTTCATAAATGGCAGATTGATATTTTGAGTAAAGAAAACAGTGGTACAACTGTTTTCATAAAAATACCCCGCATCAATGTCTAATACCAAAATCCTATACGTGGAAGATGAATTATCCCTTGCAACGATTGTAAAGGATACGCTGGAAACTCAGGGCTATCTGGTGCAACTGGTCAGTGATGGTGCGGAGGTGCTTTCAAATATGAAAAGCTTTCAACCAGATCTTTGTATACTGGATGTAATGCTACCGAATATGGATGGATTTACAATTGGAAAAAGTATTAAACGGGAGTTCCCTCAGGTTCCGGTTATTTTCCTGACGGCAAAAAGCCAAACTGCAGATGTGATTCAAGGGTTCAGTTCAGGTGGCAATGATTATCTTAAAAAGCCTTTTAGCCTGGAAGAGCTTCTGGTCAGAATTAAAAACTTATTAAAGTTGAAAAACAATACCCTTCCTCGAAGTTTATCTACTTTAATACCCATCGGAAAATACAGCTATTTCCCCAATAAGCTCATTCTACAATTCAGCGACAGTCAAAAAACGCTAACGCATCGCGAATCTGAAATCATTCAATATTTTTCAAACAATATAAATGATGTCATTTACAAAAAGGATCTGCTGCTACAAATCTGGGGCGATGATTCCTTTTACAATGTTCGCAATCTTGATGTGTATATTAACCGACTTAGAGATTACTTTTCTGAAGATTCCGGAATTTCTATTTTGACGCTTAGGGGGGTGGGTTACAGGTTTAATGTTGAAAAATAAAATTGCATTGAGCAACTTTATTTTTCAACATTAAACCTGTAATAGCAATGGCAATTACAATTTTTCTGCTAACGTGAGCTCCGCCAATACAATGGCAATTGCAATGCCCCACTATTTGCGAGCGCCACCTTAGATGGAAAAATTGCCTTTGCCATTGCCAATTATTTCCCTACCGCCGCGACCACCCGCCTCACCTCTTCCACATCCGTCACCCAATAAGGCGTTTCAAAAAGTGCCGTACTTTTTCCGGAAGGAGCAACTACCTTTTTGGCAGAAAGATGTATTTCTTCTGCGCCAGTAAAATCAATAATGGCTTTTACGTTTTCAGAATTGACGCCGGCACCGGGCATGATGGAGATACGACCATTTGCGATTTCTATTAATTGGGCGATAACGTTTTTGCCTTCCCAGGCCGTCGTGGCGCCTCCTGATGAGAGTATGCGTTCGAAGCCCAGGTCGATGATTTGTTCGAGTGCTTCCGATTTATTTTCTATGCGATCAAAAGCGCGATGGAAAGTGAGTTTCATCGGATATGCAATGCGTACAAGGTTGACGCAAGCTTCCAAATCAACTTTTCCATCTTTATCTAAAACGCCAACCACGATGCCATCGACGTTACAACCTTTACAGAAAAGGATATTTCGACGCATTAGTCCTAACTCGAGCGGGTTGTAACAAAAATTGCCCGCCCTGGGTCGGATCAGGACAAATACCTCCGTTTTTTTACCGTTTATGGCTTGGTGCAAGGTTTGAGTGGCGAGTTGGATCGTAGCAGCATCAGGCGTTGTTCCGCCTGCTTCCAGATTGGTACACAGCTCAATACGATCCGCAGCACCTAATTGGGCATTTATGGCAGATTGAAAACTATTTGCACATATTTCGATGTTCATTATGTTATCTTGTTTAGTTCGGGATGGTTGGGTATTGAAACATCTGCTACTTCATTTTGTTTGGTCAATATTTCATGAAGTTCTTAAAATTCTCCCATAAATAAGATAGCTTCACATTTGTAAACAAGCAATAAAGCCATACATTTGCCTACTAGCGATTAAAGACCTTTCTATACAAAGATAACCTAAGATAGATTAAAATAAGTCGATCCACTAGTAGAAGTTGTTTAAACAACTTCATCCTTTATGCTAAACTAAAAAAATCATGCGATCAAAATTTTTATTTGCCCTCTCCTTTATGTTCGTTGTTTCGTGTAAACAGGAACCAAAGACAAACTACATGCCACTTGACCTGATGAGCCATGGTATTCCATTGACCATTATGGCGCCACCTGAGGCTACTGTTAAAGTTACGGATTTGAAGGTAATGAAAGACCTTACTATTAAAAAAGAAGATGATAATTATGACATCCAACTCTATGCGTCAAGCACCAATAGCAGCGATATTGGACAGCTTAAAGCGGAACGGTTGAGTGACGTTAAAAAGAACCCTTACTTCACAAAGATTATTTCGGAGGAATCTCAGGGGTTTATTTATGAAAAGGTGCTGGACTCTATTCCTTACTATGCCTTCAATTATGTTTATCTGCAAGGTGATCAGGAATATATTTTCCAAACGGGGTACACCAGTCTTTTCAAATTGGAAGATGTACAAAACATGTACAAGGCAGTGCAACAGGACACAAAAAAATAACTGCTTAGTCCATTCAACTTTGTTGCTAAAAGAGAAAAGGCCCTTCAATTACTGAAGAGCCTTTTCTACATTTGGTTTGTCACTTTTAAAGCGACCCGGGTTTAAGCCTCGTTGATTATTTCATAACTGAATAAGCCAACGATGACTAAAAGAATACCTAAAATGATCATGGAAAAATGGGTTTGGTTTCAAAATCTTTACCATGCATCTCATCTGTTTCTGAGCACACAGCGAACGGGCCATATATCACTCAAAAAATAAATGCGCTAGTAGCTTTGCTTTACCAGGTGATAATATTCTTAAACAACTTCAAATACTATTACTTGAATAAAGCCACATCTACTTGAATAAAGCCACATCTTGATACTAAAATTAGGGCTTTTACCAGAGAATCTCCATAAAAAGGGGCCAAATTCGGCCATTTAACAGCAAAAATGGTAACTTATTGGTATATAAAACCAATAAATTACCATCTGTTTTTAGAAAATCTATAGATAAGATTGTAGCCTTTTGGTGTTATCATTTCACCAAATAACGCTTATTTCTTCTTAGCTGTAGCCTTAGAATACAATTTGGAAACCACATCCCAGTTGACCACATTAAAGAATGCAGCTACATAGTCAGGACGCTTGTTTTGATACTTCAAATAGTAAGCGTGCTCCCATACATCAAGACATAGGATTGGCGTTCCTTTTTTCTCCGCTACATCCATCAATGGGTTATCCTGATTTGGAGTAGAGGTAACAAAAAGCTTTCCTCTGCTGCTCACACAAACCCAAGCCCAACCAGATCCGAAGCGAGATCCAGCCGCAGCTTTGAACTGTTCAATCATTTTGTCAAGACTACCAAAATCTTTATCGATAGCTTTTGCTAATTTTCCTTTAGGTTGTCCACCACCTTTTGGCGACATTACTTTCCAAAACATGTTGTGGTTGTAATAGCCACCACCATTGTTGCGAACACCAGCGCCGTGCTTGCCTGCGCCTTTTAAAATTTCTTCAATTTTTTTTCCCTTTAGTTTAGTTCCCTCAATCGCAGCGTTCAATTTTGTCGTGTAACCATTGTGGTGCTTAGTGTGATGAATTTTCATCGTTCTTTTGTCGATGTGCGGTTGCAACGCGTCGTACTCATAAGGTAGTGCAGGTAATTTAAATGCCATAGTAAAGTTTTTTATTTTTAATGCATGTTGAAAACAATGCTGCAAATATAATTAAAAAGGTTGAAAGTTGGGAGTGCCCGCAAACGCTGATTGGACACGGATTTAACGGATCGAACGGATGAACACGGATTTTCCTTCTAACGTAAAATGGTTGCGAACGTAAAAAAAATCCGTTCTTATCCGTTCGATCCGTTAAATCCGTGTCCCATCCACATTAGAACGCAAACTTTTTCCTTACTTTTGCAGCACAAAATAAAAATCACTCAACATGAAATACAGAAAAGAAAAAGACAGCATAGGCTATGTAAATGTGCCTGCCGACAAATACTGGGCAGCACAAACCCAGCGATCCACAGAAAACTTCAAAATCGCAGGAACCATCATGCCAATAGAAGTTATCCATGCGTACGCGATTCTCAAAAAGGCAGCTGCTCAAACCAACGCCGAACTAAAGGTATTGAGCAAGGCTAAATCCAAGCTAATTGGTAACGTTTGTGAGGAGATCCTTGGCGGAAAACTAGACGACCAGTTTCCGCTCGTCGTGTGGCAAACAGGCTCTGGCACACAGACCAACATGAATGTCAACGAAGTGATTGCCAACCGGGCTCACGTACTAAAAGGTGGCAAACTCAGCGACGCAAAAAAATCAATGCATCCCAACGATGATGTCAACAAATCGCAATCATCCAACGATACCTTTCCAACGGCCATGCACATTGCAGCCTACCAAATGCTCATCGAAGTGACCATTCCCGGTATCGAAAAATTGCGGGACACGCTGGCTAAAAAAGCAAAGCAATATAAGGATGTGGTAAAGATCGGTCGTACCCACTTTATGGATGCAACGCCAGTTACAGTTGGACAAGAATTGTCAGGTTATGTTGCTCAACTCGACCACGGTATTGCTGCTATCCAACACACCTTGAAGCATCTTTCAGAATTAGCGCTAGGTGGCACTGCTGTTGGTACCGGATTGAACACCCCAAAAGGTTATTCAAAGCTGGTCGCAAAAAAGATTGCCAAATTATCCGGCCTTCCTTTTGTCACGGCCAAAAATAAATTCGAAGCACTTGCCGCGCATGACGCGATTGTTGAATCTCACGGTGCCCTCAAAACGGTAGCGGTTTCACTAATGAAAATTGGAAACGATATCCGTATGCTCGCCTCCGGTCCTCGTTCTGGAATCGGCGAATTCATTATCCCTGCCAACGAGCCGGGGTCTTCCATCATGCCGGGTAAGGTCAACCCTACTCAGGCAGAAGCCCTCACCATGGCCTGCGCTCAGGTGCTGGGGAATGACGTTGCCATCAACATAGGTGGTGCTACCGGACATTTTGAATTGAATGTCTTCAAACCGATGATGATCTACAACTTCCTTTTTTCTGCCCGATTGATTGGAGATGCGGCTACCAGTTTCAATGACAATTGCGCCAAAGGCCTCAAACCAAACAAGCCAGTGATCAAGGAAATGCTCAATAACTCACTCATGCTGGTGACTGCGCTGAATACTAAAATCGGCTACGACAAAGCTGCTACGATTGCCAAAACTGCTTATAAAGAGAATACAACTTTAAAGGCGGCGGCGGTTAAGCTGGGCTATTTGACGGAGAAGGAGTTTGATGCTTGGGTTCGGCCGGAGAAGATGGTGTAGTGAGGTGTCGGGAGTCAGTGGTCGGGAGTCCGTTTCCTACTAATGCGGTGCCCTCGCCACGTTCGAGTGCCTGACTCCCGACTCCTCACACCCGACTCCTTTTTAAACAAAACACTACCCTTTTTAAGGAAAAAACCCTATCTTTGCACCGCTATTTTAAGAAGTTCTTTAATTATGAAATCGTTGAACCATTTTTCAATTCCGATACAGGGGTTAAAAGACGGGATGCATCAGTTTGATTTTCAAGTAGATAAGGCATTTTTTGCTAACTTTGAAAACTCGCAAATTGAAGACGGAAATTTTGACGTCAATCTATACTTCGACAAGCGGCCAGATATGTATATAATGACCTTTAGTTATGAAGGTAGCGTACAAACAGCCTGCGATCGTTGTTTAGTAGATATTAAACTTCCGTTAAAAGGAGACAATCAGCTGATGGTCAAGTTTGCAGAAGTTCCAAGTGAAGAGGCCGAAGTTATCTACATTATCAGAGGCATGAACGAGTTGAACGTAGCCAAATATGTATATGAATTCATCTCATTGGCTATTCCGATACTGAAAGTTTATGACTGCGAAAATGATGATCCCCCACCTTGTAACAATGAAATGCTCGGTTATTTAAATCAAACTAATCAAGAGCAAAAGGAAGAAGGTAACTCTTCCAACCCAATATGGGACACATTAAAAGATTTAGACAATACTAATTAAAACCTTTCGAGGTTAACCTATAAATAAATAGATCATGGCACATCCTAAAAGTAGAATCTCAAAACAGCGTAAAAGAAAGCGTCGTACTCACAAAAAAGCTGAGGTGCCTCAACTTGCGACTTGTCGCACTACTGGCGAACCACATATCTATCACCGAGGTGTATGGGTAGATGGCAATCTTTATTACAGGGGACAACTTGTGATTAAAGCTGCTGAGGATATAGACTAGCCACTTACGCTTTAAACAAAACACAAAAAGCTCCTATATTTCGATATGAGGGGCTTTTTGTGTTTGAGGAGTCGGGAGTCAGGGATCGGGTGTCAGCACCGTATTTGTCCTTTGTTGCAAATTTTAAATGTAAACTTGAACATGTAAAAGTGCCTTCTTTCGTGAAACCAGCGCTTGTCTGCCGAAGTTTAGAAGAAGGCATGACTTGTTTGCCGGAGTAAAATGAAAGCATGGATATATTCGGCCACTTTTACATTTTACATTTCAAATCTTGCGCAACTTTTGTCAAAGCCCGCTTGGCCCCAGGTAAAAAACAAAAAACTTAATTGAGGCTAAATCAGGAAGCCCACGGTCGAGTGACCTCACCCCCGACTCCTGGCACCCGACCCCTCATTTTGTTATCCACACAAAATTAAGTACCTATGTCTCTCATTTTTCGCTATAAATAATACAATCACCCGTTATGAAAAAAATTTGGAACACAGATAAAGCACCTGCCCCGGTAGGTCCCTATAATCAGGCCGTCCAACATGGCAATACCCTTTTTGTTTCCGGCCAGATCGCTATCGATCCTTCTAATGGAGAATTGATCCTATCAGACATTGAAAGTGAAACACATCAGGTACTCAAAAACATTGGCGCCATTCTCGACAATGCAGGTACCAACTTTGAAAATATTATCAAATGCTCGGTCTTTGTATCCGACATGAACCTCTATAGCCGCATCAACGCCGTCTATGGTGAGTATTTCAACGAAGAAACGGCTCCGGCAAGAGAATTAGTGGAGGTGGCTAATTTGCCAAAATTTGTAAATATTGAAATTTCGGTGATTGCTGGAATTTATTAGCAACGTTGACTGTTAACTATTGATTGTTGACTTCCCTCTAACGTAAATAAAAAGGGAAGTCAACGGTTAACAGTCAACAGTCAACAGTCAAAAAATAATCATGAGTAAAAAGCAAGTATTATCCTGTATCCAACCAACCGGCGATATGCATTACGGCAACTATTTTGGAGCAGTCAAAAACTGGGTTAACCTTCAAGAGGATTATGATTGTAAATACGGAATCGTAGATTACCACGCGATCACCATGCCTTACAATGTAAAGAAACTTCGTGAAAATACCTGGGAGCTAATCTTCAACCTGCTTGGAGTTGGTATCAAACCTGAGCATCTGTTTGTTCAATCTCTAGTACCTGAGCACGCAGAACTTTGCTGGATATTTAATTGCTTCTGTTCGCATGGGCAGTTGGGTCGTATGACACAGTTTAAAGACAAATCTTCTGACTCAAAGGAAAAGGCGGAAGGCTTTATTTCTGTCGGTTTGTTTGATTATCCTGTTTTGCAGGCAGCTGATATCCTCATTTATCGGGCAGATTATGTGCCGATTGGGAAAGACCAGGTGCAGCATTTGGAGCTGACGCGAAATATTGCAGAGCGCTTCAATAATCAGGTTGGACAGGAATACTTTGTTCTTCCGGAAGCACTTTTCACAGAAACGCCAAAGATTGCCTCCACCGCTGACCCAACCAGAAAAATGAGTAAGAGTGCCGGTGAGAAACACCACATCAATGTATTTGCTGACGAAGCTCGTATCCGCAAACAAATCAAATCTGCGGTGACGGACGCAGGTGATACCAAGTCAGGTGAAATGAGTGCCGGTGTTGCCAACTTATTCAGCATACTAAAAGCAAGTGATAAGATGGATGATTACAATCAATTGAAAGAAGATTTTGACAAAGGTGAACTTAAGTACTCGTCGATGAAAGAAGTGGTCGCTGATGCTTTGGCAGAACAAACGAAATTATTCAAGGAGCGTAAAGCTGCCTTTATGGACGATAAAAAGAATGTTAAAAATGCCATCAAAGCTTCTTCTGCCGAAATTCGAAAAGTGGCGCAGGAGACGGTGAAGGAGGTGAAGGATTTGACGGGGCTTTTGAATGTTCGATTTTAAAAAATCCGCGAATAAAAGATCGGTAAGCACACCCTTTGATTTATCAAATCGGTGGGATTGCCGAGCTGAGACGCTAAAAATGAGCGCTTTATGTTTACACCTCAGCTCGGCAATCCCTTTGCTGCGCGATAGTGCTTACCGATCTTTAATACGCGAAAATAATACTACTAATGAAAATAATCTGCATCGGAAGAAACTACGCCGACCACGCCAAAGAACTCAACAATCCCGTACCAAAGAAGCCCCTCATCTTCATGAAGCCCGCTTCTGCCCTACTCATCAATAACAAACCATTGTACTATCCCGAGTTTACCAAAAGTTTGCATTACGAGGCTGAGATCGTTTTAAAAATTGCTAAAAATGGAAAGCACATAGAAGATAAATTTGCACCAAATTACGTAACCGAGATCGCCATCGGAATTGATTTTACCGCAAGGGATCTTCAAAGTCAACTCAAAGAAAAAGGACACCCCTGGGAAATCGCAAAAGGCTTTGATGGCTCAGCTGCTTTGAGTCCCTTTATTCCGATTGATACCGTTGACCGAAATGCAGTGGCGTTTAAACTCAACCGGAATGGAGAGACCGTACAACTGGGAAACACAAAGGACCTGATCTTTTCCTTTGAGCACATTCTTACCTACGCTTCCAAATTTTTCAAACTCAATATTGGTGACTTGATTTATACGGGCACTCCTGCCGGTGTGGGTGAAGTGCAGGTTGGAGATGTGTTGGAAGGTTTTATCAAACAAGATGGTGCTTTTGATGAGGGTAAGCCTTTGCTTTATTGCCAGATTCGGTAGGGAAGTCCAAAGACAAAACAACTCTATTTAATTAATGTAACGTATCCTGAAAAGTATAGGTTGGACTTATATCATAACTTCCCTCATTCCCATCTCCAAAGTCCCATTCAATTTCGTATGTAGAATCAATAGGCCATGAAAGATTATTGAAGGAAGTGGTCAATGGGTCACAACCAATCGATAAGTCTGGAGAAACTATAATAACTTTTGGAGCAGGCAACCATTCTATTTCTTTTTCAATACTATCCTTACAATTAAATTTGTCCATCACTTTTAACTTAACTTGAAACAAGCCAGGTATTTCATCTGCTTCAATTTCTAAATTTATAAGTGGATCACATAGTATAATATTTAGTTGGACATCACGTCTTATTGTACTTAACAATTCCCCATTCCGATATTCAGAAACACAGATACCTATCAGAAATTGACCGAGCAAAGGAGGGTTGCCTGACAATACCCCTGTTATTGGATCCAAGGTCAACACATTAATTCCTAGAGGATAAAACGCACCATATGTAGGTAAAATAAATGGGACGGGAGTGTAAGGAGAAGGCGCTCCTATGGTTGTGGCACTACCATTATCATTAAGAGGTGCGCAGAATTCATAAATCAATTGATCGCCATCAACATCTATTGCCTCCTGAGGCAATTCCAGTAGCTGATCAACACACATGACTGTCGGTGGTAAAAATTGAAATATAGGGCTATTATTACAAACAAGTTGAGCTTCTGGTGTGATTTAGATATAATGAGTAGCCCCCCAATAGTCAACTGGATTTATGTTAGTAATTCCATCTGTTCTACAACATTTTTGAAACACAATATAATAACTGGAATCACTTAACATTAATTCTATTTCACCTGAATAAACTCGTTCTTGAACACATATTCCCTGTGGTAATTCTAAACAAGGAAAATTGGGGTTTTCGAGTTCATGTACTGTGTCTTGCGTCAGAACGACAACATCAGAAGTCCCACTATGCCAAATTCCAAAATACAAGTCAATACCCAACTCAAATCCATCACAATCCGTATACTGGTTATAATAAATCTTATACGACCTAGAATTAGCTGTACTGTCTTGCCCTAAACATTCGTAATGTAAATCGGCTCCTATTATATGTAAGAAAAAGGAGTTATAGCCCAGTAATATGAATAAAAATGTAGTAATAATAGTTTTCACGATGAGCTTTTTTTTCATGAAGTGTTACATTAAAAATATTTTACTTTTTCTTTCATCTACAAGTTACCGTCATTTATTCCAAAATAAGTTTAAAAACATTACTAATACGTCCCTTCTATCCATTTCATAAAATCTTTTGCAAAATTTTCTCGTCGTTCATAGTTTAAGGTGTCATTTGTATATGAAACGTTATATTCTCGTTTATACAAATAAAGCATATAGGAAGCATATCCATGTTCTACGCTTTTATTTCCATGTACCTCTTCAACTCCTTTTAAAGATTGAATATCCTTTTGCGAAAAAACACTGTGATCTATAGTATTTAAATATTCCTTAGAATTAGCATCATACTTTTTTAGTTGTTTTTTATAAGAAAAGCAAGTCGTTAATTGTATACAACAAAAAATGAGAATGATAATACGAAACAGTTTCATAAACAAGTAGTTAAGGGCACCAATCTCTGTAGCACCAGTTATCAGTATACCATCTCCATGTATATTTATTTGAACTATTGTCTTCATAAACTGCTTGTGAGATTATCCAACCAAAAGCATAATCACAATCAGTAGAACCAAAACTTTTGGCACAATCAAAGTGGAATACTTCTTTATTACAAGAGTTGTGCTCCTTATAATATGTAAAATTTGTTACTCTTGAAGATTTAAAACTCCTTCCCTTCACAAGTAAATTGTTGCAATCTAAAATATAAATACCGAAAAAAAGAAAAACGCGAAACTTTAACACTTAAATTCCGGAAACATACAAACCATGATAAATGATAAATGTTCTTAAATCTAGTAACTCTATTCAAGTATATCATCCGAAGTTATATTGTAGCTCATAAATTCGAATGACCGAAATACAGTAGAATTTAAACTCAACAAAAATGGAGAGACCGTTCAGCTAGGAAATACAAAGGACCTGATCTTTTCCTTTGAGCACATTCTCACCTACGCTTCCAAATTTTTCAAACTCAATATTGGTGACTTGATTTATACGGGTACGCCTGCGGGTGTGGGTGAGGTGCAGGTTGGTGATGTGTTGGAAGGTTTTATTAAACAGGATGGTGTATTTGATGAGGGTAAGCCCTTGCTTTATTGCCAGATTCGGTAGGGAGGAGATGGGAGGGATCGTATCCGGCAAATTTATTTGCCAGGATCAACCCACTACTTGATTGTCGGTATATTTGAACCTAGCAAATAAATTGTACTCCATGCCCTTAGCCAATCGGCAAAGAACAAAGCTTCCTTCTGACATGGCTCCACAATTAGACTTACTCTATAGGGAAACTCCGGTCTTCGGTCTAAACCATATCCGACTTAACAACCACCCAATTTTAACTAAAAAATCCGCATTTTCCCTCACTATACTATCAGTATCCGCAAAACTATTCCTACCTTTGTCCCGATTTTAAAAACTACCCACAGAAAAAAGTTTTTTAAAGTTAAATACAGTGTGTATTAAGTTGCTTTACATTTTGAATAGGTTATTTTTTGTGCGTACGAGTCAATTTCTTTGAGAATAGCCTTAGCTATTTGAAGAAAAATTGGCGAAGTAATCGCAAAAAAGAAGCATTCAAAAATGTAAATGAATTTAGTACACGGTGTATTAAACTATGGGATGATGGAAAGTGACAGATCCCGCATCTTATCCTTTAGGCTGAAGCCTAATTCAGTAAATCAAAAGACCTTTTCCTTAATCTAAATTAAAGAAGTAAAATTATGTCTTACTTATTCACATCTGAATCTGTCTCTGAGGGACACCCAGACAAAGTAGCGGATCAAATTTCCGATGCTTTAGTCGATGCATTTTTGTCACAAGATCCTTCTTCTAAAATTGCTTGTGAAACACTCGTAACTACTGGCCTCGCGGTTATCGCAGGTGAAGTACGAACCAAAGCCTACATTGATGTACAAACCATCGTTAGAGATGTCATCAAAAAAATAGGGTACAACAAATCTGAATACCAATTTGATGCCGACTCTTGTGGCGTTATGTCTGCGATCCACGAACAATCTCCTGATATTGCACAGGGTGTTGACGTTGGAAAGAAAGCAGGCGAACAAGGTGCTGGTGACCAGGGTATGATGTTTGGTTACGCAACTAATGAAAGTAGCAACTACATGCCACTTCCACTTGACATTTCTCACAAACTTTTGGAAGAGCTTGCCGCAATTCGAAAAGGTGGTAAGCAAATGAAATACTTGCGTCCTGATTCTAAATCTCAGGTAACCATCGAATACGATGACAACAACAAACCACTAAGAGTTGACACGATCGTCATCTCAACACAGCACGATGATTTTGATTCTGAGAAGAAGATGTTGGCTAAAATTAAAAAAGACGTTCAGGATATTTTGATCCCACGTGTTTTGAAGAGCTTACCTGCTAAGGTTAAAAACTTGTTCAAAACGAAATACAAATTACACGTTAACCCAACTGGTAAATTCGTGATCGGTGGACCACACGGTGATACGGGTTTGACGGGTCGTAAAATTATCGTTGATACTTACGGTGGATTTGGTGCACACGGTGGTGGCGCTTTCTCTGGTAAAGATTCTTCTAAGGTGGACCGCTCTGCGGCTTACGCTACACGGCACATGGCGAAGAACATTGTTGCTGCTGGTTTAGCGGATCAATGTTTGGTACAGGTTGCTTACGCAATCGGTGTTGCCAAGCCTGTTGGACTTTACGTAAACACTTATGGTACGGCTAAAGTTAAGTTGAGTGATGGAGCTATTGCTCGTAAGCTGGATAAGATCTTTGACTTGCGTCCTGCTGCCATTGTTAAGCACTTCGGTTTACGCAATCCTATTTTCTCTGAGACTGCTGCTTATGGCCACATGGGTCGCAAGCCAGGTAAGAAGAAAGTGAAGATTGGTCAAAATGGTAAAAGCAAAACAGTTACTGTTGAAACATTCACTTGGGAGAAACTGGATCGTGTGAAGGACATCAAGAAAGCGTTTAAGTTGAAATAAGTTACTGGATGCTGGATGCAGGATACTGGTTGCTGGATGCCTTCTAAGGTAGGCTCTTCATATCCCAACTGCATTCCTGCATGATACACATCTTATCTAAAAAAAGCTGGAGACATTTGTCTTCAGCTTTTTTCGTTTGCCTAACGTGGATGGGACGCAACAGCCTTTTAATGAGCTTCAAATCAACAATGTGACCTCCGATTTACTTCAATTGTTATACGGTTTTCTGGCGCAGCAGCATATAGAACGACAGTCCCTTTTGAAGAAATTCCATTGCCTCAATGAACTTGTTGAGCGAGAAGAAATACAACACAGTGACAGTCTCGACCTCTATTACTTTGGCAACAAACTATACATCGCCTGCGACATGACGAGTCGGAATATCGTCACGCAAGCCAACTATCAATGTCAACATCTCGACTATCTCATCCAATGTTATGATGCGGTCGGGAGCTCAATGATCCCTTGGTATACCGCGTACTTAGGGTGAGGGGCCAGAAGTCAGGAGTCGGGAGTCGGGAGTCGGGAGTCGGGAGTCGGGAGTCGGGAGTCAGTTTATCAAAATATTGCGTAGTCCCCAGTCGCGTTGTCTGACTCCTAGAACAAAATAGCCCTCAGAATGGTTAATAAGACTAACAATTATTGTATTTTTGTGTATAAGAGACGGGAGCAAATTATTTGGATATTTCCGATTTTTATAAAATTCACTAAACGATTGACCGATAGGGAATAAGTGTGTTAATTTTTAAAAATGTCAAAACGGAAAAATTTAAATAATTCCGTCAAACTTCATATAATAAACATTCAAAATCTATACTAAAATGAGTACGATCAAAGCCTACGATCAATTTGCCAAACGCCATATCGGTATTAGCGAAAACGAGTTGAATGACATGCTTAAAACAGTGAAAGCCAAATCACTGAACCAACTAATCGACGAGACTATCCCCAAAAACATACGCCATAAAAAGGACTTAAACCTTCCTGAAGGACTTACCGAATTCGACTATCTGCGAGAGCTGAAAGAAACGGCGGATATGAACAAGGTTTACCGCTCATTTATCGGTATGGGGTATTCCGGAACGATTACACCGTCCGTACTTTTACGTAACGTTTTTCAAAATCCGGGTTGGTACACGCAGTATACGCCTTATCAGGCTGAGATTTCCCAGGGTCGTTTAGAGGCTTTGCTGAATTTTCAGACGACGGTGGCTGATCTTACCGGTCTGCCAATTGCCAACGCCTCTTTGCTTGATGAAGGAACGGCTGCTGCTGAAGCAATGGCGATGTTCTTTAGTTTGAAAAATAAGCGGGTGAAAGAAGATAAAGACATGGCAAATGAGTTTTTCGTTTCTGACAAGATATACGATCAAACTTTTGACATACTCGTTACCCGTGCCAAGCCTTTGAACATTAATATTGTAAAAGGCGACTGGTCAAAATATAAAATCAACGATAAGACCTTTGGTATACTCTTGCAGTATCCTGCCAAAACAGGTGAAGTGGAAGACTACCGCGCTTTTGTGGAAAAGGCAAAAGCAAAAGATGTTTACACCACCGTGGCTGCTGATTTACTTAGTCTTGCCATCCTTACTCCTCCGGGAGAATGGGGTGCAGATGCTGTAGTTGGAAATACACAACGGTTTGGTGTGCCGATGGGATATGGCGGACCGCACGCTGCCTACTTTGCAACAAAAGAAGATTTCAAACGAATCATTCCAGGTCGTATCATCGGCGTCTCTGTAGATGTCCACGGCAACAAGGCTTTGCGCATGGCGCTACAAACTCGTGAGCAACATATCCGTCGCGAAAAAGCAACTTCTAACATTTGTACTGCACAAGCGCTCCTGGCTATCATGG
>Ga0114957_1001692_pt1 | contig 23072 bp, 13 predicted proteins | sample BantaG_FD_87175 | JGI IMG/M metagenome (GOLD analysis project Ga0114957, IMG submission 87175) | Marine algal microbial communities from Bantry Bay, Ireland - BantryBay_4 metaG | ecosystem: Host-associated > Algae > Red algae > Unclassified | place: Bantry Bay, Ireland | collected 2014-11-21 | reverse complement strand
TATCCACCTCCTCATCGGAGTATTGGTGTACGAAGTATTGCGCGAACATAAGTTATATTTCTTTTTGGCTGAAATCGGAATCATTATCTCCCTCTTTTTTTCATACAGAATGTATCGTTCCTTTATTCGCCCACTCGAATTTATGGCGAGTGGGGTAAATGCTATTCGCGACAAGGACTTCAATGTCAAGTTCGTAAAAACGGGTTCCCGCGAAATGGACAAACTCATCAACGTCTACAACGACATGATCGACAACATCCGGCAGGAGCGAACCACTTTGCAAGAGCAACATTACTTTTTAGAAAAACTAATATACGCATCTCCGACTGGAATTGTGATTCTGGATTATGACGATCGGCTATCAGAAATTAACCCCAAGGCTTTGGACTTTTTGAGCATTAGCAATGAGTGGCGAAATAAGCTCTTCAGCGACTTTGACCATCCACTTTTGAATGCGATTGCCGGGATGGAAGCGGATAGTTCCAAAGTGATTGCATTGAACGGTGGTACGGAACGTTACAAATGTCAGTCCTCCCGATTTATCCATCAGGGATTTGAACGCAAGTTTATTCTGATTCAGGAATTGTCTAAAGAGATTTTGGAGGCAGAGAAAAAAGCCTATGCAAAAGTGATCCGAATGATGGCACATGAAGTCAATAATTCGATTGGAGCCATTAATTCGATACTGACTTCGCTGATGGAATTTTACAAAATGGAAGACCCGGAACAGGATGCAGAAGTAAGGGCATCTCTGACCATAGCGTTGAACAGAAATGAGCGCCTCAATTTATTTATGCGAAATTTTGCTTCCGTTATTCGTTTACCTGAGCCGTTTATGGAGTCAGTTTCTTTACAGAAAATGCTTTGGGATATTGCTCGCTTAATGGAGTCGCAGGCAGAGGAAAAGCAAATTAATATTGAGCTGCAGCTTCCTGAAAAAGAAATTTTTGCCAGATTAGACTTACGCCAAATGGATCAGGCTTTAGTCAATATTGTCATAAACGCTATTGAGTCAATCGGAGAGAAAGGAAGCATCCGTTTTCAATTGATGGAACAACCGCTAACGATTCTCATTGAAGACAATGGCCCCGGTCTGTCCCCGGAAACATCGGATCAGTTGTTTAGTCCGTTTTTTAGCACCAAGATGGATGGGCAGGGGATTGGTCATACTTTGGTAAAAGAGATTTTGATGAATCACAAGGCGCAGTTTTCTTTGCGGACTTTGGAATCGGGGTGGACTCGGTTTGAGATTTTGTTGTAGGGATCATTGAGCCCCCAGCTCGTCTGTTGGGATCGGTGAGCCTGCGCATTAAAACAGTGAGCCCAATAATCAAAAAAGCCCAAACACAAAAGTGCCCGGGCTTTTTTACCATGAAGCTGTTTAGTGAAAACTACTCCACCACCACCTTAACCGTAGCCGTATCTTCACCAGAGCGAATCTGAACAAAATAAACACCAGTAGCCTCACCAGCTAATGACATTGGCAATTTATAATGACCTGCTGCCTGTTGATTCAATTCAACCAACTTCAACAATTGTCCTACAGAATTGTACAATCCAATTTGTGCATCACCAGCGCTGGCCAGATCGTAACTAACCACAAAATTGTCAGCAGCAGGGTTAGGTGTTACGCTTAAAGCAAAAAGATCACTCGCTACTTTCTCGTTGTTGAGGATAATGGCATTTGAGAAATCATCCTTAGTCGCAGAGAAGTAAACAATGTTGCTAATTTCCGCAGGATCTTCATCAATCCAGGCAACAAGCCCCGGAGATAAATCTTCCTGGAAAATAAAATGAATATTATCATCTACATGTCGTGCCATGGCCGGAAAAGCTGCTTCAATAAACGGAATAAAGGCAGCATCATAGAAATCGTCATTCACCATGTCATAAGGTGCCGTCCAGGTAGCGCCACCATCTTCCGTCTTGATTAGGTAGACGTGTCGGTAGTGCTGCATCTGAGTATTGTTCATGTGCTCTTCTGTCAAGCCCATATAAGAAACATAGATATTGTTATCTTCATCAATACCTGCTGTTGGATGGCTGGTCAGGGAGGTAGAGTAGCCGCCCCAGGCATTTTGATCAACGTCGATTGTACCATTACCATCTACATCAACCAAATCAGAGATGAGCATGGTAGAGTCGACACCATAAGTTTCATTCCAGTAGCGCAAGCCACTCCATCCTGGATAGTAAGAAGCACCATTTACTGGATCATCAGTCACATACATTTCTCCAAAGAAAACATGTACCTGTCCATTATTGTCAATCAGTACAGAACCAGACTCATCGTTGGTGAAAATGGCCAATGAATCCGGACCTGAAAAATCAGAGTTATACAAATCGTCAAAAGTATATGAATCATTGTCGGCATCGTATTTGTCTACCGGAAAATCAAGAACATTATGCTTAGCCCAGGTAGAACCAAAATCATCTGATTTATAAACAACCAGGTCACCCCAACTCTGGAAAATAGCAATAGCTACATAATTGTCTTTTGCATCAATGGCATAACCTTGTGCGTTGATGGCATTGTAAAGTGAGCTGTCCACTCCCTCAATGATCACATCAATCTGATCCCAGGTAGCTCCGCTATCCGGAGATCGGTAATACAATAAATGTGGGTCCATCCCTTCATATTCTGCGCCACCAAAAGCAACTGCAGTGGTGATCCCAATGACATGCAGGTAGTCTCCGTTTTGTGCATCACCTGCTACTACCGGCCAAAGCATGCCTGCTGGTGTGTCAGATGGTATAGCTCCTTGTGTCCAATCTGTATCTGCAAGAGATTTGGTGTAGGAGTAGTGCTCATAAGGTGGAGGTGTTTTATGCGTGAACATGGCTTCCTGGTTATTCTCAGTTCCTGCCAAAGAAGGAAAACCTGTTCTTACATCTCCTTCCAGGCGGTCAGAAGGCGCAGCGCCCCATTCGTAACCAGTCGCTTTGTTGTAACCCGTTCCACGATCCGTCCAGCCACCAGCGGCATCATAACCGATCATCCAGATGCCGGATAGATTACCATCGCCGTAGTTGATGAGTCGGGTAGGAGTGGAGCCGTAGGTTTGTACGTCCATAATGGTGGTTCCCAGTGCGCCTACGTTGGTACGCATGGCTGCAGAGGAAGGTGTGTGATCAGCTGCACCAGCAGGAGCAGTTGATTGATTTAGCAAAAGCGTTTCCACACTTTTGTCAGGCATTGGAACAGGTTTCAGTGAGCTTAGGTCTCTGACTGCTTTGGTGCTTTGAGCATTTAGTTGGCCTAAAAAGAAGAAGGCTACTAACAAAAAGGGTAATGTTTTTTTCATAAAAAGGGTGTTTGATTATTAATAGGGTGAAGGGTTGGAAAGCGCTGGAATACTATTGCTTGAAACCTTGCCATCCCTGCATAACAAATGTAATGAAAAGCATTGAGATATTAGGGATGTTATAGGCGGTTTGTCAGCTGGGCTTTAGTTTTGTATGGTCCAGATGGAAGGCCGGAGTTTCCCACTAGTGCAGTGCTTGCGATCGGGATGGGACACGGATTGAACGGATTGACGCGGATTTAAAAAATGCAAGAGCAGTGCTTGTTCCCGTGGTGGTAATATTAGAGACGAGAATGTCATCCTATCGAAAAAGTCTATCACTATTTCTTCCACGGTGTACTAAGAATAATTGATTTTTTCATAAATTTCAGTTTTTAGTTTTATCAGAGATAAAAAATTTGTAGCTATTCAGGGAGATTATTGGTAAATTCGGGCTGGAGGTTAGTGCTCGTCTTAGGGTGAACTCTAGTAAGTGCTCCTCTGCAAAGAAGATGAATCGCACCACCAGAAGTACCAACACCTGTGCTGCCCGCGTGCCGCCGAGTCCTTCGCCATAGGTTTCGGCCGCCGGAGAAAGCTTTAGCGGCCTCCGTGCTCCTGCGCTGAAGCTTCGGCGAAAGCGTTCGGACATAGCCTTTGGCGGCGTACGAGGAGCAGCGAAGCCGAAGTGTCCTTCGCCAGTCTATGGCTGGTCGAAGTAATATCCAATATCTAACATCCAACAATATTGCATGCTTAAAGTCATTGAATTCGGGACATATACTAATTCTCTAGTTCGTAAAGTCTATTTACACTCAGGTAATTTCAAAATCCAACATTTTCTCTGTAATCTTGTTCTTTATTCGTGCCTGTAGGATAAAATTAGTACAAAAAAGAGCCTTGCTTAACGTTAAACAACTTCTCTATATAAATACAAAATGTCAACAAAGAGCATCACTCAAAAATTTGGTACAGCTCCCGTTTTCTTCACCGCGATATCCACTATTCTCGGAGCTGTCATGTTCCTGCGATTCGGATTCGCAGTGGGTAATGTTGGTTTTTTGGGGACCATCGCCATCGTTCTTATCGGGCACGCCGTTACGATTCCTACGGCTATGGCTATTGCCGAAATTGCTACCAATCAGAAAGTAGAAGGTGGGGGAGAATATTATATTATTTCCCGGTCTTTTGGTTTGGTGATTGGCTCTGCCATTGGTCTGGCACTCTATATGTCGCAAGCCATTAGTGTGGCCTTTTATATCATGGCTTTCGCCGAAGCGTTTAATGCTCTATTTGATTATCTGATCCTGACTTTTGCAATGCCTGATTGGCTGGTCTGGCTGCTCCGACAGAAGCAAACGGTTGGTATACCCGCACTTTTAGGCTTGACCTATATTATGCTCACCAAAGGAGCTGACCTTGGCGTGAAAGCCTTGTACATTGTAGTCGCAACCTTAGGTGTCGCACTCATCGCTTTTTTTATTGGTACCACTGACTATAGTCAAAATCACGCCTTCGATGCGAACGCCACCATCGCCGATAAAATGGAAGTAGTAGAAATTCCTGCTCCAGTCGAAGAGGCGGTAACGATTAGGCCCAGTACTTTTCCAATTGATAGCCAGGCTACCTCAACGGCGGAGCAGGACCAACTTGAGCAGTCGATTGCAAGTCCAAACGACCGTCCGATAGAAAATAACTCAAGCAATAGTCCAGTGACTCCCCTGGGGTTCTTTACTATTTTTGCTATTATATTTCCGGCCTTTACAGGAATGACAGCAGGAGTAGGGCTCTCTGGTGATTTGAGAGATCCGGGGAGATCTATCCCTCTGGGAACGCTGGCGGGCACCATTGTGGGAATGATCATTTACTTTCTCATGGCCTACAAACTGACAGCCTCCGCAAGTCCACACGACCTGGTAGATACCTCCAGGTTGGTGATGGCAGATATTGCCTGGCAAGGTTGGTGGCTGATTCCACTGGGTTTAGCAGCAGCTACTATTTCATCTGCACTAGGGTCCATCATGGTGGCACCCCGTACCTTGCAAGCCATCGCGAGGGATCATATTTTTCCGGCAATGAAAGTCAATCAATGGTTGGGAAAAGGTACTAAAGAAAAAGACGAACCCTTCAACGCCAGTCTCGTCACCATTGGAATTGCAGCTGCATTTATCATGGCAGGTGCATTAGATAGTGTGGCGCAAATCATCTCCATGTTTTTCATGGTGACATACGGTTCGCTTTGTTTGATTTCATTCCTCAACCATTTTGCTGCAGACCCATCCTACCGACCCAAGTTTAAATCGCGCTGGGTCATTTCTTTATTTGGTGCTTTTGCTTGTTTTGGTTTGATGTTTTTTATGAATGCAGCTTTTGCTTTTATCGCCATTGTTGTGATGGTGATTACTTACTTGGTCATTGCTCATTACAATAAGGATAAGAAGAGCATGGCCGTTATTTTTCAAGGAGTTATTTTCCAGTTCAGTCGTCAACTACAAGTCTTTTTGCAAAAAGCAGACAAAGAACAAAATAAAAGTTGGCGTCCATCTGCCATCGCCTTTTCTGGTAGCACTTTTGATCGACTCGGTGCCTTTGATTTGCTGCGTTGGATTTCTCAAAAATATGGTTTCGGTACCTATATTCATCAGATCACCGGCTACCTCTCCCGTGAAACCAACAGTGAAGCCAAGGCCTGTAAAGAGCGCCTTATTAATATGACCGAACTTTCGGAAAGTAAAATATATGTGGACACGCTGGTGAGTCCATCCTATACCTCCAGCATCGCGCAGGTGATACAGTTACCCGGTATTGCGGGCACCGAAAACAACCTACTTATTTTTGAATTTTCGAGAACCAGCCCTAGCAGTCTGAGCGACATAGTTGACAACTTTCAACTCATCAAGTCAGTCGATTTTGATGTTTTGGTTTTGGGAACGTCAGAACGAGGATTTGGTTTGAAAAAGCAAGTTCATATTTGGCTCACGGCCAGCGATTATCAAAATGCCAATTTGATGATTTTGTTGGCTTACATCATTATAGGACACAAAGACTGGAAAGGTGCCGAGATAAAAATCTTCGCCATCTATCCTGAAGATATTATTGAAACGGAACGAGGGCGCCTCTTCGAATTGATTAAGAAGGGGCAGCTTCCAATTTCACCTAACAATGTGAAGTTTATTACTCGTAAAGGCGATTCAAATACAGATACCATCATCAATACGACCTCCGCTGATGCTGACTTGACCATTGTTGGTTTCCATCCAAAGCTAATAAAGCATGAGGGGGTCGCTGCATTTCAGCGCTACGATAAAGTGGGGAATGTTTTGTTTGTGAATGCGGTGGAGAATGTGAAGATTAAGTAGGAGCTGTCGGAAGTCAGTCCCATCAAAAAGATCGCGTAAGCGATCCATGATCGAGGGCACTGACTCCCGAGCTCTTCCATCAATCACTCACAATCATAGTTAAAAATATAAGATCGGCCATTCGGATCATTTACCTCCATGAGGAATCCTGCCTCACTATAAACGTTGTCCGTGTAAGTACTTTCGTCTTCCAGCTCATCACTAGCATTAAAATTCATTTCAGAGGTCATGGCATGGCTCATGTGAAGGTGTGGTCTGCGAATCATAGTTCCATAAGCAAAAGCGAGTTCGTGGCTGAGTCCTTCAACCAAACCTTTTTTAGAAGTATCAAAAGTATAAAAGGTATAATCACCAAAAGTGGCGCTTGTCCATTTTAGGGGATTGCCATTGCTATCAAATTCGTAGTCAAATTCTCGGGTTTGTAAACCAACCTGGGTTAATTGGGTAATGAAATTACCGTTATAAGTGGGTGTGTAGGTGTAGCGCAATTCATCGTCTGGCGCCTCACCCCAAGTTTCGGTAAAGGATGCTAACTTACCATCAGCGGCATAGGTAAATTGGTAGTAGACGTAAGGTCCGATGTCTTCATCTCTAATGGCTTCTTTCAAACTCCCATCTGCATTGTAAAACATTTCGAACTGGTCAAAAGTTAAGCCTAGTTTTGTTATGACGCCGTCATCGTCATAGAGCACATTGAAAAGTCCTGTGCTGGTAGATGAATCAAACCTCCAAAGAACGGCACTTAGTGGGCATTCTTCTGGCTCAGGTTCTGGGTCAGGGTCAGGTGAGTCATCGCTGTCTTTTCCACAAGAAGCAAGGATGAAAAATCCAAAGAAGAGGAGCATCAATGATTTTGTAACTTTCATTTTTGTGAGTTTATTAAATTAATAATTTGCTGCAAAGGTATTGAAAAATTTAGTGAATTTTATTTTGTGTCTAGGGCTGGTTTTTATTGCCACGGAGGCATGGAGGTCATGGAGGGTCACGGAGTTTTTTCTCTGTTTAGCTTAGTGTACTCTGTACTACAGCCCCTCCCGACGAATGACGGGATACTTGTAAAATTTGGCAAAAAAAAACTTTTAGAAACTTAGGAGACCAAACTTTACCGTTTTTCATTTTCATTTTCATTTTCATTTTCATTTTCGTTTTCATTTTCATTTTCATTTTCATTTTCATTTTCATTTTCGTTTTCATTTTCATTTTCGTTTTCATTTTCATTTTCGTTTTCATTTTCATTTTCATTTTCATTTGCGGCTCCGCCGCAATGTGTCTCTGTGGCAAAATCACTTTTTCTTCTTCTTCCGAAACCGGAAATCATAAGCCAGAATAAAATTCAAAGATTTATAATTAGAAACCACAGAACCATTTCCTGCAAAGTCAAATAAGTTCTCATCAGTCACATTGGAAAAGTCGACTAGTTGGGTATCATTTTTTTTGCGACCAAAAGCATAGTCCAATCCATAAGAAAAAGTGCTGTTCCATATTTTTAATGAGTTACCAATTGAGAAATGGTAAACGTTGGGAGTAGTGGAAAGAAATTGTGCAGCGGATGAATTTTGCAAAATCTCCCGTTGGTTGAAATCGGTCCGGAAACCCCAGATTAAACTGATTTTTTTACCAAGTTCAGTTTGTGCTCCGATTGCTACGTTCAATACACCCTTGTTACCGGTTACTACCAGAACAGGTGCTTCTTTAATGCCGATGCTGGTCGCCAGCCCGTCAAAAGGGTCGTCACGGTCATCGATGACGGTGTATTTGTCAATATCTTTGAAGTATTCTACGGAAAAAGAAATATGTGATTTTCTAAAAGGAAAGTCCATTCCGAAACCTATTGATAGTGGTGTTTTGTAACCTTCAAGATTAGTGCTGCTCAAGTTGGAGACAAGCACTGTACTGTCAGTTCCATAGGTTTTTAAATCATCGTATTCGTAAGAGGCCTTACTGAGGAAATAATTGTAGGTTGGTGATGTGATGGTTAACCCAACTTTGATATCCTCAATTTTTAGCAATAAGCCAAGTTTAGTAATCATACCTCCTTTAGCATTAAAAGAATACTTGAGTTTATTCCTCCAACCCAGATTTAAGATATTTGGAGATGTTTTGTTGACCAATTCTTTTTGACTTATAAGCTTTGTGCTTTCGCTATGAAAAGTCATGAATTGAGAAACACCAACCGACAAAATATTTGACAATTTGAAAGAGGCCCCAACTCCAAACCAACGTTCACTTAGCCGACGTTCAAAGTCAAGATTACCAATAAATAATTCGTCGGGATTACTTTTTATTCCCTCTACGACCCGGTCTCTAAAACGAATGTTGGATTTGAAACGGGTAAAAGAAGTAATGGCCATCCGCACGACATCACTGCCCCCCGGATTGAATCCCAATGAGCCCAAACCCGGTGCAAATCCCAGATTTCTATCCGTAATGGTGTTGCCGCTACCTAAGTAATTTTGTGTTTTTAAGATAGAGTAGGAGGGCGTAAGAAAAGAAAGGGATAAGTTGAAATCATCTTCACTGGTCATCGCTCCAGGGTTGTAAAAAACCGCGGTTTCATCTTCTGTGGATGCGATGACAGCTCCATTCAGCAATAATCCTTTTGCGCCAAATTGATGCGTCCAGTAGTGGGCGTCTGTTTGTGCAATTAGAGCAGCGTTTTTTGCCAGAAGGCAGCCACAAATAAAAATAAAAAACCTGAATTGGGAAATGCTCATTTTTGAATCGGGATTTTGTGGATGAATAAAGCGTTCTGAATGCTGGCTGCTTGTCACTGAATGCAAGATAGGTGTATAGATCGCCAGTAGTTACGTTACGTTAGAAGTGATCCAGCAACCAGCATCTTGTACCCAGCATTTGCATAAAGCTAAAAAGAAACCAGCGAACTAAGAAAACAGCTGCTGTAATTATTCGAGGATTAAGGGACGGCTGAATAGTCACCAGCTGCTTTAAAAGCACAAAAGCCCCGGGATGAATCCCAGGGCTTTAAATATTCTACATCGAAAGAAGTCTTAATATGCTTCCTTCGTTTTCGTCAATACTAGTAACGGTTTCCACCACCGTAACCGCCTCCGCCGCCACGATTGTATCCACCACCACCGCCGCCACGGTTGTCACGGTTTTCGCGTGGTTCTGCTTTTTTAACGACAATTGTACGGCCGTCAAAATCTTGGTCATTTAGACCATCAATAGCAGCTTGAGCTTCTTCGTCATTTGGCATTTCAACAAAGCCAAAACCTTTTGACTTTCCAGAAAACTTGTCCATAATGATTTTTGCGGAATCAACAGTTCCATAACCTTCAAAGGCTTCTTTTAATGTCGACTCGTTTGTGTCGAAGTTTAATTTTGCAACAAAAATATTCATAAAAATAAAAATTAATATCCCGAAATTCGGGAAAAATAAAAAATTGTTCCTTTGGAAACGTACAAACAATATATTAATATCATTCAAAGCTCCTCAAGAACGTTAAGATGTAGAAAACTAAGAAATAAGGTAAAATGAATCAAAAAAGATAAGAATTTAGCCGAGTTGCTTAGTTAAGCTACTGCAAAAATACTATAAAATTTGTATTTGTGCACTTTTAAGACGCTATGATTTGTAATAGTCACCGTTAAATGTTGTTTTTTTTTTAAATATATAGCTGATTTGGGCTATTTCTACCCTTGAATACCTGTAAATAGCACTGAAAACGCGAATTTGTCAACTCCCCAGGTATAATTGCTTTTCAGGAACATTTCTCTACTTTTGGTGCTTCTAACCAACAAAATGAACCTTTTTATGAAAATTACACTCGATCTCTATAGCCATATTGTCAAACTCCCTGTCCAATGGGGGGATATGGACGCCGCCAATCATGTCAATAACCTGATTTATTTGCGCTGGGCAGAATCAGCGCGGATAGAATTTTTCAGAGCTGCCGGAATGAATGTTTCTTTTCAGAAGAGCATTGGAGCTATTTTGGGCTGGCAGGAATGCAAGTATACTTTTCCTATGACCTATCCGGACACTGCTGTGGTGGGGACTCGTATTATTGAAATATTGGAGGATCGTTTTACGATGGAGTCTTCCGTCTTTTCAGAAAAGCATGAGCGCCTGGCTGCTATTTCTAAGCAGCTTATTATGGCATATGATTATAGGACTTTGGAAAAGGCTGCTTTGCCGGCGGAGTGGGTTGCGGCTATTGGTAGTATTTAATGGCTATGTTGATGAGTTCGGGCTGGGGATGTTGGATGTTGCATTCTTAAGGTCATTCAATCCTGCCAAAAATCCTACCGAACAAAAAATCCAACCCGAAAGCTAAACAAGCGATCCTCTCCATCTGCCTTAGCATAGGTAAACGTCAAATTGAAATTTTCCGCATAGGGGATCAGGTAAATTCCTCCGCCGTAGGCATAGTGCCACTTTTCTGAATCCTCCCCGTCCACCCAAACCCGTCCAATGTCATACAAACCAAAAACACCATATTTGATGGGCACTAAAGGTGTGGCCACTTTTCCCAAATGAAAACGCAAATCTGTATTTAAGAAACCTACAGAATCACCCCCAAAACGATTTCTCAAAAAGCCACGATGATTTCCCTGTTGTCCCAAAAAGCTTTGATAGTAAAAGGGGACTTCGCCATATGATTGTTCATAACCGCCTCGCAATGCAAGTGTTATTGGTATTTGGATGCCTTTGGTGATAAAGGCAGAAAGTTCTGTTTTGTAATGCCCGCCAAAATCTTTCAGGTCACTGTTGTAAAACGAATAGTTGCCCACTTGGAATTGCATGCCCTTCGTTGGGAAGTTGCCGTTGTCACGGAAATCGAGATTGAACTCAAAGTCGGGACCAAAGGTAGTCGTTTGACCCAATCCATTGTTGGGCGGAAGTTGATCATAAATGGAGGCGTCCCCACTATCGTCAGGATTTGCGCGGACATCTTTAAGCTCAAATCTTAAGCGGGTAGTAAAGGTGGATTTTTGCCAAAAGGTATTTCTCCAACCAACGTAAGCGGCCTGTGCGTTGGTAAAATTGGTGTAGAAACCAGCGTCGCGCAGACTGTCTACCAAAACAACTTCATTGCCATAACCGTAGAAGTGAACCATGGTTCTGTCCCGACTCGCAATGCTTATACCCGTAACCATGTCCCAGTCTTTAATGGCATGTCGAAACTGTGCATCCACATTAAAGTTATAGTTTTTGTTGGTGGTCACAGAGCCACTAATATTGAATTTTCTGGCAAAGTCAGGTTTGTTGAAAGCATGCTGTACAAGGTTGCCGCTAAGGCCCAAAGCCACTCCATCATCTCTGTTGTAGGAAGTAAAGGGGAGAAATATAGCGTCATCGTAATGATACAATTTGGTCGGTTCAAATTGTAGCACCTCCAGGGTGTTTACCTTTTTAGTTTCGCTACTCATGGTCACTTTATCCTTGTTGCGTTTGTCGTAAATTTTTGTGTATTTTTTGAGGCCACTTACTTTTGAACGATCTTCAATGGTATCTTTTCCGTCACCACCAATGATTCGAATTAAAATACTTTTTTTGCTTTCGCCCTCTATTTTGAACACATCTTTTTTACCCAAACCATACACCCGAATCTCTTTGGTTTCCCCTTTTTTAAAAGTCCGATCCGAAATTTGTTTGCCTCGATCGCCATTTTTTTTGAGGTTGTAAACCTGGGCTCGAACATCACCATTTTCCAAACGGGTCAACTCAAAGTACTCGCGCGAGTTGGAGCCCACTACGTAAGCATTGCGAGTAATTAGTTTGTAGTAATCACGAATCATGTCAGGTAATTTGTCTCGTCGGGCCTGAAGCACCTTGCGGATGCGCGGACCAGATAAAGGCTGGACCTCAGGCGGCAAAGTAGCGATAGCAGCGTCAATCACTTCATCGGTCATCACACTTTGAATATTTTTTGCTTCAGCCAGCCAATCCTCGTAAGTGAACGTCTTGGTAAGCCAGTGGTCCATATTTCTGCTTTTAAAGCCGAGGTATTTTAGATTGCCATATTTGGTACCAAAATTTTCTTTATTGACGTATAAAGGTTTGAGCATTCGAATGCCATATATACCGTTTAAAACGGAAAAAGCTTTGTCCCGGTCTTTTGGGAATGGCCGATAAATATAATCTCCTTTTTCTTTATAAGCCAGCCACTTCCAGTTGCCTTCGTGGCGATCCCAGTCACCAATCCACATGTCAAAAATACGGGCTTTTACATAATTTGGAATGTCGAGTTGGTGGTCATTGTCATCTATTAATTTGTGGTACATTTGGAAAGAACTAACTACTTTGGTGGCATCTCTAAACGCGTTTTCTGTTTTCTTGCTACCCTTTGGTTTTAGTTCGAGGAGGCCAAAGGTATTGGCAAATTCTTCGCGGAAAGAGCCTAGCCGTGGATGATCGGGAAGAAGATAAAGTTGAGGACTAGAACTGGGCAGACCGAGTTGGTCAATCAAATAAGCCACCACGATAGAACCATAAGGTTGCTGATGCGAGGTCCGGTCTTTTGAGAGTTTTCCGTAAAGGCTGACCGCCAAATCCTCTTCCATTCGTTTGGTTGGATTTTTGTCGACAGACCGAAAGGCGAAACGCTGACCATCTCCTGATTTGAATTTAAGGGAAGTAGTCTGCGCGCCACCACCTTTGGCATAAGGGAGTAGCCCACCATGCATGCTGTCCAGATCGATGTATGGGATATTATGAATCGGAGTAGCCCAGGTTGTTCGATAATTTTCACCCAGTATCCAGCGTTGCAAAAAACCGACATCATAATGGCGGCCGGCAATCGCTTTGCCACTCTTTGGTATTTCAGTAATATCCGACTTGTTGTAAGCAAGCTCTTCCTGACACGGATTGAACAAAATATTTTGTGTATGCAAAGTGGAGGTTTCACAGGGTGATGCATACAATTTTTTCTGATAGATTTCGCTAATGCCTTTGCGATTAGTGACGCCATAGGCTTCGAAAGCTACCGCTCCATTGGCTTGGAAAACCAGTTTTACGAAACCAGTTTTTCCCTTTCGGAAAATAGTTTCTTTGCCGGAGTCTACGGGCGTTGCCTTGGCGAGTGCGCCACTGTTGATATAGTAGTTGTCATCTTTTTGTAAAAGCTGTAGGTCGTACTCATGTGCAGATGTGATGATGAGTCCGGGATTTTTTTTAGCGATTCTGAAAAGTTGGTTGGAAAAATGGTTTAAATCTTCGTTGTTCAGGTCATTTTGACTGCCAATATTTTGGTGGAAAGAGGCGATCATTGATCCGATGATGGGGGGAGAGAAGTGTTTTGCAAATTGTTTATAGCCAGCATATCTTCCGTAAGAAAGTGGCGTGTGGTGAACGGCAACTACGATGTTTCGATTGTCAGAATCTGAGAGTTCGTCACCGAGTTCATCCCAAAATTCATTTTCGTTGAGTAAGTCGCATTCAGTATCTTCGGCTGCCAATCGGTTGTCTTGTTGAAACCATTGCGAGTTGGTGGCGATGATGCGCAGGTGTTTTCCAATGTCGATTTTTTTAATTTCAAGGCAACCGTATCTTGGAGAAAGGATTTTTGCCTTTGCCGACTTAGTATCCAAAAAATCCTGTAGGGTATCTAACTTTTTCCGTCCGCTTATTTTTCCGTTTTTTAGTTCCTTATCGCCGGGGATAAAGATAATTTCGCCTTTGTCTTTTATCAAGTCGAGTAGACGTTCTATTTTTGCGATGTATTTAGGTTGTCCGGAGCGATTAAAGTCATTGTCTTTAACAAAGTCTCCATTAATTAAAATGGTAAAATCACCTTTTTCCTTTTGCAGAATATTTTGGATGGCGTCTAACTCTGGCGCATTTGCTGACAAGTTTTCTAAGTTACCTAGTAGATAAAGGCTGTGCGCTTCGCTATCGTTTTGTGCGTTTGAAAGGTGAATGCAGCTAATACAAAGCATGCAAGTGAGAAAGAGTAGTAGGATGGAGTTTTTACTCATTTTGGTTGGAAGCTTTTTTGTAACTGTTGAGTGAAAGTGTTGGAAAAATGAGCGCATTAAGTTTTCGGCTAAATGAATTTATTACACGGTGTACTTAACAGCTTGGCCAGGAGCGTGAGTCTCTTAACTGCCAAATTTATGTCGTGCGCCATCAGGTTGTGATTACTAAATCGACAATCAAAAGGCCTTTAAACGTGATCTACTTATTTAGTTGACAATCTGTTTGTTATGAGCAGCGCTTCTGCGTTCGCGTGAAATTTTTGATTTTGATTGATGCTTTGATTGATGCTTTGATTGAAAGACACAGTTTACAGAACAGTCCCGTCACAACATTACGTCACACAACATAAATTTGGCGGCTCCGCCGCGATGTGCCTATATGGTCAAATGTCAGCAGAAGGAGTCGTTCTCAAAAGTGACAAAAATTGCAGGAACTACTGTTTTAAAGTTCAAGAGCAAACTCAAGTGTAAGTTCAAATTACCTGTTCATGTAAAATGCCTTGAGCTTTACGTATGAGTTTGCACTAACACCAACACTTGCGTTTTGAAAACAGCCTCTACCAAGTCATCGTCATCCCGAGGCTTGTAGGCCCAGGATAAATCTTGAACCCGACTTTAGCTTCCTTGTCTTTTTTTCTATGTATCTCCGGGATGAAATAACCAACCAAACCACCAGCAATATATCCAGTGATGACATCGGTTGGAAAATGCTTCCCGGCCTTTACGCGCAAATAACCGACGGCAGCAGGAATGATGGCAGCAGCTGACCAAACCACGGGTTTCCATTTGCTATCCGGGTGGTAGTCGTTAAAGACTTTAGCGCTGAAAAAACACATGGAAGAAGTGACGGAAGTGTGTCCGGAATAGAAGGAAAGTTTTGCATTTTTTTCCATTTTCAACGCTATGTCAACATTGGGATTGTAAACAAAAGGACGGGCACGTTTGGCAAACCCTTTCGTAATAGCAGTCAACGAGCCATTGATTAATATAACCTCAGCACCTATAATGCCGACAGGTACATAATCCCTACGGCTATTCTGATCGAGCAGAAATAAAAACGGAAAGACATAGGAGCTGGTAAGCAAGATGTCGCTACCTATTTGTGAATCGCCTGAAAAGGATTTTATTGCTCTTCTGTCGAACCTATTAATGTCGTTTGGATTGCTGACTCTATCGGCAATTTGCTCCGATGTTAGTGGAATTACGTTGAAGTCGTAATAGAGTGCGCCCACTGTACCAATAAAGCTAACGGTCAATAATGGTATATCTTTTTTATAGCTAAGCTCATAAGGACTTTGTGCAAACGAGGATGTATAGATGGCAAAGACAAGTAGGATTAACAGCCAAAAATTTTTTAAATAAATCATGTTTCTTTTAGCGTCCAAGTTATGGATTAAATCTTGAACTTGAAAATGTTTTAAGACATAGAAGGACAATTTGCCTGGATAAACGTGTACTAAGTACACGGTGTACTTAGGTGTGGAAGTTACAAATCAGTCCACTGTCTAGCCTGCGACAAATACTTACCCACCAACATCGCCACCAAAATAGTCAGATACAATTGTCCTGAAATACTCAATAAAACAACTAAAGACTTGGCTGCCTGGTTTTGTGGAACAATGTCTCCAAACCCAAGCGTGGTGAGGGTAACGAAACTAAAGTAGTTGAGGTCAAATAAATTATATATCGGATTGTCGAGGTTAAAGGATCCTGGTATCATCAGCTCCAGTCCCTGATACAAAAGGCCACCAATCAAACCCAGTAAGAGGTAACCTGATATAGACCCCAATATTATTTCTAAACTGACTTCTTTATTGCTGCCGATTTTTACGTATAGGCGAAAGGCCAGATAAGAGAAAAATGCAAGCAGGACAATTGTTTTAGCGGCAGCTAATAAATGATGGGAGGAGTCATTGAAAAAGGTCAGCCAAATCAATGCAAAACCAGGGATGCCTAAAGTTAAAATAATTAGGTAATGTCTTCTTCTGTCGGACACTGCCCGGATTCCACACAACATTAATAACGAATAGGTTAGTGGAAAAATAGCCTGAAAAGCCAGCGGGGCTAACACTGCTGGAATTGGAAGGATCAGGAAAAAAACCAACATGAGAAGTAGCCAGGCTTGATCATTGATTTCTGTTTGTTTTTTCATATATATTTTTTAGGGGACGGGAGTAGGGTGTCAGGAGTCGGGTTTCCACTAGCGCGGGTTTTTGACAGGACCAACAGGGTTAACCTGATTTTGTTTCAAATGTGTGGGCCTACCTATAAAGGGCAATCGTATAAATCAAGTAAATCCTGTCAAAAATAACGTCAGCGGGAAAACGTCAGCGGGAAAGCTTCCAACTTCCCACTTCCCACTTCCCACTTCCAACCTCCCACTTCCCACTTCCCACTTCCCACTTCCCACTTCCCACTTCCCACTTCCAACTTCCAACTTCCCACTTCCAACTTCCAACCTCCAACTTCCCACTACTTCACCGGCACAGGCACAGGCACCGGAATCTTAACAATAGGCACCGCAAAATAATTCGAGATAATAAAAGCCACCACAGCCACCACAATTCCATACATAAAAATATTATAAGAAATACGGAGGTAGCGATATTTGGTCGCTAATACAACCCCCAGAAAATAAATATCATCTATCAAACTGGAATATAAGAAAGAAGCATTGTCCATTAATTGATTCATGCCCCAATGGTAATCATCGCGGGTCATTTTATGGAAATTGCCAAAGAACAATAAATTGGTTTTTTGGTTTTCAATATCTTCTCTGGTAAACAGTCCGTTGGTCACATTGGGACGGATAGAAAGAATTGAAAAAATCATAGAAGCCAGATTTACAGTAAGTAAAATAATAACTGGCGGAATCAAGTGCGGATTCGTATCCAGTTTTTGCATCAGCGAACCAATCAAGATAGAAATGATGATGGAGTTTACCGAAATCATAATATTGGCTTTGCTGTCTGCCATGCCACTGAGGTCGAGGTGGTTTTTGGAGGTGAGCCTAAACATGGTTTCGATACCGCGCTCGGGGCGGCCTTCTGCTTTTTGTAATTTTTTCTTTAGTACTTTTAGTTCAGAAGCGGTGACGCCCATTTCGGTCATCATGCCTTTGTCTATTTTCTTTTCTAATTTACTTAATTGCTTTTCGATCTTTTTCCGGACATTGTCTTTTAATTCCTGGTAATTTGCTTTTGCAAAAGCAGAATGAAATTGGTGCCGACTGATAAAATTCAAATTGTTTTGAGTCCATTCCGTATCGGTGTATTTTTCATCCTGCCTTTTTTCCCATTCTTTGCGCAAATTACGGGCATGCTCTTCGTAGTCGTCACTGTAAATGTTTGACATATCAGCGTCGCAAAGTATACCTTCCAGTTGATTGGCTGGCGTGGCATCTACATGTGTGGAGAGTATGCAGGCTGCGATGGTTTTTATTTTTTCTGCGTCGTAGTTTTCGTTTTTCAAAAATGTTTCCGCAAGGGTTTTACTTTTTTCTTCATGGCCATTATGACCGTCTTTATATCCCAGGTCATGCAACCAGGCGGCAATCAACAAGATCTCCAAATCGTCGTCGCTGAGTTGTTCCCCTTCGCCAATAGCGGTAGCAGCATCTACCACCATTTTTGTATGCTCATAGTTGTGGTAGGTGAGGTCAGCTGACAATTCGTTTTTTAGAATATTGCTTGCGTATTGTTCTACTTTTTTGAGTATTTTTTTGTTCATTTTATGCTGAAGTTTAGAACCTGTTGAAATTATGAAGGATTGAATTTTGAATAGGCCCGTTATCGCAGATCGCCAAATCGATCCAAAGGCCCATTCAAAACTCCTCCACTAAAACGCATGCCCAACGCCAACCTGAAACCGCCCACCTTCACCATCAGCAGAAACATTGTAACTGAAAGTGATGATGGAAATATTTAATGGAGCGATCCAAACTGCACCACCGTAGCTGGAATGCCAGGTATCGCTGCTATCGGCGGAGTCAAAGATACGACCATAATCGTAACTGCCCGTAATACCAAAACTAAAAGGTAATATAGCGTTTTTGATACTTCCTAAAGCCAAACGAATATCAGTCGTATGGAAAAAAGACGTAGCTCCTCTGTATCGCTGACCAAAATAACCGCGAAGATTTTCATCCTGACCAAGTGCCGGGGCGTAGAAAAAGTCGTAGTTTCCACGAATCAGATCGGTGCCCAGGCGAGAGGCAAAAACCAGGTGGCGTCTTTTTAGGAAGGATTTGTACATGGTAAAGCTGCTGCCAAAAGTGGTGAACCTTCGATTGCTGCCGGTCAGGTTAGTTTGCCAATTTACTTTATTGTTGAAACTAAAACCATCGCGGGGAGAAACGGGGTTGTCGGTATTTGAAAAATTCAATTCGGCGATACCTCCCGCATACCATCTTGATTCAAAGTCTTCAGGGCTGAGGCCATTGAGATTGGTGTTGATGAACCGATCCTGGGTGTTACGAAGTTCGTTCCATTGCACGAGCGGGCGGATGGAGATCTTGCCGATCTCATCAAAAAATCGTCGTTGCCAACCAAAGTCAAGCTGTGCAAAACTTTGCTGTACCCGGTAGAAGTCGATTCCATCAATTGCTTGCTGGCTATCATTTCCCAAGCCAAAAAAGTTGAACGAATAGCGATTGTTGCGGAATTCTGCGTTGGTGACAAAATCCCAATATTCAGTGGCTTCAAAGAAAATAGCATTGTACTTCAGGTCAACGCCTTTGTTGGCAAAGGAGTAGTTGACACCAAATTTGTGCGTGGCTCCAAGTGGTGCTTTATTGAAGCGACTGAGGGTGACCTTGCCGGAAAAACCAATGGTCACCCCATCACCTGCGTTGAAGCCGACAGAAGGAAAGGGCGTGAAGGTAGAAGCATCAAACTGATTGCCTGCATATTCGTAAATATTTTTTCTGGCAATGTTGGTTAGTTTGTTTTTCGCTTCTGTTCCGAGTTGTATTTTATTGCCTTTTTTAGTATCGTAAAAATGATCTTTTTTACCAAAGCCTTTTACGATGGATGTATCGTAAAATTCATCTTCGCCAGGGCCACCAATTACGTACACTTTTATACCGTCATTGACTTGTCCGGATATTTTAAAAATGTCGTCGCCGTCTAGTCCATAGATATAAATTTCATTTGTTTCTGACGTTTTGAAAACGCGTTGATAGAGCAATTCATTTACTTCGCCCTTCTTGTTGGAATCGTACATGCTCACCGTTGTATGTTCGTCGTCTGTCCGAATGACTTCGAAATATTCTATTTTCTCTGTGCCATGCAAAATTGATTTTTTTGCGAGGTATCGGTACATTCGTTCAGCGATTTCATTGACGTTGTCACGGCGAGCCATCAATACTTTTTCGATGTTAGGGCCGGTCATGTCATAGATGTGCTTTGGGAATAAAGCTATAGACTCTTTGATCACTTTATCGGTGAGGTTTTCTTTAATGTAAGCTGCTTCTTTTAGCCAGTCTTCCTTCGTCAATTGATTAAGGAATGTGTGGTCAAAATGGCGGGCATTATAATAGGTGAGTGCCGGATTTTGAACGGCTGGTTCATAGATGTTCAACATTTTTACGATATAGTGGTAAGGTCTTAAAATCTTGTAAGCCAAACCGTCGTAGGTGGAGTAAGCATTGTCGCGATCGCGGGGAATCGGGCGATAAACTTTCTCATCATTCTCGTCTTTTGAAATAGCCCAACGCCATTGGTCGCCGTGCCGGTCGATATCTCCAATCAATACATCGAAGAGTCGGCTACGGGCTACCCATTTTTGGTCCACATGGTGTTTACGGCCTTTTTCAAGCTTTGAAAGTAGCTTTGGTGTACTCGCAAATTTTTCAGCATTACCAAAAAAGTCTGCTTCCGGCCATGACTCAGATTGCCGTTCTTCTACCAGATAAACTTCGTCTCCAAAATGATCGTTGTACTGAGCAAGCGCGGGCTGTTTAGGGACAAAGTATAGCCCGGGGTTGGTATGATAAATATTGGCCGCATCCGATAATAGTCCCAGTGTTAGCGGTGCGTAGCAGTGGGTACCGAGAAAAGTTTCGTTGAACAAATAGTTGACAACCGCCAGTTGGTTAAAAGGGTAGGGGACACCGCGACTTGGATCTTTTGTGAGGGATCGCATGACGTATTCTTTTCCGTCGGCACCTTTCAGTCGGAGTGAGTTGGTTTGTTTGCCACCCCCTTTTTTGATGACCGTGCAGCCCCCTTTGAAGGTGGATAAATCGAGTGTGGCAAAGTTATTTTTTGCCAGATAAACTTCGCGTCTTCTTTTTCCCAGCATGTAGGTGGCGAACGGGCCAAGTGGTTTTATATTTCTGGTGGATGGGAAGACCAATAAACTGTCTTTTCCAGATTCGTAAATCGGAAAGTCTTTTTGGAAATCATCTGGGTTTATTTTTGGTAGCGGACCTTTTATTTTGGATCTAAAAACTTCGGTGCCTTCTGATCCGTCTTCAATGGGAATAAAGAAAGAAAGCCAGGAGGAGCCATCTTCCAGGAAATCAATTTTAGAAAAGCCTTTATGTCCGTAACTAAATATGGCATCCTTTTTAGCGGTCGCTGTTGTTTTTGCACCTGATCCGGAGATGACGTAGTGCTGGTCACGATACTTTAGGTATTGCAAACTATTGTCGTGACCGGAAACGAAGATGAATTCGCCGTTTTCGCGTGCAGGTTTTGTGATTGCCTTTTTCAGTTCCTTGTAATGGGTGTTTGCATCATCCTGAGAGAAAATACCTGCGCTTCTCAAAAAGAGAAAAACACTACCAAGTACAGGTAAGGGCATATAGCCTTTATCATAGTCTGTGGTCAGCGGAAACAGGTGGTTTTTTGCGCTGAAATTTCCGCCGTGTGGTCCGACTGACCGGAAGGAATGATGCGCTGCAAAAACGATGTTTTTATTTTTGTGATCTTTGATGGTGGATTCCAGTTCGAGGGCAAAGGCTTCGCGGGTTTTTACATCGCAGCCTGCGTTGATGTTGGGTTGCTCTTCCCAATCTTTTAGCCACCATTGCGAGTCAATGACGATGATGACCAATTGATCGTTGATTTCGATAACGTCTGGTCCGGGGCAACCATCATCGGGTAGAAAATAGTTGTTCCAATCATCATCATCTTCAATGCCTTTGTTGAGCGTTGCTTCGATATATTTCTCTTGTCGCTTTATGCCTTTTTGTCCGTATTTATTCCAGTCCTGGTTGCCGGGTAGGAAGATGGGTTGTCCTGTGTAGTTTTTTAAAATGTTGAGTTGAGTGTTTAGGAATGCTTCGGCAACAGCCCGTTTTTTAGCATCTGATTTGGAAGGCATTCCTCCTTTTGCGATGTTGTTGCCCAGGAAAATGACGGAGCTGTTTTTGGATGCCTGATCAAGGTGCGTTTGTAGCAGCTTGAGTGTTGGCGCGGCCGCTTCGGTAGAGCCTTCGCCTACGTCACCTATGAGAAATATGGAGTGGGCGATAGGGGATTCTAGTTTTTGTTTTTTTCCGGCGAAGTTGTTATCGGGGTTGGCGTAGTGTAGTTTATAGTTGGCGCAGGAGGAGGCTATGGTGATGCCCAGGATAATGTAAAGTGATTTTAGTATTTGTTTTGACATAGAGGGCTATTTTTTTGATGATTTTTCCATGAGGTGGAAAGATAGGGAATTTTGAAGGAAAGCAATATAGTGTGCTGTCTGCACTAAGATGATCAAAATAGAGAAGCGCTACTTTTGTACAAGCATCAGTTCCTGGCTTGAAAATTCCATCCAGGCATAATTGTAAATATATCGATAAAGCTTTCCCTGGTTGTTGATGTAGCATCCAGTGCAGTAGTTATAATTAAAGTTCATTTTGTCTAATAAGATGCGCGGCACCATTAGCTTTTTCTTCTTTTCTGAATCAAAGATACTTTGCATTATCTTGTAGTTCTGAAATAGAAAGCGATTGACCGTTTTAACTTCTTCAGTCTGAGAACGATTGGCAGGAGAATAGAATTTGTTTTTGCAGCTGAGACTGCAGTATTTCTTATCAGACCTTCCTATAATATTACTTCCGCAGATTGGGCATGGACGTCTTTTCATACTAGTTAGATTTTCGTAGAATTATTCTCAAAAAGGAGTATCATTTAGATAAAGGTATCACATAGTCGTTGAAGAAACGATTTATAACCGATAATTAGCTGCTATTACTAACCGCTAATACACTTATTTTTATAAATCACTGTCTAACAATTGTTTATAAACTAAGTTGTAAATACTTTTGTCAAAAATAAATCTCAAATGAAAGTAATAATTCGCATTCAGGAGCGGTATCCGTTTCGACTTCAAGTCCACATTCCCCTAAAAGCCAAGTATTGGGTTGAACAATTTCAGTTAAAACAATATAGCTTTTGGACATTAAAAGCATATAAGCAGTGTTTTACTAAGTTCCTATTGTACTATAATGACAAAGTACCATCTGAGATCAGTAAGGCTGAAATCACTGCTTATG
>Ga0114957_1001689_pt1 | contig 23106 bp, 26 predicted proteins | sample BantaG_FD_87175 | JGI IMG/M metagenome (GOLD analysis project Ga0114957, IMG submission 87175) | Marine algal microbial communities from Bantry Bay, Ireland - BantryBay_4 metaG | ecosystem: Host-associated > Algae > Red algae > Unclassified | place: Bantry Bay, Ireland | collected 2014-11-21 | reverse complement strand
TGCACGAAGTGCATGTAAGGGCGATATACAGAGGCTTTTAACTTGTAATGCGACCGTCCGAATTGGACGGCGCAGGACCAGTTAAAGTTCCTTATCCTCCGTATGCACGAAGTGCATGTAAGGACGATGCGATATGAATTAGAGTTCCTTTCCGCAGCTTACATTAGGGCGATATGCAAATTAAAGTTTACTCCGAAATAAACATAGTTTAAGTTAGGGCTTATTCCTTTTATTAGTATTTCCAGTCTGCCAATTTCCAAACATAAAACCAATATACAGTGCTTGGAGTTCATCTTCTGGCCCTGCACGGCTGGAGTCTTCATAAATGCGAGTTTTATTGCTATAGTCTATTGATATTTTTGTGTTCTCAGTAAAAGGAATTTCTACTCTTAAGCCAGCCCCAGCGAATCTATCAGGTTCGTCACCACCTTGAATCAACCTTGATGAAGAAACTAAATACGGCTTTAAAAAGGCTAGGTTTACACCAAGTGCAAGATCAACATTTGCATAATTATTTTCAACTTCAAAGGTACCAAAACCATTACTATCTATTTGTGTATAATTAACTTGTGAATAATTAAACTTTGCAAAAAAATATTTTGTAGTCTCAATTAAACCAATACTCCATCCATTACCTTTATCTTCACGTTCTAAGTAATTAGTTTGTCCCGGAGGGCTAGTGCTATCTAGACGAAAAGAATTTAGCTGCTCGACTTTCGGGGCCAGTTCAAGGTGATAAGTGGTGGCGCACCCAAGATTAAGAAATAAAAAGCTTATAAATAATATTATTCGCATATTTAATTATCGGCGAATAAAAAATAGAGTTAAATAAAGGATGTTTAATGGCGCATTATGATACAGCCAAACTTATCTGCTTATAGAAAGTTAGAAGTATTAGTATTTATTTAGTGAACTTTAAGCGAATAATTTTTAATAAATAGCTTTATGTGCAATAGGCATTCGTCGCCCTTGTCCGAAGGCATGAGTAGAGACTCTTAAAATTGGTGGGGCTTGCCATCTTTTGAATTCACTTCTCATCATCATTTGTAAAACACGTTTGTCTACAGCAGTAGTTGCAGGTTTTTTATTAACAACAAGTTTTTCAATAGACTTATCAAGTAAATTATAAGGCGGCAAAGAGTCACTATCCTTTTGGTTTGGCTTAAGCTCAGCAGTTGGTGGGCGAGAAATTATTTTTTTAGGTATAAGCTCATGGTTCATATTATAGTGTTCACATAAAGCAAAAACTTGTTGTTTAGTTAAATCACCAATAGGCGAGATTCCACCACATAAGTCACCATACAAAGTGCTATAACCGACAGTGAGTTCACTTTTATTGGAAGTGTTTAAAAGTAAACTAGAGTTTAGGTTCGAAAACCCCATTAAAATATCACCACGTATCCGCGCTTGGAAATTTTCGTGAACTAAACCGAATTTTAATTTACCAAAAGTTTTTTCAAAATCACTGATCATGGCTTTATAAGTTTTATTGAAATCCACTTTTTTAAAATCGATAGAAAGATTTTGGGCTAATTTTTTTGCTAAATCAAAACTTAACTTTGAGCTAAATGGGCCAGGCAGAGCTAAAGCTGTAACATTATTAGGGCCAACGGCCTCAACTGCTAAGCAGGCAATTAGAGCAGAATCAATACCACCACTTAAGCCAAAGTGAACCTTTTTCATGCCAATTTTATTTACAAAATCTCGCAGGCCTAATACCAGCGCCTGGCGAAGCTCCTCATAAGGTTGCACCTTTGGTGCTTTACTGGTGATGGGTTTTAGTTTGTCTAAGTTAATTATTTTTAAATCTTCTTGGAAGTACAATGCCTGAGTGAGTAGTTTGCCCGACTTATCGATTGCAAAGCTGCCGCCGTCAAAAATAAGCTCATCTTGCCCGCCAACCATGTTTACATACATAAGTGGAGCTTTAACTTGCTTAACGCACTTTTTGGCGACCTCAACACGAGCATTGCTTTTTTGTAAGCTATAAGGTGAGGCGTTTAAAACTAGCATAGCATCTATTTTTTTATTAAAGCTTTTAAGAGGATTGTGATCGTGCTGGAATGGGTTGAGTTCTTTCCAGCCCCAGATATCCTCACAAACGGCGACTAAAAAAGTTTTACCTTTAATTTTAACAGTGTTGCCAGCTAATGTTCCAGACTCAAAGTGCCTTTCTTCGTCAAAGACATCATAGTTTGGTAGTAGTTCTTTAGAAAAAACTTTAACAATTTTATTTTTTTTAACTAATAAGGCGGAGTTGTTATATTTTTTACCAGCTTTTTTATTATCAGTGATTGCTCCGAACAAAACATATAGGTCTTTTGGTAGTTTTTTAACCAGCTGATTAATAAATTTTGTTTGTGCTTTAATTATTGAGTCACGCTCAAGTAAGTCAGCAGGGGAGTAGCCAAATATGGCACACTCTGGAAAAACAACTAGGTCAGCACCAAATTCACAGGCTTTTAAACAATTCTTAAGTATGGCATCAGAATTAGATTTAAAGTCTCCGATGGTATTGTTAATTTGTGCCATAGCAATTCGCATAAAAAATAGTCCTAATTGGTCAAGTTTATTGCCCACAACATAGCAATTTACCAATCTCGGGTATACGATAAAATGCATTACAGGGAAGTAAAATTTGATGCATCTACGAAAATTTTTAATTTTGATTACTGTGCTGAGTTTTACAGTGCAATCACAAGCTGAATCGCTAACAGATAACTTAGTAGAAAGAACCAGACCCAAAATTAATGAAAAATCAGAAGAAGATGGCCTACAAAGGCGACCTCTTTTTGAATTAGGGGTGGCCTCTATAAATTCATGGACGCCAGACTATCCTGGCGCCTCTCAAGGGCAGTTCAGGCCAATAGTAGTTCCTACCATCGTGTATCGTGGTGATTTTTTTCGAAGCGATAGTGATGGCACTCGAGCAAGGCTATTAACAAATAAAGACTTTGAATTTTCGATGAGTTTTGGTGGTAATTTTCCAGTGAGATCTAAAGATAATACTGCAAGAAGAGGTATGGATACTTTAGGCCAGATTATTCAAGTTGGACCAAGGCTAATGTATTTTTTAAAAAATGACAAAGACACAAAAATTTATTTTGATATAGCAGCAAGGACTGGCTTTGCTATTGGTAGCTCATGGCGTGCCTGGAGGGGAGTTGGCTTAACTGGCGATATCGGAATTAACTATCGACAAAGGTGGGACAGTCATGAGCTATTCTTGTTACTTTATACTAGTGTTGCCTCTTATGAATTAAATAAATATTTTTACGACGTAAAACAAAAAGATGTAACCCAGACAAGAGAGGCCTATCATTCACGATCAGGTTATATAGGAACAAACTTTTTAATTGGCTACGCAAAAGATTTCTCTAAAGAGTTTAGTATTTTCCTGGGTGCTGGAGTAGCATTCCTGGATGGTCATGTGAATTCAAAAAGTCCACTTTTTAAAGAAAACTTAAATGGCAAGGGCGTAATTGGCTTAAAATATACATTGGTCTATTCAGACGAAAAAGTAAGTGAGTAAAGTTTTTATTACAGGCCTAGTATATCGTACTAATTTAAATAAGTGGATACAGGTTTTCGCTTACTAAACCCCTCACTGTATTTATGCCAATGAGTAATGGTTTTTTCAGGGTACTTCCAGCAGTAGTAGCCGTCACCAAAATCAAAATCAGCATTCCATATACCACTAGGTTTTGCGCCTAGTTTTTTTATTTTAATATTCCACTCATCAATAATATTTTGGGCTTCCATTTTAAGGTGTGCCTTAGTGTTCGGATTACCTTCTTGCTCAACATGATTTAAAACCATGTTTAGCTTTTCTTGGTATTTAGCAGTTATTTTATTAACCACATTAAGTAAATGATTAGTTTCAGATAAAGAAAACACATTTTTACTATTTAAGTTAATCACTATAGGTGTATTTAAATCCAACTGTCCCCCCGAACTATGATTAAGTTATATCTCAATCGATGAGCGGAACAATGTATTTGGCAGCTATTGTAAATGTTTATTTTTGTATATTTTAGAATATGAAATTATCTAAAATCTTAAATTACAGGTATAAGATTTTGTTATGAGTATCATATGAAACGACATTTAAATTAAGATACTCAATTAGCGGTGCGCCAATTTACAGTGTTTGGTAGAAAAACTGTAAAGTTATCATGGTATTTACCCCCATTATTAATAGAAATTACAATTTCATATAAGCTTATTTAAGAATTGTATCACGTTAAATTTAAGAAAAAATTTGAAGTAATTATAGTGAGTATTGATTTTTTAATCTGAACCTTTGTTGGCTTGAAAAATTTGCCCACCAACAACAAATAATAAAACGATTAATATAATTGCAATAATTAGATACCTTAAGTAGTCACCCAGGCCAAGATCCACTCCCACCTCAACTTTGGGGTTCTTATTTATTGAAGCAGACTGCCTAAAAGATTTAGACTTACCTTTTCCTTCAACATCTGACTGCTTGGTTTTTGCAACCTTAACTTTACCCTTTTCTTTTTCGTCTTTACTAGGGTCGAAGGCTTGAAATTTACCAACACGCCTTGATCCATTGTTTCGCGAGTCTGAAGAACTATCTTTTTTACTGTTACTAAGTTTACCAATGGTACTACTGCCATCAGCGCCAACTACAATTTTATCTTTTCTACGTTCATTGTTAGTTCCCTTGGTAGCAAAGGAACTGCCAGAGCCATATCCAGATGAAGAGCCAGAACCATATCCAGATGAAGAACCAGAACCAGAACCAGAACCAGAACCAGAACCCCTTCTGCCTCTCCCACTTGAGCCTCCCCCAGAATTATTTGAGCTAAACTTATCCGGGCTTTTTTTATTACCCCGGCCGTCGGAAGTTCTATTAGAGTCATTATTAGTGGAGTCATCATTTTTGGGGGGGCGGCCTTCAGCAAAAGTGAAAGCTTGAAACTGCTCGTTGCAAATATCATTAGATACAGATATGCCCTCTACACCAAGGCTTGGTAATTCACCTTGTATTAGCAAGCATTTTAGGTAATTACCAAAATAATTATCTGCGTACTCTGCAAAGCTTTGGTTAAACTGAAAAATTAGGCCCACAATAATAGCCACCGTTACAACAAGTAATAAGACATACTCAACCACAGCTTGGCCGGCTTCATTAGAAACTAATTTTGCAGTTTTAATTTTTTTTAAAAAATTCATAATGTTTCATATTGATATCGACAAAAATAAATAAAAAATTAAGAAAAAGCCTGAAAAAATAAATATTTATTGTGGAATGGGTTTAGTTTAATAGGCACTTTAGTCCATAAAACACTAAAAAAAATCATGAATTTAGGAATCTTGGTTTATCCTAATTTAAGACAGTGCCTTTATAAATTGGGGCTTTTAATTATTTAGTCCAGTTTATTTAAAAAAGGCTAAAGTCCTAATGGGGTTAAAGCCGAAATACAGGTGTAGATTAAAACAGGAGAATTTTATGAAAAAAACAAAAAAATTACTTAAAGACATATGGAATGATGAAAGCGGACAGGGTGCTACAGAGTATATTTTGCTTGTTGTTGTTCTTGTTGCGGCTGTATTGGCCTTTAAAGAGCCAATTTTGACAGCATTACAAGAGCAGATGGATAAAGTTCGTGCTGGTATGGGCGAAATCTAGACTTAAAAGGTAGCTAAATAAATGACTACAGAAGCCATTTTAATACTGTTTCTCTCTGTTGTTATCATCTTAGGTGTATATTTTGGGCCCAATGGTCCAATTAATACATTTAAGGAGGCAGGGCCGCAATTAGGTGCTAAAATAGAAAGAAGTATTTCTATTGGTAGCGACTTTATGGAAGACAGTGGGCAGTCTTGGCAATAGAAATACTCTGACAATACGGAGTGGATTTTGGCAAGATTATTTCAAACCATATACATTATACCTTCTCTAATTTTACTAATCAGTGTTGTCAGTGATTTATATCGTCGCAAAGTCTACAATAAACTCATTGTTGTATTTCTCGCTGCATCCTTTGCCAATCATTTTATATTTTTACAAGGTTTTGAAAGTTTAAAGTTTGGTTTGTTATCAGCACTTTTAGCCTTTTGTTTTATGGTTCCCCTTTTTATGTCAAAAATGTTAGGCGGTGGTGATTTAAAGCTACTTGTTGTCTTTGCTTTAAACATTACCTTGCCGGCTTTAATAGGTACTTTTATATATTCGCTATTTTGGGGTTTGGTCTTGGGCCTTGTGATGATCATTGTAAAAAAACAGAGCAAGGGTTTTTTAAAAAATACATTTAATATTTTATCTTTTAAAAAGCCCGAAGCCGAAAATTTACACACAATACCTTATACGGTGGCTTTATTTCTGGGCTGGTTAACTAATTTATCTCTGGAGGGGTTTAGTCTTTTTTAGTTATGAAAAATAAATTAATTAAGAATAACATAGGCCAAACAATGGTTGAAGGCGTTCTCTTACTTGTGGTTTTTGTGACTATAGCCTTAACCGTATCCAATCAATTTAAAGATAATAAATTGTTAGCACAGATTGTGTCTGGCCCCTGGGACCGCTTAGACGGTATGATTCAAAATGGCACTTGGGGAAGAGCCTCCAGCGGTCGTGGCAAACACCCAAATGATAATAATCGTCACGTGAGCACAAGTGAATGAAAAAAAATATCTTAAATAATTCAGATGGTATTCTAACTGCGGACTATATGTTTGCCATAGTTTTGGCTATGGGGTTTATGATTATTTTATTTTCCCTAAGTATGACAATGACAATGGTAGATGTGGTTCAGTATATGACATTTTCTTCAGCTAGAGTTTATACAGTTGCTAATTTAAATGAGGAGGCTTCTGAAGGTTTAGCTCGTGCGAAATTTAGTCAGCTATATTCTAACCCAGCTATTAAGCCATTATTTGATAAGGCCAAATGGTTTGAGCTACTTGGTGGCGAACTACAGGTCGGAGACTTAACTGATGAGTTTCCATCATCTGGCACAGGGGCAGATAGAAATACTTTTTATGGGGTATCTGTTGGGCTAAGAGCCAAAATGTTAGATATTAAAATTCCATTTTATGGCTCTACAAATAACCGCGAGGATGGCAAGGGGTTTAGCACAGAGATTCATACTTTTTTAGGACGAGAGTCCAGTATAGAAGAGTGCCAAAATTTTTCAGCCAAACGTCTAGAGTTTTTATACGAATATTACCAGCACTCTGCCCTACAAAATACTTTACAGAATTATATAAATATTACCGATAATGGATGTTGAGGTATGTTTATTTTTTATAAGAAAAAATTCATTAGAATTTTCTGTTTGTTAAGCCAAAAGCTTAAGCCAAAGCTGTTTATTAAAAAAAGTAAAATTTTAAGTAATGAAGATGGCATGGCCACCTTGGAAACAATACCACTTTTGGTAGTTTTTATGGTCTTAATGACATACGCCATGGGGTTTTGGGGTACTGTACATTCAAGTATTTTAAATTCTATTGCTGCTAGAACCTACGCCTTTGAAACTTTTAGGAACAGAAGTAATTTGTTGCAGTTCAGGCAGTCAGGTGAAGAAAACTCTAAAAAACATTATACAGATTCAGGCTTCAGACTCCATGCAATTATGAGTGAAGAAGCTGATGTGTCTAACCCTGAGTTTATTGCAACAAGAAGACCTATTTCGTTCTCAAACTTTCAGACAAAAAGAAAAGATCAAGATGGCCAATTGATTGGTGATGGAGCAACAATACACTCTAATATTACCGCCTCTGGTGGTAATGGGCGTGGGCCAAGTAGTGCTCCGCCGGGAGAAGGTGTGGACCCCATATGGATACAAATAGGCTATGGATATTGTTTAAATGTAGATTGTGGTGATGAAGAATGAGAACAAATCGTCTTAAAATGAAATCGAAATTAGAGCATTTTCGTAAAAAAAGGTGGCAATTATGAACCAAAATGAGACACGGACACTATGGATTTCTGTAGCTGCAGCCATTTTTGCTGTATTCTTATTATATAGTTATACGCAGGAAAAAAGTGCTGAGTTAACTAAAAAATTTGGGGCAAAAAAGAGGGTAGTAGTGGCTAAAACTGAAATCAGAGAAATGCAGACTATTGATGAGACGATGTTGCAAGTACAAGAGCGTCCTGTTGATTTTTCTGAACCAGGCTCACTGACTGACCCAGAGATAGCCGTAGGGCAAGTGGCCTTAGCTCCAATAAATGTTGGAGAGCAAGTTCTTGAAAGTAAAATCAGGCAACCCGGGCCTGGGATAAACCCTTCATCACAGGTAGCGCCAACAAAGCGTGGTATGGCTTTACCTATTGATGCCAATCGTGGAGTTGCAAAACTTTTAAAGCCAGGGGATCGCATTGATATACTTGTGGCTGTAACTGTTGGCTCCGGTCCAAAGAAAACCAAAAAAGTTAAAACAATTTTACAAAATATAACGATACTTGCGACAGGCATGAAGATTATCAATGAGCTACCAAGGCTATTTGAAAAAGATGGCAAAGGTTATATTGTTAATAACTTAAGAGAAGACACAGACTACTCCACAATTTTGGTGGAAGTAAGCCCACAAGAAGCAGAGCAGTTAGTGTATATTTTAGATGCGTCGCCAAGTTCGATTTACTACACATTAAGGCATCCGAGCGATCAAGAAATACGCAAGAAAAACGGTCCGACATCAATTGGTAATATTATAAAAAAAGTAAAAGTAAAAAAACCGAGGGTACAATATGTAGCGCCAAGAATACCAGCTGCGACATTAATAAAGTCTAAGCCTAAAAAGCGAAGAAAAAGAAAATCTGGTCCATTTAAGGACATAGATTAAGGGATATATAAATATGAATATATTTAAAAATATATGTTTAGCTTTTATTGCATTCGTATTTGTTGTAAGTACAGCAGATATTCATGCAAAAAGAAGGCGTCATCCAATAAAGCATGTTTCTTTATTTGTTGGTTTATATCAAGATATTAAAATCCCACATGCGCCCACCCGTTTTGGCCGCAAAGGTACATATAAAAAGTGTGCTAAATTACAATTTAACCCAAAAGAAAAAATCCTCAGAATTAACCCGACAAGAGTTAATGACTGCTCATTATTTATTACAGACAAAAAAACAGGTAATATTTTATATGAATTCAGATTAGACGTTAAAAAAACTAACGTTGCAAAAACCGCTAAGGAAATTCAAGGACTATTAAGAGATATTGAGGGTATAAAAGTTAAAATTTTAAACGGCAGAGTCGTCGTTGATGGTGAAGTAATTTTGCCAAGTGACATCTCAAGAATATTTTCAGTAGTTAATCAGTACGGTGGAGATGCATCTTCATTGGTAAGGTTGAGCCCTATGGCTCAGGTTAAAATTGCTAGATATATGGAAAGAGCGATTAATAACCCTGAAATCAGTGTTAAGGCCGTAAATGGAATATTTTTACTTGAAGGCTTCGCGAACAGTAAAGATGAAAAAGACCGTGCATTTATATTAGCGCAAGCTTATTTGCCAGATCAAGTAACAAGAGAGTCTGACTCTGTAAAGTTAACAAAAAAATTATCAAAAGATAAAATTATTAATTTAATAAATGTAAAAGCAGCCCCTGCTGCTGCACCTAAAAAAATTATTCAAGTAGTTGTGCACTTTGTTGAATTGAATAAAGATTACCAAAAAGGCTTTAGCTTTCAGTGGACCCCAGGCTTAGGCTCGGGTGACCAATCAAAAATTGGGTTTACCTCTGGCAGCAGAGGCCCGAGTAGTATTGCTTCAACCATTACAGGTGTTATTACAAATTTATTACCAAAGCTAAACTGGGCAAAATCACATGGTCATGCACGTGAATTACAAAGTGCAAGTATAGTTGTTCAAGATGGCAAGCAAGGTGTAATAAACTCTACCTCAAAAATACCTTACGTTACTGCTAATGAAAATGGAGCTCCAAAAACCGAGTTTGCAGACACGGGGATTAGTACTAATATTACGCCTGAAGTTTTAGGTGAAAGGTCCGACAGTATTAAGTTAAGTATTAAGTTTAGTGTTAAAGCCTTAGCTGGTTATGCGGGCGGTGCCCCTTTAGTTAACGCAAAAGATATTAACACAACATTAGTTGTAAGAAGTGGCCAAAGTGCAGCCATTGGTGGATTAGTAAGTAGTACGACATCTACCGGCTATAATAAGGCGCCTCCAGGTAATAACCCAATTATTTCATTAATGGCATCAAAAGACTTTCAGCGTAAGCAGAGTCAGTTTGTTGTATTTTTAACACCAATAATTAAGAGCTCAGCCAGCGCGGGTGCGGAACAAATAAAGCGTAAATTTAGGCTTAAAAACTAATAACCGCTGATGTTTAAATTTTTTTTATTAGTATTATTAACTTTCTGTTTTTTAGAAGGGTCATTTGCTAAATCAGAAAATTATTCAAAATCACCTAAAAGTAAATTAAAAATAGTTTTAGTAGGTACTATTGTATACGCAGATCATAAAAAAAGTATTGCTTCTGTAAACAGTGGCTCATATTTTTTAGGTGAATCAATTAAAAACAAAGCTAGGGTTGTTAAAATATCACGACTAAAAGTTTATATAAAAAATTTATTAAATAACTCAGTCGAGTACATTAGCACTGGAAAATATATAAAATCTAAGGCTGTAAATAGTACTGATATTTTTAAAAGTGAAAAAAAAGAATACCATGTCGACAGACGCCTTCTTGATAAAGTGACAAATAATTTATCTTCTTTTTTAAATGATGCCGGAACTAAGGTTCTAAAAGACAAAAATGGCGACATTGTTGGCTTTGAGCTTACATATATTAAAGAGGGCGGCATTTTTGACTCCCTAGGGCTTGAGGTGGGTGATCAGCTGTCTGTAGTCAATGATATAAAACTAGATAGTGTTAGTGGTGTCATGAAGCTTGTTCAGCAGCTCAAAGAAAGTACTATTATTAATTTAGGAATTAAAAGAAATAATGTGCCTAAAAACATTCGTTACTTAGTTAGGTAAGCCAAAGGGTAGAGAGTGTGAGCCCTTAGTCTTGGAAGTCCTTTTTAAAGCGAGCTTCCAGCAGCAGCTTTGGCCATAGGTCCTGTATAGAAACAACCCAATTAGGTCGATAAATACTTGATAAACCTTTGTAAGGAGCTATGAATTGTCTATTCATCCAAATTGTAATGTTATTGCTATAGTCGGCGGCAAGGGTGGCGTTGGAAAAAGTGTTTTTGCCGCGAACTTATCTTTAACGTTATTGCGTGAAATGAGGCAACAAACATTACTAGTAGATCTTGATAGTAATAGCTGTGGTGATCAAAATGTAATTTTAGGTTTACGACCGCAAAAGGGCATTAATGATTTATGTACATCTACCGTCGCGATGACTGAAGAAAATATAAAACAGTTTATTAGTAAGCACAATTCAGGCTTATCATTTTTACCAGCAGTAACAAGCCCAGATCAGAGCCTTGATGCGTCAGCTGAAGTGTTTAAAAAACAGCTATACTCAATAAGTCATTACTATAAATATATCGTTGTTGATCTGGGAACAGAAATTAATGATCTACAGTTATCAATTTTAGACCACTGCAATATTGTAATGGTGGTTACAAGTCCGGAAGTATTAGTTTTAAATCAAACTAGGAAAATGATCAGTCAATTATCAAGGCATACAATTCCAAGTAATATGATTCACATAGTAGTTAACAAGGCCTCACGTGCAGCAATTAGTCCACAAGCCATAATGAATAATTTGAAAAAAAATGTTATAGGAGCAATACCACAAGATGATGTTTCCGCCTTTGGTGCTTTGCAAAGAGCAATTCCCTTTGTTTTATCTCAGCCGAACGCTCCAATATCAAGCGCATATAACGAAGTAGCTAGAAACTTAACCGGCGGCTTATTACAAAAATTAAAAGCTGTAGCTAGGCCCAAAAGAGTTGCGGAGCAGGCAAGCTCTACGTCAGAAAATTTTGATGTTGTTGATGATGGTAAGGGGCGCCCAGACCCAACCACTTTACTGAAGCTACAAATCCATTCACAACTTATAAAAGAAATGGATCTTAAAAAAGATTTAACAAGCATGAAGGGTGACAAAAATAAAGAAAAAGAACTTAGAAATAAAACCCAGCAGGTTATCTCAAATCTAACTGATCGTTTGGCAAAAGGTATCAGCCGTGAAGAGCGCTCACAAATTATTAAACAAGTCTTGGATGAATCGTTAGGTCTTGGACCATTAGAAGAGCTATTAGAAGATAAAAAAGTATCAGAAATTATGGTTAATGGTGCAAATCAAATTTACGCCGAAAGAAGCGGTAAGCTAGTTTTGTCTAAAGTTAAATTCACTTCAAACTTGCAGCTTAGAAATGTTATTGAAAGAATAGTGACGCCATTAGGCCGTAGAATTGATGAGAAGTCTCCTTATGTAGATGCGCGTTTAGCTGATGGAAGTCGAGTAAATGCAGTAATCGAGCCCTTAGCTATTGATGGGCCATCGCTAACAATTAGAAAGTTCCCAGCTGAAACAATTACAATTAGTCATTTAGTTGACCAGTTTGGGTCTATGACTCAAGCAATGGCAGATTTTTTAAAAATATGTGTGGAGCAACATTTAAATATAATTATTTCAGGCGGTACAGGCTCAGGTAAAACAACATTATTAAATGTAATCTCTAGTTTTATACAATCTAATGAAAGAATCATTACAGTGGAAGATGCAGCAGAGCTTCAGCTAAGCCAAGATCATATTGTACGTCTGGAGACTCGTCCGGCAAACATGGAAGGCACAGGTGAAGTTACCATTCGTGATTTGATTAAAAACTCACTACGTATGCGCCCAGACAGAGTGATAGTAGGGGAGTGTCGTGATGGGGCGGCCCTTGATATGCTATCAGCTATGAACACTGGCCATGATGGTTCAATGACCACGGTACATGCTAATAACCCAAGAGAGGCTGTTGCAAGGCTTGAAACCTTATGTTTAATGTCTGGTATGGATTTACCAGTAAAATCTATTAGAGATCAAATTGGTGGAGCCGTTAATCTAATTATCCAAATTGGCAGGTTAAGCGATGGGTCTCGTAAAATTAAAAGTATAACTGAAGTGGTGGGCACTCAAGGTGACACAATCACTTTGCAAGAAATATTTAGATTCAAGGAAGAGGGCTTTGATAAGAATAGAAAAATTATCGGACAGTTCCAGGCAATGGGCCTAATCCCAACTTTTATTGAAGAGTTTGAGAAAAGAGGAATTAGCATACCACGAAGTTTATTTACAACATCGTCTTCAACAAAAAAACCAAAGCCAAGTGGGGCGACTCCACTTAAAAAATCAAAAGTTGTTAGGCCTAGAGTGATGGTAAAAAAGAAAAAAGTAGGGGGAGGTAACTAGTGAGTGGACTATTAAGTAACACTTATTTTTTAATACCTGTTTTTGGATTTTGTATATTTATATTTTCATATTTAACATCCGATAAAATATTAAATTTTTTGTATAAAAGAAGTTTAGGGTCAAGAAAAGAAGTTATTGAAATAATGGAGAAGATGTTAATAACATCTGACAAAAATAAAATCACATTAGCGATGTTATTACTAAGTTTTGGTATTGGCTTTATTGTGTTTTTACTTTTTTGGCCAAACTTATGGGCCGGAATAATATTTGGGTCTGGTGTTACAATTTTAGGTTGGTCACTACCTAAATTAGTAATGAATTTTTTATGGGAAAGACGCTGTAACCAAGTAGTTGATCAAATGGTTGATGGTTTAACAATAATGGGTAATGGGATTAGGTCAGGGTTAGGTGTGGCTCAAACATTAGATCGAGTTGTGGATAATATGGGTGGTCCCTTAGCTGAAGAATTTAAATTAATTTTAAATAAAATGCAGCTGGGTATGAGTTTAGAGGATGCACTATCGGAGTTTGATGAGCGTATAGATCGCCAGGATGTTCAAATGCTTGTAACATCAGTGAATATTTTAAAAGAAACTGGTGGTAATTTAGGTGAAACTTTTGAGACAATAGTTGCCACAATTAGAGATCGTCAAAAAATTGAAAAAAAGATTGAAGCAATGACGGCGCAAGGGATTATGCAAGGAATAATTATGACTTGTATTCCATTTGCTTTATTAGCAGTATTTGCCTTGATCGATCCTGGGTATATAGCACCACTGTTTAATACGATCATGGGGTGGGTTGCCTTATTTATGGTTGTTACTCTACAGGCTATTGGTGGATATATGATTAAGAAGATAATAACAATCAAAGTATAACCGACCGGCTTCGGCCCTCATTCATCTACGCCCTATTCTTACCGTACTCAAACAGCTGCCCGGTGGGCAGAACTCCGTGCGGTAAGAATAGGGCGTAGATGAATGAGGGCCGAAGCCTAGATCTTCGCGTGGGTAACGCCTGCGCGCTAACGGAACTCCGTGCGACAAAAATACATTCGAATAGGAAAAAAACGAAAGCCTATATCTCCGCGTGGGTAGTAGTGTTGTCATCAAGAGCGAAGCATGGGGTCTTCTTCGTAAAAGGGTGGAATTATTTTTATCTTAATCAAGTAGATCTTTTCATTTCGCCTGGCGGCTACACTGTCAGGGTTTCAATCTATTGCCCTAGCATACACTTCGTGCATACAAGGAACTTTAATTTGCATTGCACCGTCCAATTGGGACGGATGCACTACAAATTAAAAATTTTTGTATATCGCCCTTACATGTACTTCGTGCATACGGGCTAACGGATGGTCTCTTCATTCCGCTTGGCAGCTCCATTTCGAGTCTTCAATATATCGCCCTAACATGATCAAAGATCATTACGGGCTAACGGGCTAACTAGACTAAAGGTTATTAACCTTAAATGTTTGCTTTGTGGTCTTTATTTTTGTGGCTTCCCTTAGGTTTAGATAATGGATTGAGATTGGCTTCTAGATAGACCTTTACCAGGGCTTAATGAGATAATAAATCATTATATTTACTGACAAGGATTGTTGTTGTATGAAATTTTTATTACTCGTTATTTTAACTCTATTTTCGTTTAGTACCTATGCATTTGTTGATATGAAAAATGCAAACTATTCACATACATGGACTGATGTACTTCTTGATGGCACTGGCTATAACCTACAGTTAAAAAGAACTTACAATAGTAGGTCATTACATAATGGTCTGTTCGGCTTTGGCTGGTGCTCTGATTATGAAAGTAAATTGAAGGTAACTCCTGAAGGAAATATTAAAATTGTAGTTTGCGGTGGTGGTAACGAGGTTGAATATGTATCTTCAGGCTCCAGTTCATCAATTAAAAAAACTATTGCAAAAATAATGAATAATCTAAAGGCCACTAAAAAGTATACAGAGCAAAATTTAAAAACAATTAATAACCGACTACTGATTGATGTGTGGGAACGAGAAAAATACGCCAAACAGTTTAATATTTCTAGAAATGTTAAATCAGGTATCAAGTACCTAGCTTTTGGTAGAAAGAAAGAAAGCATTATTTTATCAAATAATCAGTTTAAAAGAACACTGGCTGACGGGAGTTATGAAAAATATAATATTAATGGCCAGTTAATTTATATGTATGACCGAAACAACAATTTTTTAAAAATATCTTATAAAAATGGTTTCATAAATAAGGTGACTGATAATAACGGAAGAAGCCTAAGTTTTAAAGTGGATAAAAAATCAATTAAGGTTGTGAGTGTTAAGGGTCCAAAAGGTATGGATTTAGTTTTTAAGTATAAATCGGAAGATTTAATATATGCTAAAAATGCCTGGAAAAATATTTATACCTACGAGTACGATGATTTACATAATTTAACTCGTGTAACGTACCCGGATAAAACTGATAAAAAGTTAACCTATGATAAAAATAAAGATTGGGTTATGTCTTTTAAAGATAGAAGCAACTGTATTGAAAAGTATACTTACACGAGCAACAAAAGTAATCCTCTAAATCACTACTCGTCAACAGTGCGAAAAAAATGCGGAAAAAAAATAACTAATACCAGTAAGTACGAATTTATTCATAAAGAAAGGCCAGATGGGTCTCGATATTTATCTAAAACTGCTGCGGTAATTAATGGCCAAAAATCAGAGACAACTTATCACCCTAAGTACGGTAAAGCTTTGAATATAACTAGAGCTAATTCAGTTACAAAGTTTACTTATTATAATAGTGGCGAAGTTAAAACTAAAACAGAGCCATTTAAAACTTCAACATTTTTCTATCAGAATAAATGCCAAAAAGTATCTAAAGTCGTTAGTAAATTTTATCGATTTGATAGGAAGACGGCTTCTCGAGCACCCAAGTCTAAAAAATTATTTAAAACTATAAATACTGATTTTTCATATAAAGCACCAAAATGTAATTTGTATACAGCGAGAAACTCCATTGGGCAAAAAATAAGGTTAAAGTATGATAAGAATGGCCGTATTGCTTCAATCATAGATCAGGCTAAAAAAGTGGTTCACATTAAGTATAATAACAAAATTGGTAAGCCGAGGCTTATTACAAGGCCTGGGATTGGTTCAATTAGAGTAAGCTATAACCCTGGTGGTAAAATTAAGAAAGTAGACAGTAAAGAGGGGCCAATCGTTGCTAGCCAAGTGGCGGGTATTTTTAGTAACCTACTCGAAGTTATATCACCAGCGACATCTGAATTAGATATTTAGGAGAGTGAGAATGAAATTATTTATATTAGTATTGTGTTTAATTGGGTTTGCAGTCTCTGTACAAGCAAGTTTTGATCCAAAAGACCCAAATGTTTCTGCAGAAAAAACTGCGTCTAGTAATATAGAGGCCGGTAATAAAGCCCATGAGACTGGCCAAATTGATACAAACTGTAAGCACTGTAGCCATGATCGTAATCAAAATTCAGGAGTTTTGGCTGCGGCTGAAGAGGTCAAAGCCAGAACAGGTAACGGCAATGGTTCAAACTAATCTACTTTAATTGAGTTAGTAAAAATCCAAGGGAACCACTTCCGACCTTCAGGAAATGGTAAACTAATTTTAGTAAACACTACGGCTCTATAAATTCCTGGCTTAGTAATATCATAAATATTCTTTTTATCTGTTAAGCTGGTTTGCTCACTGTTGTTCCTATAAATTTTAATTTTTATTGGAACTTTAATGTTGTCAGGTAAATCGATTATTAATTTACTATTTGAAATATATTTCACAGTCGACCCCATAAATACTTTATCTCTTGGGGTCTGTAGGTAAAATAAAAAACCTTTTGGGTCCCCAATCATATCAAGGCTTAGATAAAATTGACCACTTTTAATAGCATTAAAAACTTTAGGTTGGTCCTTGTCGTAGTCTCCGGTTAATTCAGAGCGAATTAATATATGATTACTTACAATTTTAAATAAATTTTCATAAGCAGGAAACTTTAATGGAGTTTTTAGGAAATTGAACCGAGACTCGGCATCGGTTCCAGCAAAAGCTATGCGCAGGCGCTCATTATTTAATTCCTCCCAAAGTAAAATTTCTTTTTCGGCCCTTTGGAAAAGTCTTAGAAATGCCAACTCAGGGTTAAAAGGGTATATTAAAAACGACCAAATAAATGTAATTTTCTTATTTAACCATGAGTCCTGCCATAAAGATTTTAAATTAATAATTTCAAGGCCGTCTAGCCCGGCCGGAATTTTACCTGTCCATTTGGAGCCTTTTTTAGTTGGATGGGCCCAAATTACTATTGAATCACTTTTTACATTTGGGTCACTGAGGTGCTCAGACAGTACGGCACTGGCCTGGCCGAGGTTATCAATAGATTCATTAGACTTACTTTTAATGTAAAGTAGTTTCGTGTCTAAGTAACTAAACTCGGAGTTAGTCATAACTAAAACTTTATTATGATAATTATTATTAGATAAAGGTAAGGGGAATGTATTTAAATCTGTAGTTATTAAAAAATCGAGCTTAGATTTTTCAGCGGCCTCAAATATCTCAGGTGAAGTGCCAGTTCCAGTGCTGAGTTCAGAGTGTACGTTAATTGCACCTTTGTAATCATAAAAATCAGAAGAATTTTTTGAATTTAGTGTCGGCTCAATAACTTTGATGTCTTGGCTACTAATATACAAGCCAAAAATTAAGTAAACTATAAATATATAAATAGTTCCGTAAATTATTTTAGTCAAAATAAGCCTTAAGTTCTCAGGTTAGTAGGTAACAGTGAGTGGGTTTTCACTTTCACCATACTTACTTTGCAATACACCATTATAAATTAGTTTAATAGCTTTTGGTTCTTGAGTTTCAAAAATTAATTTAGATTTAGCCTTAATTGTATGAAAGTCACCACTAAGTAATTTGATAATTTTTTTTTCACTCTTGCCAATAGTTACAGAAACAGAAGTATCTTTTTTGGCCTCAACAATAAGCTCTTTGAATTCGCTAGCTTGTTGGTAGATGGTGTCTTTATTAATAATGGTGGCTTTTTTGCTTTTCTCAGGAGCCTTCTCATCAACAACTATAGTTTCTGGTTCATCGGCAGGTATAATAGTTTCAGGGTCGTTACTGATAATTTTTTTTGTTTCGCTGATTGTTGCATCAGGTATAATAATTTTTTCATTTTGATATTTCTTAATAATACTTTGAGCCGTAATGGCGGCAACTAGCAAAGTTAATAAACCAGCAATAACGAAAGTTTTTGCATTAATACGAATTCTATTGATAATTGGTATTGTTTGCCATGTTTGCTTTTGAATAATTTCTTCATGAACCTTTGGATTGGTGCTCCCAACTTCTTCAGCAAATAGTTTTTCGAGCTCATCTTTATCTACATTTAAAAACTGTCCATAAGAAAATACAAAACCCCTTAAATAAGATTTTGAAGGTAGTTTTTTGGTGTTAGCTTCTTCAATCGCTCTTAATGTGCTGGCACTGATTTTAGTAACTAGAGCAGCTTGCTCGAGAGAGATATTTTTTATTTCACGATGCTTTTTTAAGTATTCGCCAACAATTTTCATTTTAAAATCTTCAACATCTCTTTTGCGTCTTTAGCAAAATGAGTTTTAGGGTAAATTTTGAGGAGCTCTTGTAGTCGTGATGAAGAAGTATTTAAGTTATTTAGTTTATAGTGGCTTAAAGCACTATAAAAATGAGCGCCATCAACTTTTTGTTTTTCGCATAGGCCAATAGAGTTATCTAAACTTTCTGAGGCTGCTTGGTACTCACGCTTTTCAAATAAAGATCTTCCATAAAAAAACATGGAGTAGCAATGCTTGGGGTTTTTTTTAAGAGCAAGCTTAAATCTTTTTTCTGATGGGGCAAATTGTTTCATTTTAAATAATGCTAAACCCATATGATAATGGATATTATCTACAGCGGAGTATGTTAAGTCATCTTCAGCAATTTTTAAATTTCGAATAGCTTCACCATAGAGCCCTTGTTCTATTTGGACTTTAGCCAAATTAATACGTGCATCGGTATACTTGGGCTTAAGAGATAAAGCTTTGGTAATATATTTTTCTGATAGCGGCATACGATTTAAAGCAAAGTAACCAATGCCGAGGTTATTTAAGATTAAAGGGTCATTAGGATTGACTTCGTTGGCTGTCATAAACTCTTGAAGAGCACTATGATACTTACCATTTTCATAATGGGCGGTGCCAATTTTGAGGTGGAGAGCGGCTTTTCGCTTGGCTTGCTCTGAAATAGGGCCATTGCCGAACATTGCACATGAATTATTAAAAATTAATAGTAAAATTACAATGAAAGCTTTCATACTACTTAAAAATAGCATAGCTGCTTGAAAGGTCAATAGTTAAAGTACTTAGCGGTTATTGGCTATAAACGTAGTTATTTTTTTCTTAGCTTTATAGGGGTAGCTTTTTATAAGTTTGATTGGGTTAACAAAGCGATTCCCTTTTTTTACAGCAAAATGTAAATGTGCTTTTGTGCAAGAGCCAGTACAGCCGATCCAGCCAATTGTTTGGCCAGCTTTAATATATTTTCCCTTCTTTAAACCATTAAAATGACGTGATAAATGGTTGTAATAAGATATATAGCCATTTGAATGTTTAATTGAAATGTATTTTCCGGCTCTTCGGTTGTAGCCTTCAGTATGTACTGTGCCACTTAATACAGAATAGATGGGAAAGCCTTCAGGTAGGGCGAAGTCAATTCCTTGGTGTGCCATATAGCGCTTTTTTACCGGGTGAAAGCGGCGCCGTTTAAATAAACTAGCAAAGTGTAAATAATCAACTGGGGAGTAAAATGGGCGTCGATTTTCCTGCACAGACCCAGCATAACTAAAACCGTTTACATGTTTAATAAGAGTTCTTTTTATATTTTTGCCTTTTAACTCGAGCTCAGCGGAGGTGATTTGGCCATATTTAATAAACTTATTTTTATGATATTTTTTCTCAATTATAAACTTAAATTTAGCTCCGGGTCGTATGTCACGATGTAAATTATAATGTAATAAAAATGCATCTTGAAACTTATAAGGAACCAGTGAGTTGGAGATCTGCTTGTTTATACTACCAAATAATGACCCATAAACTTTACCCTGAACAGTTTGTAACTTAGTTGTTAGCTTATCGTGAAGTCTTTTGGCCCCAAAACTATTTTTTTTGTGATTATGCCAAAAGAATAGTTTTTTACCCATTTCTGTGTATATTGAAATGGAGTTTTGGTCTTTGGTTTTTTGGATACTATAGATCTGGCCAGGCGAAAGAGTAATTTTTTTGAGGTGCGGGTATTTATTTAAAATTTTATTTGTAATTTTTCTTGGGAAATGATTTTTTTTAAATACCTTATATAAACTATCCCCTTTTTTGACGGTATTATGTTTTAAAATATTAGGAACAGATGGGGTCTTTGCAAAAGTAGTAAAATAAGTTGAGAGGATAAATATGAATATAAACTTTAAATACATAAAAAAATTCACCTTAGCTGCAAAACTTATAATATCGTATTATGCGATAATAATACTTACAAGTAGTTATTGTATGGCAGAAGTATTCACTGGACCCATTTCTTCTGCAACGGGTGGTGCCGGCAGGGCAGCAACAGAAGTGTCTGAAACAATTTTATTAAATCCGGCAACTATTGTTCACGCTCCTGAATTTAGTGCAGCATTATTTTTTATGGATGGGTATTGGGCACAAGATTATCATGAAAGAACTTATGGTGGATCAATTGTTGATAACCACAAAGGGGCAGTTTTTCCTGGTGGAATTTCCTATATTGATCGAAAAAGACATTTCTCATCAGTTGGTTCAATAAAAGAAAATTTTGTTCAGGCAACCGTGGGTAACTTTGTAACAAGTCATTTTTCCGTAGGCATAGCGCTAACATACTTGAAGCAAAAATATGTTAGAGGTTATGAGCAATGGAATGGACAGCTAGGTATGATGTATAACCCCAATAGTAAAATAGGCATTGGCTTAGTAGCACAAAACTTAATCAAGCCCCAAAGTTCAATTCCAAGTTTTTTGAAAGAGCCATTAAACGTGGGTGGTGGTGTTACATATTTGTTTGATAAATTCCTAAAGATTAAAGCGGATGTGGTAGCTTATGATGATGAGTTCAGAGATTGGCGCGGAAAGTATATGTTTGGCATTGAGAGCTTAATTGGCAGGTTTGGGGCCATACGTCTTGGCTGGAATAAAAATGACCTAAGTGGCTATAAATACTACACTTTTGGTCTTGGTTTTAACGGCCCGAGGTTTAGAGTGGATTACTCATACCAGCAAAAGGACACCTATCGACGTGGAGGTATGCATAGCGTTGACTTTAGGGTGCCACTTTGATAACAAATACCCTTTGAATAGCCTTGAAATAAGGCAAGAATTTTGGAGAGCACTATGGCTTCAGCTACACGTAAATTAAAACTTATCCGTAAACGCAAAGAATCTCGTATGGGAAGAAAGCGCAAAGTTAACAACCGTGAAAACGGCACAACTAAATCTAAAGCTGAATTATTTGGCGACAATAATTAATTAAACTTTTATTATCCGTTCTTCGAGGTTCTAAGTCTTGAAGGCAATTGTTTGCTCGGCCCGTTTAATTTAAATGTTACCGGGTGAGTAGTTTCACCAGCTTGTCCTGGCTGAAATTTCCAACGTTGAATTTTATTTATAGCTTCTTTATCGAGCTCTTTAGAACCTGATGACTCAAGAATTCTTATATCTTCCACAGCCCCATTATTGGTGACTAAATATTTTAGAACAACTGTTCCTTGCTCTTTGGTTAACCGCGCATTACTTGGATAAGTAGGTTTAGGGTTTCCAGCAATTTGCTTCAATTTTCTGGCGTCCCTGTTTCCACTGGCGACGGGGCTATTCGCAATGCTATCTTTCGCATGATCAATTTCTGCAGGAGGGTTTGGGTTTTTAATCAAGCTTGTTTCGTTAGTTGTAGGCATATCATTATTGGCAAGTTCTTTAGTTGCATCTTCAATATCAAACTTGTCATCATTTATATCTTGTTCTTCAGCGTCAGCCGCTTTCATTATATTGCTTTCAATCTCTTCAGTTTTATCAGTAATTGGAGCAATTGTTTTAGGCTTCAATTCAGCCTTTGCCATTAGTTTTTTAACCTTGGACTTAGCTTGTCTACTTTCCGGCACGCTAGGCACATTATTTTTTTCAATGTTTTCAGAATTAATTTTTTTCACTTCTAATTCAGATTTGGGGGAGTTCAGCTTTTTGATATTATTTTTTTCTGGCTCGACATAAGAAACTGTGACTTCCTCTTGTGCTCCAATTGCACTTTCGACGCTCATGTCTGTGGATGTTCTCGCATTAATAATATCTTTAATAATTGGGAGTTGTTTAATCTGTGGAGCAAAAAGTAACAACCCAACAATGGCAATATGTATTCCAACCGAAAAGCTTACGCTACTTGTGACAGATCCATTTTGATTATTTAACGACATATAAAACCTCACTTTTAACTATATAGTAATACAAAATGTATTCCAGGTGAGCACATAAAAGGTTGGCTTTGAGAGCTTTACCCCTGAAATAACTACATACTTGTATATTTTTGTTAGTTAGCCCGTTAGCCCGTAGTGAGCTTCGCTCACGTTAGGGCGATAGATTAAAATCTTGAAAGTGTAGCCGCCAGGCGAAACGAAAAGTCGATCCCGTAGTGAGCTTCGCTCACGTTAGGGCGATAGATTAAAATC
>Ga0114957_1001687_pt1 | contig 23113 bp, 9 predicted proteins | sample BantaG_FD_87175 | JGI IMG/M metagenome (GOLD analysis project Ga0114957, IMG submission 87175) | Marine algal microbial communities from Bantry Bay, Ireland - BantryBay_4 metaG | ecosystem: Host-associated > Algae > Red algae > Unclassified | place: Bantry Bay, Ireland | collected 2014-11-21 | reverse complement strand
TATTTTAACAAAGATTGTGATATTCAATTCATTTAGCATTGATATTTAATCATTTAGATAGATTTCCCTGTATTATTCTTTTTATTAAAATATTAAATGCTTAGTTCATTACTAATTTGCATAGTAATTTGCGAATAATTGCACCTGTCCTTAATATAAATATGATTTTATTTTAGTAAATTTACAATTAGAAATAACCTGAATTACATCTTCATACTATAATAAAATTTTTGATCAGTTAAGCTATTACATTACTGACTTTGTAAATACTATATTAAAATATAGAGAATTAATGTTTTATTAACCTCAATAAATATATAAGATAAACCAAATAAACAATATTTTATTATGAAAAAATTTAAACTGCATATTTTTGCAATACTATTTTTGGGAGTTGGGCAATTGCTGAATGCCCAGTTCTGTGATGATGTCGGAGAGAACAGTTTTACTGATACTTGTGCGGAACAAATGGGAGATGGAACTAGTGGACCTGTAATAGCTCCTCCTTTAGATATTTATGATGCAACAACAGCCAGTGGTGGAACAGATGGTGTTGATGATATTCAAATTACTATAGAGGCCGTTGTTTGTAATTCAGGATGTGGTCAAGGTGGACCTTACAACATTGGTGGATGTATTGGTGGAACAGGTGCATTGGGAACCTCTTCTGATTTTGCTGCTGCTTTTAATAATGGCAATGGTGAAAATACTTGTATAAACGCTGGGGGTTATGTGTGTTACACCATTGATTTTATCAATGGTTTTTCCTCAACTGCTGCAGCTTTTGATTTGGGTCAATCAAGTAACAATGGTTCATCCGAAGGTTATGAAGGTTCTTTCGGATATGTTACAGCAGGTACAGATGCTAATGGTGCACCGCTTACAGGATTGCCAGCAGTTAATTTGGCGAATTTTTGCAATTATACTTCGACAGATTATGCTACAACCCAAATGTCAACTTTTTTAGGAGTTACAGGTCCAGGTACTTTCCAAACTGATGCTCAGAATACGCTTCAAAACAATACGGGTACACAAGCTTCAGATGCCAATGGTCAAAATATATGCGGAACTACTACTGCTGAAAATGGGGAAGATACCGCTTCTGGTACAGGACCAGATCAAGCAACGAGTGCTGCCACTGCTAATCCAAATTTAGGTCTTGCACCAACAGATGTTATCACGCAAATTAAATACATTTACTTTTATAGTTCAACTCCAAGTATAGATTGTGATAGTGACGGACTAACTGCAGCTAACTCAAATCCTTCTGGTTCTTGGGTAGGAGTGGATTTCTGTTTTGATCCTCCTTGTATGTATGAAGGAGAAATTGCTGCTGTTGAAAATTGTGGTGAATTTACAATTGATTTATCAAACATCATGTTCAGTGGCTCAGCTACTGGTACTTACGATGTTTTGGTAAATGGAGCAACGGTCTTAACAGGTGTAACAGGTGCTACTCAAACAGGCATTGGTCCTTATCCAGCTGACGGAACAACGGTTTATATGGTGCAAATTCAAGAATCGGGAGTACCTGATTGTGTGTTTGATTTGGAAATTACTGCACCAGTTGGAAATGTTCCTTCTTGTGGCACTTTCCAGCAAACGAGCCAGGTGTAGATCCTAATTTACCAGAAAATACAACTCCTTAATCCTTTCTAAGATTGAAAAGGATATTTAACCAATTATTAAATCTTAGAAAATTTTAATAAAATGAAAAAAAATAAACTTATATATATAACAATATTAGCAATATTTTGCTTAGGAACTACTTTATCTGCTCAATGTGTAAGTGCAGATGAAGCCGACTTGGTTGATCTTTGTGTTACAGCCACAGAAACAGCTAATGCAGCTCCTGTCCCCGCTGGTACTTTCGATGTTTGGGATGCTGGAACCAATGCCGCTGGAACAGATGGAACAGATGATATTTCATTAACATTAGAGGCGATGGTCTTTACACCAAATGCCAACGGCACTTGTGATGATGGAGATTTTACCATTACAGGTTGTGTTGGACCTGCTACTCCTGACTTTTCAGCTACTTCCTCAGATGATTGTTATTGTACCAATGGTTATGTTTGTGTTACTGTTGATATGATTAATGGATTTTCTAGCGAGGCAAGTGGCTTAGATTTTCCTTTTACAAGTGTAAATGGTTCTACAGAAGGGCATGAAGCTATGTTTGCTTATGTTACCGCTGGAACTGATGCTACGGGAGCTCCCTTGACATTGCCAACAGTAAACTTGGGATTGCTAAGTACTTTTTGTGAACCTGAATATAATGCAGGTCCAGTTTCTACATTTGTTGGTGCCACAGGACCTGGATCTTTTTCTGTAGATCAAAATACTGGGGTAACAAATAATTGTGCTACTTCTGGACAAGCTGGAGAAGATACAGATTCTGGGGATAATCCAGGAGATAACTCTGATGCTCAATCGGAGAACCCTAATTGGGGATTAAATGCTACTGATGTAATTACTCAATATAAGATTATTTATTTTTATGGTAATACACCTGGTACTGATTGTGATGGTGATGGAGATACTGGTGTTGGTTCTAATCCAAGTGCCAATTTTGGTTCAATGGACTTTTGTCCTCCTCCTGCTTGTGTTATCGACCCTGCTACTGTTTCAAATATAGCTTGTGATGATAATGGAACACCAACGGATACCTCAGATGATTTTATTACTTTTGACATAACTGCAACTGGCACAAACTCTGCCACAACTTATGATGTAACAGGTGCAACACTTACACCAACTTCTGGTACTTATGGTATGGCTACTTCATTTGCTTCTGCAACTGGTACGGCTGGTGCTGGAGATTTAATGTTAACATTAACAGATGCTACAGATCCAAATTGTACTGCTATGGTTACAGTTACTGATCCAGGAACTTGTGAGTCTTGTGATCCTGCCATTGCAGCTGCAACGGCTCCACCAGCTGTCATTACTTCAGAAAGTGTTTGTCAAGCAGACAATGTATCACTAGCTGGTGGTGTGGTTGATCCTCCTGCTACAATGTGTCCTGCTGGCTCGACGTTAGAATACTCTTTGGATATGGGACCGTGGTCAACAATGATTCCTGTCTACGATCAAATGACATCCATTCAAATTGATACGCGTTGCGTTTGTGATTTAGATCCAAGCATAATAAGTGCAATTGGAACGGCTGTAACTGTTCCTGGTGTTTGTCCAACTTGCGACCCTATAATCGTAGTTGCTCAACCAGTTTGTAGCGCAGTAGGTGGAACTTACGATATTGAAATTGTAAGCATCACAGGTGGTGACGGAACAGGAACTGATTTTACAGTAACGGATGGTACAACTACCATAACTTATCCTGGAACAACAACAATACCAGGTCTGACTTATACTGATCAAAATACAAAAGTTACACTGACTATTACGGATGCTGACCTTGCTCTTTGTGAGGTAACCTATGATGTACTACAATTAAACTGTGAAGCTTTAGAGGTTTGTGATTGTGCGAACTGTGCAACAGGTTCTTATACTATAAATGCACAAGCTGCTGGAAACGGAGATGGTTTCAGTATGTTTTATGTTTTAGTAGATGGAACAGGAAATGTTGCCGCTGTCAATACAACAGGTAACTTTCCGAATTTACCAGATGTTGATGCTGCAGGCATACCAATAGTTTATGAAGTAAATGCTATTAATGTTTTGGATGCAGATTTAGCTGCTGCTCAAGCTGCTGTTGCGGTAGGTGCTCCATTTGATGCTGCCGCGCTTGCAGGAGCTTTTTGTGCAGATGCTTCTTGTAATGCTATGTTCCAAGAAAACTGTATGTGTATTCCTGATCCAATGTTGACTTGTCCAGCGGATGTTGATTTATGTGGTGATCCTGTTGCAATAACTTTAGTTGACAACAATACCAACACTGCCGCTGCTTCAACGGTGACTTATAGTGGAACAGCAGGAATATTTATTAATACACAAGGAACTCCAGCATTTTCAGATGATACAATAGACCCATCATTGGCTCCTGGTCCAGGAACCTATACTTTAACGATAGTATTAACGAGTGCTGACGGATGTGATTCTCCAGCAGTTGAATGTACCATCATCTTAATGGCAGATTGTGATGCTGAAGGTGGTAGATTCTAGTATAAAAGATGTTAGGTCTATTTAGAACCTAAAATTAACAAATACAATCCCCCTCTTGCGAAAGCGAGAGGGGGATTTTTTATGTGCGTATGTTAAAGACGTTACGATTTGATGACTTTTGTATTACGGTTATATTAAGAGTTAATATATATTATTAATTTTTCATTAAATAATGATTAAATTTTCACTTTGAATCAAGGATTACCATTTTCGCATTTCAAAAAGATGAGTATTATTTACATATTTGTAATGAAGGAATGACGAGTTTGCCAGAATTAAAGAGACACATTTAGCTAATCTAATAAAGTTAACTTTCAAAGATTGACAGTAAATAACTGTTTTTGCATAAATAGAATTATAATTTTTATTAATTCTATTTCATAGTTAAATAATTTGGCTCATGGAGGAATTTAGTGGAAATGCTTTTAGCTTTTGGCACTTGGCTTTTGACCAATAGCCAAAAGCCAACAGCTAACAGCCACCAATACAACAGCCAAAGACCAACAACGTTTCCACTAAATCCTTTCATGAGCCAATAATTTTTGATCAATCGTCTAAGCATTTTGCTGATAAAGCAAGATGGATGGCTGTGCTTTGTCTTTAATCTAGAAGAACAAGAAAAACCTAATAAACATATAGTGAAATGAAATGAATAACTAGCTACTTATTTATTTAATCAAAAAATACTTCTATGCGTTTATCTATACTTTTTATTTTTGGCTTAATATTGATCTCGACCACTTTAAATGGTCAGTATTTCAGTTTGGGGAATTATTCTGAAGTTGTTTGTGAGGCGGACAATAGTCAGACAATCGGAACATTTGAAAACATTGTAGTTTATTGTTAAAAAGCATACTTTTTTGGAGAATGCCAATCTAACTGATCAGATTCAGATGTCTTTAGTTTTTGTTGAGCCACTTTCTAACGTAACCTTATAAAGACCAGCACAACTATTTTTGTTGAAGGTAATAATCTGTTTGATCTAAATGTAAACGATGTTCAAAGCGGTGTTTATATTTTAAACTTAACAATTGATGGCGTTAAGAATAGTAGGAAAATTATGAAAATGTAAAGAGTTGGTTGTTTTTGAGAAAGTTGCAGCCTATTCCTCCTTATTTAGTGCCTTAAATTCATCAATAGTCATTTCCTTAAACTTATCCTCTCCCACAAATTTCAGCAGGAGCATTAGGTCTTTCCTGCTTACAATGCTTTTGATAGGGACAATTAAGTTCATCTGTTCATCCAAAAAAACGTAGGTTGGGGTAGGGATTTGGTCTTGCTCTTGGCAGAGCACTTTAGCCAAAGTACTATATTTTGGGCCTTGAAAACTAGCTTCACTGTGCCAATCCCTTCCATTAAAATGAATGGTTCGCTCTTCAAATACTCCTAATTGCATGGCATAAAAATGCTCATTTATGTAGGAAACAATGGCTGGATCTGTTAAAACGTACTCTTTTGCATGTTTGCAATCCTCACAGCCAGGGTCAAACACCAATACCAAGCCTTTTTTGTCTCCTTTGCTGAAGATTTTGTCAACTTCTTCAAATTCCATCCAATTTACAGTGCTTTCTGAGCAAGATGCAAAGCAGAATGCAATGATTGGTAAGTATATTTTAAGTATACAATGTACTTTTTGAAGCATTTTTGGTTGATTTAGGTCGATTTTAAGTGATTTTAATGGTAAATATATGTGAGAATTAGCAAAAAATGACTCGAAGAGTCATTCTTCGTCAAAATTTGAGCTATGATGAGCTATTTTCTAACTTCTTTATAGAACCCTAACACACAAGTTTGGTAATTTTTATCCGAATGAGATAGACGATATTTGTCCTACCATGACCATTCCCTTTTAACAGAATATGTAACAGTCCTTACTAATGGGTAATTAGCATTTGCATCTATATAGTTAAATTTCTTTCATAGGATTTAGTAAAGCCATTTTAGCATATTTCGAGATTGTATTTAGACGAAAAGGGTTATATTTTTCCTGAAACTAATTTATTGATATATAAAATAGGTTTAAGTTTCTTTGTGAAAGTGTGTATGCACAGAGTTAGCTTTTTTTAATTGAATTTAAATATTTAAAAGACATTTTGTCATACAGTTATATAATTATTCGCATATAATTTAACATTTTTAAAATGTTAAATTAACAATTTAAAATACTGAAAGATGGAATTAAGAAAATGAATGGAACCATATTTAAACGATATTTAATAGTAGCCTAAACGTTTAGTCATTGTTGTTTTATTTTAATATCATTAATTGTGATTTTAAATATTTGATTATTTTAAATATTTTCACTAAATTGTTATTATACTTAGTTATAACGTTTACAATAAGTACTGTATGAATATGTTAAAATACTAATATTTATATTAATAAAATGTATTGTAAATGTTAATTTTTTTAAGCATAGCATGATTTTTTGTTAAATATATTACATACATTTATGTTGAACTTTAACTTTTCGGTGTATTAGAAATACATCGTAAGAGTGTTTTTTATTAACTGTAGTGAAGTATACTTACTTATAACTTTTATGAATAATAATAGGCATTTTGCTATAAAGAGCGCCCTTTAGTAAGAAATTGACTGTTTCATTGATTGGTATCTTTTTGACAGATTGTCATAGAGGTGCTTTTGTGGGATAGTTAAGTAATTTATAGAGCATTATGCTTGCGATATAGAACAAAAAACTAATTCAATTAATAAAACTAAATCAAATGATTAAAAAACTTAAATTACTCCAGTTGGTAATGATGTGTGTCATTGTTACCTGTATGGTAGGGCTATCTTCATATGCCCAATCATCCACCGCAAAAAAGGATGTACAATCCGAAAGTATTGTTCATCAAAAATATCAAGCTGAATTAGAAAAGATTAACAAAGTTGAGGAATTAATTCTAGCTCAACCTCTTACTGATGAACTTGCTGATAAATTAGAAGATATTAAAGAAAAGAGGACTACATTAATTCAGAACATAGCTCAGTATAATAATGAATGTGCTGATAAATCAGAGAATTATAAAGTAAAGTCGGATGCACATAATCAGAGTGCAACTCAGAATAGGCCAACTTTGAAAGCAAAAAGTGTTGATGATCAAGTAGATATTTATACTAGATCATTAGAGCTTAATAGAGAATACGGTGAGAAAGGGATTCCTTTCAAAACTGCAATTAAAACTGTCAATGGAAAACAATATATTGAGTTAGTGGAATTACCAGAACAACATGGTACAATACCAACTAAGAAACAATAGGCATATTTAAAATTTTAAATCACGAATAATATTATGAAGAAAATATATAATTTGATTTTTGTTTGTTGCCTCGTTCTTTTTTGTGTGGCAACTCAAAGTATTAATATAAATGCGCAAAACTGTACAACTGCCTTGCAACCACTTAGTGTGGTAGCTACTCAGGGACCTGCTTCTGGAATACCAACAACCCCACCAGGAACGCTGGCGCAATCTAGTACAATAAATGTTCAATGGGATCCTCAATGTGGAACTCGTGCAGGTGATGGATGTGAGTTTGGAGACAATAATTCACTTTTTTGGTATGTAGGTATATATGGTCAAAATGCACCAACACCAAATGGTATTGATAGAGAATGCGGTGTTACAGCAGTAACATTGGATTGTCCAGCAGTCGCTCCTGCAGTTAGCTTGGTAGTCAATAATGGTGGAGATTATAATGGACTGTGTTTGGCTCCTAAATCTTCAACATGCATTTCATCAGAATCTAGCCAAATGAGACCTGCTTCAGGTGGAGATATTACTTCTTGGCATACCTTTGGGGATGATGGAACAGGTACGCTTGGAGCATGTGATGGACCAGTTTTAGAGACGACTTTACCTATTTGTCCAGGACAATGTTACAACGTTGTGGTTTGGGAGTTTGTAATTGATCAACCTTCTGGAACTGGACCAAATGCTGATGGTGGTGCTGGTGGAACTGGTTTTCTATTACCATTTCCTGGTATGGATGCCAATATCTCATGTGGAAATATGGCATTATTAAGTGAGTCACCTCCTTCTGATATTGTATCAATTTGTATTGATGCAGCAGATGGTACTGATAACTCTTTAATAGAAAATCCAACTTTAACCGTTACAAATAGTGTAAATGGTGATCCTGCTTTAAGTGTTTGTGATGGTCTTAATAATGCAGCTTATACTGGTACTTTCCAATCACAACCTGAAGACATTGGTGATCCTTCATTGGCTGATCCATGCGAAGGTTCAAATTCAGATGTTTGCAATTCAATTGATGCAATTTCTGACCCTCTAACTTCTACTGGTTCAGTTGACCAAACAATTGGTGGTAATGGTAATGGTGGTGATGCAGGAGATATATCTGTAGTATTGGGAGGCGCAGGAAACTCCGCAAACGGTGCTCTTGGATTAGGAGCACATGTAGTTGAGGTAAACTGCCGTGAAGCCATTGGTATTATTTTCTCAACACCTGAAGGATGTAAAGGATTTACCGATCAATCTCAATTTGGTTTTCCAGCTTGTGATTTTTCTGACGGAACATTGTTATCTACCAATGCAAAAGTATATGTTTCTGTGAATGGTACATCTGTTTCTGGCGTTTCTGTTGCACCTTATCCAGCTTGTTATGCAGGTGGTAGTGGAACAGGAACTTGTGCAACAAATAGTGGTACGGGATATGGAGCAGATTACACAGCTCAATTTGGTAACTTTATTTCTGAAGATGATACCAATGGACAATGTATTACAAATCTTGTAGGTAATCCTTTTGAAGGTTCAGGTACAAATCCATTCACTTTACCAGGAGCACTTTCTGGTATTGATTTTGGCGATGGTGTTGCACGTGATGTGTCTACTGTTTGTGTTAAATATGAAGATCCTTGCGATGGTTCTAAATCTATTACTTGTATTAAATTTATCTCTGATGCCCCACCTTTGGATGCTCAGGTAGCGGCTTGTAATGAAACTTGTCCAGGTGCCGCAGATGGTGCCTTAATTGTATATGATGTTGCTGGTGGATCTGATGATCCTAATGCTGATTCTGATTATGCTGATGGTTTATCTGGTGCAGGTAGCTACGAAATTGACGTAGTTGCTGGTCCAGTAACTGGTCAAATCTTTACTTATGCAGGTGGTTCTTCTTGGCAAGCAACTGGTTTGCCTCCTGGTGTTTATACCATTGATATTAGAGATGCTTTAGCACCTGGTGATACTTTTGATGATGATGCAGATGACGTAAATGCAACTTGTGGTGCAGCTTGTACGATTCAACGTGTTGTGGAAATTTTAGCTGGTCCTACCTTACCTGTTGTTCCAACTGTAGTACAACCTACTTGTGACGATGATGGTACAGCGAGCATTGTAATTGATAAAATTTCAACTTTTGCTAATGGGCAAGTAATTGAAAGTAGTGGACCAGGTACTGTACCTGGTGATTTTGCAACAGTAAGTACAAGTGGTACAACACCAACTACTGGGTTATATGCAGGTTGTCCTTCTGATGCACTTAGTGCTGCTGCTGTTGTAGAAATATGCATCGTTAATTTTGTAAATGTAACGAATAATTCAGGTGGAGATTTAGCAGGAACGCAAATTGCCGTTGCAATAAATGGTAGTGGAGCTCCAAATGCTTTCTTGTCAAATGGTAATGCTTTTGGTGGAGGTGGTAGTTTAGGTGCTGGTCCCGTTACGATGTGTTATGTAGCAGAAGCAGGTGCAGGTGCAGGTCCAGATAATGCAGGAGCTACTTGGGCTTCGATATTTGCAGGAGCACCAGCAAATGGTCTTACTATAGATTTAATTGTTTCTGATGGTTTTGGCACAGGAGATACATACTCATATGATGATATAACTATTACAATAAATGACCAATTTTGCACAACCGAAGCAAATATTACAGCTTTCTGTGATGGCTTAGGTCCAGATAACGGTGATGGAGCAGGAGGAATTACCTCTGCTGATCAAACTTTAACATGGGCAAGTTCTAATGGAGTAGATGCAGGTGCAGAACCAGCTTTTGACTTTATTACTTTGGCTGGTCCTGGTGAAAATGATGCTACTTTTGATAATCAAGTAGCTTTAGATGCTGGTGTTGCTCCAGGTACAGATGTATGTTATTCTATAACAGGTTATGTGCCTGGGAATGAATTTGATAATACCACTTCAATAACTGATAATCAAGGATTTCTTAATGATTTGGGTGTTGGTGACGCAGCTATGGGTTGCTATGCTGGTGTTTGTTGTGAAGTTACAGAAGAAGTTTGCTTCACTGTATTCCCTAAACCATTACCACCAATGGCTACTCCTGTTTGTATATGTGAAGGAGATGCTCCTGTGGCTTTAACAGCAACTGGTATGTGTGATCCTACTAGTGAAAGTGAAAGTGGCAATACGGATACCTCTATTGGGCAATTCCTAAGCCCTAATGTTGCTGGTGCTGCTGGTGAAGTTTATGAATTTGGACCACCAACCATTCCAGCTGGCTGTTCAATAGCTAGTTTAGACATAACGGTTTCTGGCGCATCTCCAAACAATGTTGAAGTAGTAGATTTTGGGAATGGAAATACGCTTCTTGCTGGTGATGGTGCTATTTTTGGCGGTCCTGGTACCTATGTATTCTCAATTCCAGGTGGAGCATTAAATGCAGGCTCAATCATAGATCTTTATACCTATGATGACTTTGGTGTTCCTGTTACAGTTGCTAACGTAGTTTATACATGGACATACTCTTGTCCAGCTGCAACACCAGCTTACACTTGGTATGGTGATGATGGTGACTCTGACGGTCTATTACCAGACCCAAGTTTGGGTACAGTTGTAGGTTCAGGTGCAGCCTATACACCTGCTGCTGGTGATGTAGATATGTTTGGTGTTGCCTTCGACCCAGCTACTTGTGGTAATTATACCTACTGTGCAACAGTTGATTGTAATGGCTGTGTGGGTGAAGCTGAATGTTTCATTTATACGGTTAATCCTAGTCCTGGTTCTACAACGGATTTAATGGATGAAGTTTGTGATATTGATGCTCCTGTTGATTTTGACTTAGGAGCTTCTAATGGAGGCGGAACTGATTTTAATGTTTATACAGATGCAGCACTTACTACTCTAGCTACTGGTGGAACAGTGACTACAGGTATCTTTACAGCACCAGATACTGCTCCAGGTACATATACTTATTATTATGAAGAAGTTGGGGCAGATGCTTGTGCTTTCCCAGGTTTTGTTGAAGATGCTAACTGTGTTTGCACATTTACGCCTGGTGAAATTACTTTGGTTATCAATACGAGTCCTGCTGATCCAGTTGGAACACCAGATGAGGTATGTGAGGGAGAGCAAGGAACATTGATGGCAAGTGGATGTACTAATATTACTTGGTATAGTGATGCTGCTGGAACTACAATGGTAGCTACAGGAACATCTTATCAACCAGCAGATGTAGCTGTAGGTGTTTATACTTACTATGCTCAGTGTGAGGATAATGGTTGTTTAAGTGGACTTGTTCCAGTTGACTATACTGTTGCTGCACAGCCAACAATAGATACACCGAGCTTAACTTGTCAAAGTGGTCCACAACCATTGAATCCAATGCCAACTGGAGGAGTTTATTCTGGTTCAGGTGCTGGTTTTGTGGTCAACGATCAGTTAGATCCAGCTGGACAAACTCCTGGTACTTATGATTTGACTTATACTGTTGGTGACTGCTTTGTAACGATTCAGTTTGTTTATGATACGGACTGCGACGCAAACGGTGGTCAATTCTAGAAATTTAAAATAGATCATTTGATTTTGGTTTATGAATCCAAAATCTTTTAATCCCCTGCTGCAAGATGTGCAAAGCAGGGGATTTTTTTGTCTAGTACTGAATCAATTGTATTTTGAATTACTTTTTTTAAGTGAGATTTTTTTAAAAAATATGTCCTTAAATAGATAGTTATTTCAAATCTCTCTATTTGAGAATTTCAAATTTATATTAAGTTTTTGCTTGCAAAATGACATTTGTTTTTATCTTTATTGTTTAATGTCGATTTTTAAGTCGTTTATTGAACGATTTGATTTACTTATTTATATCAATTTTTATATAAAATTAATTGATTATAAACTGTTTATAATTTATTTCTAAAAATTTTATATGATAAATAGACATTTGTAATTTTGATAATATTTTTTAACCTTTTAACACAAAAAAGACAATAATTCTCATTGAGAACAAATAATTAATAAAAGAAAGAAGAATTTTAATTATTTATAAACCAAAATCAAATGATCAAAAATTTAAAACCAATTCCGTTGGGCATGGTATGTCTGATGGTTATGTGTGTTCTATGTCTCTCCTTGAACGCACAATCTTCCAGTAAACAGAATAGCAATTCTGATAACACTACCAAGCTGATCCAGTTAATTCAGCAAGAAACCGAATTGACAAAGGCTCCACTTACAGATGAAAATGTACAGAAATTAGAGGTGATTCAAGAAAAACGAATTGCTTTGCAAAAGAAGATCAAATCTAAATTCCAGTCAACTAATTTGACAAAATCTCAAACTTTTTCTACAGAGGCAAAAGCACTTGGAAACAATCAACAAAAGGAAATGGTTGCATCTGAGTTGAAAGCACAACGGAAGAAGCCACAAATGAGAAGAATTAGGAAGAAAGCTAAGCCATTGATTGTTAACTAAAAAATGATATTAAGTATGAAAAATTTATATTTACAAATATGTGTAAAAATGATTTTATGCTTTGCATTGTCATTTTTTACTTACGAAATTGCCTCTGCACAATGTAATACCGCTTTTACACCACAAAACGTTACTGTTGCTTTAAGTGGTGGAAGTACTGTTATAGATGATAATGGTGCTGCTATTTGTGGTATTCCAATTGGTAGTTCCAATGGTGCTGGACCAGATGCGGAATTGGTTGATGTGTGTATTGGATTTGATATTGGATGTGATGGTTCCCGTCCAGCTACTTCACCATGTAATGGTACTCCTGATGGAGGACTGTTATGGCATGCTGGATTGTATAGTCAATCGTCTCCTGCACCTAACGGCTTAAATGTCGAATATGGAACATCAACTTTTATTGGTATAGGTTGCGATGCCACTCAAATTTGGGATGGTGGTGATTATGGAACTGGTGCAGGTATTGAAGATTGCATGTACCCTAAAGCCTCTACTTGTTTTGATGTAATTATGGGACAACAAACAGATGCTGATGGTGGTCCTGATGAAATATTTGCTGTACTAGGTGGACCAGATGCTTGTACACTTGCGCCACCTGCTGCTGCACCAGCAGAAGTATTAGGTAATGATATTGTTTTTTGTTTTACTGCTGCTTTGTGTTCAGGTGTAACATATGATGTATTTCTTTGGGAGTATGTGATAAATCAGGACCCTAATACTTATAATGATAATCTTGCCGATGTTGGTGAAGATATCGCTTGTAATCCAAGAGATGGTAATGGTGTTATTGTTGTTGATGAATCTACTCCTAGTTCTGTTGTAACGATAACAGTACCTGGAGAGTTAAATTATATTACTCCACCAAGTATAACAGTTGATTTTACTCCAGGTGATCAGGTTTGTGCATCTGGAACAGCTTGTGTGAGCAGTGATTATCAGCTACAGCCAGATGTAACAGATGCTGCAAATTGTGGTGCTGTTACAACTGTTGGTCAAATAGTTGATGGTGATGGTGATGGTGTAATGAATACTATTCTAGATGCTTCTGATCCCAATAGTGATCTTTATATAGGAATGCCAGGTGCTGCTCCTTATTCTGGAAGTAATGGTGTAGGTTCTACAACTGCAACTGGTTTAGAATTAGGACCAAACGTTTTTGAGATAAATTGTAGAGATGCTATTTCTATTTCATATGATGCTCCTATAGGTTGTGGTGGCGTGTTACCACTTGGCAATGGAGAATCTTATACTGATGCTGCGGTTTATGTAACTGCAAATGTGGATGCTTGGCCTTATGTTTTTGATAATTGGGATCCTATGAATCAAGACCCACTTAACCCGAATACATTTGATGTACCGCAATGTGCAGATAATCCAACTTCTATTCAATGTCCTTCAAATTTAGACGGTGGCACACAAACATATCCTAATAATTATACATTATTATTTGGACCATTTGTTAATCCAGCTGATGGATCACTTTCTAATACTGGTAGCGGTGGAGGAAATCCTTTTCCTGTAGAAGGATCTAATCCTTTATTAGCATCTGGAGCGACTACCATGGATTTTGGTGATGGAATTATGCGTACACTTTCAACCATATGTGTTCGTTATGAAGATCCTTGTAATGGTACAAAATCACAATCTTGTGCTACTTTCATTTCTGATGCTTCACCTATGGAAGCGACTGCTGATGTAGTTGGAATGTCTTGTGCTGGTGCCGACAATGGTCAGCTAATCATCACTGGATTGGTTGGTGGTTCTCAAGATCCTGATCTTGATGGCGATTTAGCAGGTGGATTGGACTATGTTTTCAATGGTTCTCCTGCTGCATTTACTCAATGTTCTCCAGGTGTCTGGGAAACAGATGCGGTTGTTCCTCCTGGAGTGTACACAGTAACAGTTGAAGATCCATTGGCTGCTGCCTGTGGTTCTGCTTGTGATGTAGAATTGGAATTTGTTATTCGTGATCAGTTGCCTTCTACTATTGTTGGTGCAGTTACTGTTTGTCCTGATCAATGTGCTATCGTTGAAGCTATTTTGCAGACAAATCCGATTAGCGAATTTCCAGCAACAGATGACTCTTTTGATACTGACCCAGGGACAAATGCAGATATTGTTGTTTGTGGTCCAGCTGGTTCTGGAGGGATAACAACAATTCCAGTTACTATTACAGCACCATCTCCTGCGGGAGCAACATCTTGCTCTAGTGTATTAGGTACAGGAGCAACGGATGCTTCATTAGTTGATTTTTGTTTTGATATCACAGGAGAATGGGATGGATTATCTCTTTATATAGATCATGGTGCTGGTGGAACTGGTAGCGAGCAAATTTGGTCAGGTACAAGTTATGGTGGAGGATCTGATACTGATGGAGGTGGAATTACAACACAAACATTTTGTGTTAATGCTGATGGTTTTACCTCAAACGCTTATGATGGTACTCTTGATGGAAATTCATTTGGTGGATCTTATAATGATACTGGTTTAGATCCAGCAGGTCCATGGACAATATATCTTCAAGATTTACAATGTGGAATGGCGAATGAAGCCATAGTTAATGGTGCAAGTATAGAGGTGATTTATCGTTGTGTTATACCTGAACCAGCAACAATCTGCGCAATGGTAGGAATGGATGCACTTGATTGGACATTTGATAGTGGCGCATCTGATTTATTGGTATTAGATGGTCCGATGAATGTAACTGGAGAATTTTGTGCACCAGCAGGAACAACTGCTGGCGATAATGTATATACTGTAAATGGTTTCCATACTTCAAATGCAATGATAGACGATGCGGCTTGTGGTGTACCACAGGAACAATGTTGTCCAATAACGGGAACAGTTACAGTAACTGTACTAGACGTACCACCTCCACCAACTCCAAGTTTAACAGACGGTCAGGAGTTTTGTGAGAGTGATCCTGTAGCACCTTTGACATTTACTCCACCATTGAGTCTAAATCCTGGTGCAGTTGACATAAATGATTTTGTGTTTGATGGTTTTGGAGAAATATTTATTAGTGTTGATGATCCAAATGGTGCACCAGTAGGTCCATCTGGAGGAGAAGTAAATGTTTGCGGTGGTGCTGTTATGGGTGCTGGTGGAAATTTCGTTTCTAACTTACCACCAGCTAACAACTCAGTTGATTATCCTGGTGAATATACTTTATGCGTAGGTGAAGATTTTGGTGATGGTCTAAATGCTGGAGAATTTACTATTGTAGATCAATGTGGAACGGTACTTATGACCGATGCTGATTGGGTAGCTAATTCTGCGGCTGATCCTGGTTCTTGCGATGCTATTTACTGCGTTACATTTGAAGTTCAACCAAACCAATTAGTTGTAACAGGTCCAGTTGTACAAACAGCAGATCCAGACGGTATCGCCAATAATGGAGATGAAGTATATGAATTTGATCCAGCGGCAGCAGCTATTGCTACTGGTGGTGATTGTATGACCAACCTTATTGAATACGAAATTGTTACTACTTGTGGTTGTATGGTAATGGAAAGCTTAAACTTATTTGTTTATGATGATCCAACAGCAGCGGGACCAATTGCATTAACCAATGCAGATTGTGCTGTAGATGGTACATTAACTATTGATGAAGCCACTGTATTAGCAATTTTAGGTGGTGGTTCTGGTGAATATGCTTTGACTTGGACAGATGGACAAGGAAATATGGGAACAATGGATCTGTATAGTACAACCGATGCAGGAACTCCTTCAATTACAATTGATGGTACTACAGCTACTTCTCCAATTACCGTTACAGTGGTAGATGCGGACAATGCTTATATGTCAACAGTATTGGGTGCTGATGGAGTAACTATGTTAATGTGTGATGGTAATATGTGTGAAACAAGTTTTGATATTACATTCGAACCTTGTTGTGCAGTGGTTCCAGATCCAACGGTAACCCCTGCAACTGTTTGTGAGGGAGAACCAGCAACACTTATGGCGACTTGTGGTGCAGGAGAAACAACCAATTGGTACGCTGACGATGGAACAGGAGCACCTGATATTGCTGGTGGTACTGTTGCAACTGGCGGAAGTTTTAGCCCTGCTGATGTTGCAGCTGGTACTTATACTTATTATGCAGAGTGTGAAGATGCGGATGGTTGTATAAGTAATCCAGTCCCTGTAACATTAACAATAGAAGCTCAACCAACTATAGATACTCCAGTAGTAACTTGTACAAGTGGTCCACAACCATTGAACCCAATGCCAACAGGAGGAACTTACTCTGGTTCAGGAGCAGGTTTTGTTGTAGCAGATCAAGTAGATCCAGCAGGGCAAACACCTGGTACGTATGATTTAACTTATACTGTAGGAAACTGTTCTGTAACGATTCAGTTCACCTATGATACTGACTGCGATGCAAACGGCGGTCAATTCTAATAGGATTAAGATATAATTTTAAGCCGAAGGTTTAAAGAGAAAATAGCAACCCCCACAACGCGCAAGCGTTGTGGGGGTTTTTTGTGCGCCGTACATAAATGATACAAAAAAAATGACCGTTGCCTGAGTTCTAATGTGAACTAGAAAAGGTTGCAAAAAATTACCAAAGTGATCCTGGGCTACCGACCGTTGCCTGAGGTTCTGTTGGTCAGAACTTCATTAATACAAGAACTAGAAAAGGTTGCAAAAAATTACCAAAGTGATCCTGGGCTACCGACCGTTGCCTGAGGTTCTGTTGGTCAGAATTTCATTAATAGAAGAAATAGAAAAGGTTGCAAAAAATTACCAAAGTGATCCTAGGCTACTCGAAGGCAATTCATAAAAAAGCAATAAAATGTTTACTATCAGACCGTTAATAAATTTGATGATGCCTAAATAGGTTATGTGGTAAAAAAACAATAGTATATGTATTTAGTATAAGTGTTTATTGTTTTACAAATAATATTATTGATATTTGAAGCATTTTGTTTATCAGAGATATATAAAATATTTTTAAATATAATGTAAGTTATTTTTTATGTTTAACTTCTAATGGTTAAGGTCTGTTATGCTTTATTTTGTGAAAACATGCAATGAATAATTGAAATGTTTTTCTCAGATAAACTTACAAGTCATTATATTTTATTAAATGATATTGTTTTAATTCACAATTTATAGATTATCAGATATTTATATTTATTCACTAGCTGTAATGTTAGTTTATTTTAATATATAAGCATTTGTTTTTAAATTTAATGCTTTTAAATGATGACGGAAATGATGAATTTCTAAAGAAATGTTCTTATTTTTATGTGACGAAATGGCTAATTGAATTTAAGTAACTATTAATACTAAATAATTTATTAGACCTTTATTTTGATTTTTTTTTAAAAAAACTCTCCTATCCTTATGTGTGTGTCATTAGGAACAAACGATGGTGTGCTTTGAAAATTAAAAGTTAATACTTCTCAATTTAATTCAAATTGGATAGGCAGCGGATGCTGAGTTATTATTGAGTTGTTCCTGAATATATTGTATTTATTTTATTTAAAATAAGATTAATATCATTGAAGATTTAAATGGCTTTTTTGATAATAGTAATTTGATTATCAATATGCTAGGTTGATTTAAAATTGCTTTTCTGAAAAAACTAATTTATAATAAATTAAACTTGTTTGGGATACAATATTTTTGACTTGTATTGATTTAATTATGGTATTTATTTGCCTAAATTAGATTTGGATAAAATATTATTTTTTAGCTTGATTTCTTTGAAGAGATTACTTTTAATCCTTATTTTATTTATATTTAATATGATGTGGAACTTGAAAATAAACTAAAAATCATATGCTGGTTTTGATTTAATCACATATATTTATATTTAGTTTTTTCAGAAATTTGTGCCACATCCAAATTTTGCTACATATCAATTGAATACATTTTAAAATAAAAACAAATGTTTTTTATTTTAAATATTATTTGATATATGTCTCAACAACATGATTATTATACAAATTATGATTTTTCAAATTATGATAAACATTTTATAAGTACTTAAAAATTACTTAAACTATAAATTCCTTATACCTATTTAAAAATTAATAACCAAAAAAATGAAAAAAATAAGACAAAAAATAATTGCTGCCTTCCAGATATTGTCGTCTCGGGGAGTTATTAGCAATGCAAAATTTACTAACTATTATACAAATACGATTAAAACTTTCTTTTGTTGCTTTCTAATGTTCATAGCAATGCAAGGAGTTGTTGGGCAAACTTCTGGATTTTTTCCTTGTGGTCAAGACGCATGCTTAGGTGCTGGTGGCGATTGTGACGCTCCAGCTCCTGAACCTGGGGAAGACTGTAATGGAGCTGACTTTGGTTGTGATACACTATTTACTGCCGCAGAAATTCCACCTGCTCCAGTTGTTACTTCAGAAAGTGTTTGTCAGCCAGACAATACTTTAGATGGTGGTGTTATTGATTTTTCTGGAGTGACATGTCCTACTGCTGATTTGGTATTAGAGTTTTCAGTAGATGGTGGTATTACTTTTACAACAACAGCACCTGTTTATGATCAAGATAATCCAATTACTATTGATGTAAGATGTACTTGTAATGAAATTTCAGTTTCTACAGATGTTGCTTCGGTTACAACTATGCCTGGTGTTTGTGTTTGTCCAAACATTACAGCTATCACACCAGATGCTACAGAAGTTTGTAGTGGAACAGATATCAATGTTTGTATTGATTTTGATATTGCTATTGATGCTGCTGTAGTAATTACTGCTGATGTAAATGGAGTTATGGGTGTTGGAGTTGCTGGTGAGACGCAAATTTGTGTTGATGTTCCTACAGATAACCAAACTTGTGATCCAGTTCCTTTGACTTATACTATCGCTGTAGATTGCGATGGTGTTGATATTGACGCAACTGCTTTTGTTGTAGCAGACGCTCAAGTTTTTCCTCAATTAGATGAAACGATAGTACAACCTGATTGTATGGCTGAAGCTGGTTCGGCTATTTTGACTGTTGCTGGCGGTGGAATTGAATGTGCAAATGTTGTTGGTACAGTAGGTGTTCCTAATGTTTGTCCAGATATAGTAGATACAGACGCATCTTTAATTTTTGATTTCTCTACTTTTGATAGTCCGTGTTTTACTGGTACTGTTCAGACAGATCCTATTGATTGTGCAGTTGTTTGTCCTATTGTTTGTGATGCAGATGCTCCAACAATAAGCATTGATTGTACAGATTGTGGTGACGGAACTTTTGGAGGTCCTTGTACAGTTGTAAATGCAGGTGATGGAAGTGCCAATGCTGGAGAAATAACAGAGTTTATAGTAATTGATGATGCAGCAGGAACTGCAACTGGTACACCAGATGGTATTATTGCTGTTGGTGCAATAGCAGATGCTCAAGCAGCTGTAGATGGTTTAGCAGATGGAGAAGAGGTATGTGTAACAGCACTTACACACGTTCAAGTAGAATTAGATGGTGTAATTGCAGCACTTGATGCTGAGCTTGCTCCTTTAGGAATTGATCTTGGATTACCAGTTACTGGTAATACATTAGCTGGTGTTTTTGCTGCAATCCAAGCAGCGGGCGGTGGAGCAACTGTAGATTTAGCTACAATTGAAGACATAATTGCAAATGGAGATGGTGGTCTAGTTGATTTAGGTGCTATACTTGGTTTTCCTCCTGATGCATTAGTAATTGATATTCCTCCTTTCTGCTATGATGTTGATGCGGCTGTTTGTGTTACAGGTAATACTTGTCCTGCTCCAGTATCTACTATCATTGCAGATCCTTGTGATTGTGCAGCGGGTGAAGATACTAATGGTGACGGTGTTAATGATATTGCATTTACAAGTATTACAATTACTGATGCTGACGGAGCTGGTCAAGGATGGGATTTAACATCTCAAGATGGCAATTTCGTTGATATTGATGGTGTAACGCCAATAGGACCAGGATCAGTTGTTGACAACGGAGATGGTACTTATACAGTTACTGGATATATTACTGCTGACGGAGTAACTACTTATAATGTTACTTTTACAGCTACTGATGGTGAAGTATTAAGTATAGACAGCAATGGTACTTGCGATTGTGCAACACCACCTGCTGATATCCCAACTCTTTCTCAATGGTGATTAATCACTTTAGCATTGTTATTAATGACTTTTGGTTCTGTTAAATTAGCTGTTGGTAGCGTTGCTTTTGCAAGTGCTGGAAGCCGTAACATTCCTGTTCCAGGAACAAACAATTTCCAATTGCCATTTGATGCTGCTGTTTTCAGAAAAGCAACTACTATTACAGGAGTTTTAGCATTCATCGGATTTGCAATGTGTTTTGCAATCTTTGGAGCTATTTTCTTACCAGATGTTATTGGTGTTTTAATTGCAGGTCCAGTATTTGCATACTTAGCACACTTATTATACATCCTTGAAACTAGAAAAGAGAAATAATCTTTTTTAAAATATAAATATTCAAATAAAAAAGAGGCTATCCGAAAGGGTAGCCTCTTTTTTAATGCTTTTCAATAGTTGAAAATTGAAGGTTGAAAGTGTTTAATGGTTGAAAATTGAAAATTGAAGTATTGGGGCATTCTCGCATCAATATCTGCCAAAATGCAACTGTTGAGAAAAATCCAAAATGCATTAAGTTATTAGGTTCTCACATCAATATCTACCAAAATGCAACCCGTAGAGACGCGATTCATCGCGTCTCCCCAACCGACCCAACCAGTTTCTATACATTGCAACGGACAAGCGGGGAGCCGAATCCGTTTAACAGCGACAAAAGACGGAGATGATCCTCGCCACCCAAAAAATAATTACGAATTGTAAATTACGAATTATCAGCCAATTCGTAATTAATAATTCGTAATTCGTAATTGATTATTGTTTCTGAGCTTATAGCAAATTTCCCAGCCAATAAAACCACGACCTCCCCTGACCCCTCCACGGGAGGGAAATTGTTTTGTACTTCGTGGTTGGGTTTAATTTGTTGTTTTTGTTTCTGTACTTAATACAAGATTTCCTAGCCAATAAAACCACAAAATTAATAAAGCAGACAAAACAATTCCCCTCCTTTGGAGGGGTCAGGGGAGGTGTTTTTGTACTTATTACAAATTTTCCAGCCAATAAAACCACAAAACTAATGCTTCAATGCTCTTTTTTTATTAAAGCATTGGAGCATTATATCATTGAAGCATTTTTCACAGACCAACAACAAAACGTTCCATAAATGATTGCTCTCCCGTACTAACTTTATAGAAATATAAACCACTATTAAGTTGGGCTACATTATAAGAAATACTACTAATTTCATTTGCTATAACACTTGCATTTATAGTGTCAATTAGTCTGCTATCAATGCTGAATATTTCTAATTTTATGCTAGTTGTTAAATCTAGTGAAATGTTGAAATTGATTACACCACTAGCAGGATTAGGGCTGGCTGAAATGTTTGCAAAACTGTTTGAATCATTGATGCCCGTTGTAGCAGATTTGAAACTGACAACACACAAAACATCTTTCAAATAACGATCATTGCCCTGTAGAAAATCTACCTCTACAAATTTTTCACTATTGCTGTTTTTGTTCCAAATTTTGAATAAGTATTTCTCTCCTTCATTTATACCTTTAACCGAGTTGTCCGAGTTGTCCGTCTCATCTATTCCAAAAACCAAACCGCCCATCATATCATTTTCATAAACAAAAGAACCAACCAAAACACCTTCCTCTGTGAATACACCCAACTCATCACCATATTGCAGTGGACTGTTTTCATCATCCATAATCAATAAGGTTGAACTGTTTGGATTTGGAACAATGTCTCTCTTGAAATGTTGCGGTTTTAATTTTTCACTGGCATCATTGTTAGTTCCTGTTGTTGGTCTTGGTAAAATATTTGCTGCATCGTAAGTAAGTGCATTGCCTGCATTCATTTTAACTTGATAACCTTGAGTCAATTCCATATTTCCCATATTATTGAAATTGTTGAAAGAAGGAACATAAGCACCACTTAGATTTTTTACTTGAATGACATCTGTGGCGATGTTGCTAAATACATCTATAGGATCGGCATCGCCTTGTAGCCAATAAGCAATCATATTCCAACCAGTATAAAGCGGAATAGAATCAATATTTAAATCTACGGGCAAGCCGCCATTTATTGGCAAGGTTACTGGTGCAAATGTTTTTACTAAATAGCCTTGCGTTATGTCCCAAGTTGTAAAGGTATTAAAGTTGTTAAATGATGGCACATATACCTGACCCGTTAAGTTTTTAACTTGAATGATATCTGCCACTATTGGTGCAAATACTTGAGTGATACTATCTGGATCTGGACGGCAATAACTAGAG
>Ga0114957_1001685_pt1 | contig 23141 bp, 14 predicted proteins | sample BantaG_FD_87175 | JGI IMG/M metagenome (GOLD analysis project Ga0114957, IMG submission 87175) | Marine algal microbial communities from Bantry Bay, Ireland - BantryBay_4 metaG | ecosystem: Host-associated > Algae > Red algae > Unclassified | place: Bantry Bay, Ireland | collected 2014-11-21 | reverse complement strand
CTTGCGCCCATTCAGGGCTTGACGATATTTTTTAGTAAACATCGGGCGATGCCCAATGCTATTGCTTTCAGCCTTTCAGGCTGTCAACCCCTTGAATTCATTACGTTCTGCCCTGAAAGGGCATCAGCAATAACACAGGGCATCGCCCTGTGAATTCTAAAAAAAATCGTCAAGCCCTGAAGGGGCGTAAGCAAAAAACTGACACCACTTTAGAACGTTATTTTGAACACCCTACCCTTTCAGGGCAACAAGACAACAGGACAACAAAACACTTTAGAAAAGCCTGAATGGCTTTCATAATCTAGCCCACGGCATCGCCATGGGACTCCATTAAAATTTTCGATAGCTCTGAAGGAGCGTAATATTTTTTAATAAACTGTAATTCGCATTATTAATTAATAGTGACTAGTAATTGGTAATTGGTACCAAAATCTATTGAATCAATATTTTAAAACGACTTGAATTTTACCAATCAAGAGTTACCAATCACGAGATCTCAAATATTCATAATCACTTAAAAAAACACTAAACTGTACTTAAGTACAGGTATAAAAACTATCCCTTTGCCTGATGTGTGGCAATGCATTTAAACTCAACTTTGTCGTATAATAATTTTCAAATAATCTAAAAAAGAAAATCATGAATACGATAAAAAAAACTGCCTTAATTACAGGAGCATCCAAAGGATTTGGATTTGAACTGGCCTTGGCATTAGCAAACAAAGGCTGGAAATTAATCATCAATTCCAGAAATGCAAGTATATTGTTAAAGGCACAAAGGAAACTGGAAAAAATAACCGAAGTAGTTGCTATTTCAGGAGATGTAAGGGATGAAATACATTTATTACAATTTCCAGAACGGTTAAATCAATTGGATTGGAAATTGGATCTAGTAGTCAATAATGCATCCACTCTAGGCGCTTCTCCCCAACCTCCACTTTTAGATTATGACATCAATTCAATCCATAATATTTTCCATACGAATGTCATCGCACCTCTTTCTCTTATTCAAAAACTTCAACCTAATTTATCTCCCAATGCAACGATAATAAATATCAGTTCAGATGCTGCAATAAATGCATATGAAGGATGGGGAGGATATAGTGCGAGTAAGGCAGCCTTAGATCATATGACCGATATTTTAGGGAAAGAGAATCCTAATCTAAGAGTCTTTTCATTTGACCCAGGTGATATGCGAACAGATTTACACCAAGCTGCATTCCCAAATGAAAATATTGAGGATCGACCATTACCAAAAGAAATTGCAGTTCCTTCCATCTTACAACTCATTGACAATCAATCAATTAAAACAGGAAGGCATATCGCATCCGAAGTAAAAACTAACCCCATTGTAAATACTCGATTATCGCATCTTGATTTTAAATATAATCACCTTACAAAATAAAATATCATGGTAAAATATATTAATAGTGAACCATTTGATTTTTCACTTCCAAAATTATTAGAATGTGCAAAACCAACAGAAGCTAGAGGACTTCAAAGAGATGAGGTTCGCTTAATGATTTCAAATAGAGAAAATGATAAGATCCATCATACTTCTTTTAAAAATATAACATCATATTTACAAGAAGGAGATGTTCTAATTATCAATACTTCTGGCACATTAAAAGCAGCAATACCTATTACTTTACCAAATGGTGAGGAAGGTCGAATTCACTTGTCTACAAAAAAAGAAGAAAACAATTGGTTAATTGAAATCCGTCAAGTCATTGGAAATAAAACCAAAAGATTTCATGGAATAAAGCAAGGAGATACTTTCGAATTACCGGAAGGTGGAGTAATGAAAATTACAAAAGCTTTTTATGGTAACCAATTAGAAACAACACATTTACAATTATGGAAAGCCAAGTTTTCTTTACCTATTTCAATTAAATCATTTTTAGATAAATATGGTATTCCTATTCGCTACTCGGATGTACAAGACATTTATCCTTCATCCTATTATCAAACTGTTTTTGCTAACGAATTGGGTAGTGCAGAAATGCCTTCAGCGGGTAGAGCTTTCACCTCTGCATTGGTTACTGAATTGGTTTCAAAAGGAATTCAGTTTGCACCAGTTCTATTACATACAGGAGTTGCTAGTTTGGAAGTAAATGAAAAACCCTTTCCTGAATATTTTAAAGTTTCGGCTACAACTGCTGATCTAATCAATAGAGCACAAATGGAAAACAGAAGAATCATAGCTGTAGGAACTACTGCAATTCGGGCTATTGAATCTGCAGTTGGAGAGAATGGTTTGGTGGTCTCAAAACAAGGATTTACAAATCTTTTTATTACACCTTTAAGAGGCCTTGATATTGTAAATGGTTTGTTGACTGGATTTCATGAACCACGTGCTTCCCATTTATTAATGATGGAAGCATTAGCAAAACGTTATCATTTAAAAGTAGCTTATAAAGAGGCCATTCGAGAAGGTTATGAATGGCATGAGTTTGGAGATTTGCATTTAATTGTATAACCACAAAAGGAAACAAACATAGATCATCCCGAATTTTTAAAGGGTATTTTAAATTAAAAACTGAGTAATATTTTTCCAGATTTTCTCATGGTTATATGGTTACGCTTCGCTATTGTTATATGGTTTTCAAAACCATTTAGCCATAGCGAAGCGTAACCATATAACCATTCATTCCACTTTATTTAGGCTAAAGAAAAATCCCAAATTTTCTATTTCGAAAATTTGGGATTTTTCATGTTTATTCCTTTTGTGATTATAACTTAATTATTCGAAATACTTTTGCCAAATCCTCAGTTCGTACTTGCAAGATATAACTTCCATTAACCAATTTTTCTAAGTTTAAAACGGTCTCATTATTCAATGATTTTTTCATCAACAATTTACCTCCAATATCAAAAACCATTGCTTCTCCATTTTCTTTTTTAGAAAAAATGGTTAATTCATTTTGCACGATAGTATTTGAAATATGTACCCAATTTTCTTTTTCAATATTAGAATTAGACGTTGTAGGAAAATAAGCTCTTTGCGCCAAAGTAACATCCACAATAAAAGGATTTAAATTCCCCTGCTCCGCCGCAATTCCATTGTTACGATCTTCTTCCTTCGTATCTACAGGATCATCCAAATGCCATTGTAAGAGTTTTTCTTTTTGATTATGGAAAAAATTAGGATCTTCACTATTGGCTTCCGATTGGTAAATCGTATAAAAATAAAACATTGCTCTTGCAATATCTCCTTTTACAGATTCACGTGGTTCGAATGCACAATCTTCCTCATCTTTTTCGCTATACTCATCAATATTTGAAGAAGGTGTACTGTTGACTTGCATATCTAAATAAAACCATTTTTCAGTATCCGAATCTTCAATATCATTAAATTCACAACTACCTCTTGCTTCATTGACATTAACTTTACTAGGAAATATATTATGCAAATCCGCTCTTTGTGGTTCGTCACCAGCACCTTTGGATTGTGGATAAACATGTTCCGCATTAATCCCTTGTTGAAATGCAGATTGTGATGGATCTTCATTTGGATCAAGGGTTACCGTAAAATTGGTGTAAATACCTGATAAATCGTTGCCTACATTATCAATTTCTGAATACAAAATATCTCTCGCTGGGCCATAACCTAAAGAGTTGGTTGGCGTGTAATCTTGTTGTAGTTTAGTAATCAACTCGGTTCCCATTTTACCAGGTTCGATAGTCTGTGCCTGAATGAAAAAAGGAATAAAAAGTAAAAGTAAAATTCTTAGAATCATTGATATTTTTTTAATTTATTTAATGTAAATGTAGGTGTTAATTTTAAACTAATGAATCTAAAATTCAAATTAGTCTTATTTAGAACAAACTATTTGGTTGTCGAATGATGGTGAGATGGGAACACGGATGCCGCGGATTGAGCGGATTTAACACGGATTTTTCTTAGGATGTGTATATTTTTTTTGACAAAAAATCCTTCAACGGTATTCGAAAAAAATCCGTGTTAAATCCGCTCAATCCGTAGCATCCGTGTTCCCATCTCAACAGTATTCGACAACCATATCAAACATCATTCAGGATGATAAGTTCGTTTTGCAGATTTTAAAACATCCTCTTTTTTCAAACTCATTTTCTTTAATTCATGACGACTATACATTTCCATTTGATCGTCATAATGAGGACTATCAGAATGATTAGAAGAACCATAAGGAACAATAGATTCAATCTGAGTTCCCTCATCAGTAAATCGTACTAAACTAACATAAGATTCTCCCGCAAAAATTTTAAACCGCCCCTTTTTATGTGGAAGTCCATGCATGGCAGCAATGACATTTGGCGTACCCCAAATTGGAATAGATTTGTCCCCTCGAATATGTCTTTGTAATTCACCCAAAGGAACATCAACCGTTTTAAAGTGCTTTTTCAAATGCTTATTAGTTTTTTGTAACATTTCAATTACAAATGGTTCCATAAGTGGATATTCATTTGGGAAAACACCTTTTTCCTTTAATTCTTTTTGAATAAAATAAATGGTAAGAGAAAAAATCGCAGCACCTATATTATCAACATCAGTCTCTCGATTCCATTGATTTAAATGTTGAATACATTTTGCGAGGTCTGGATATTTTTTAGAATCAAGTTGAAGTAAAAGTTCTAAGTTCGAATACGAATAAACATGGGCAGGAGTATGCCACTTCGTATCGAATTTTATTTCTTTAAATTCTCCATAAGAGATTTTTCCTTTTTTCCCCATTAAGTCATGATACCGATAAGAGCGATTATTATCACCCGTCATATATCCCATAGTGGAATTGATACTTGTAGGAGCAATGTTATCTTCAGGAGCGGAAGCATTAAATGGCGTATGATTACAATTTCCTAAATATCCAGAAGATGGATTATGATATTGAGCCAGTTCACTCAATGGATAAAAATCTGGTTCCCAAACCACTTCCGAAGTATGCCCTGGTAAAACATTTTTCCAATTATACGCTGGATTTCTTTTGGGAAAAAGTCCTAAACCTACGTAGTAAATATTATCTTGATTATCCGCATACATCAAGTTAGTAGTAGGCACTCCAAGGCGACTTACAGCTGATTTGAATTCAGTAAAGTTTTTTGCTTTATTCATTTTATACCATTGTTCTGCTCCTCCAATAGTATGATTTGCGGGAAAACGAATGGCGTAATAATTTCCATCTTTACTTTTTAAAACGACACCATGTTTACTTCGATAAATTTTCCTTTTGACTCCTATTTTTATTCCTAGGAACTTTACTTTGAGTTTTACTTTTCTCATTTCAAGTGTTTCCCATTTTCCATCAAAAAAATATTTATTCTTTTCTGTTTTATGCATTTCTAATTTATAGACATCAGAAAAATCTGCATGGTTAACCGTATGAGTCCATCCTAAATTTTCATTCGCTCCTACAAAAATATGCATCCCTCCTAACAATGTAGCTCCAAGAATATTTAAGCCTTCTTCACTTACTAAATGTGCTTCGTACCAAGAATATGGTCCTTCCAATGGCTGATGCGGATTTATCGCCAAATAGGTTTGTCCATCTTTTGTCTTATTACTATTCAATGCAAATGCATTCGATCCAGTCGGTGTATTTTTTTCAAATAATCCAATTTTCCCAGAAATAATTTTACCCATATCATCCTGCACACTTGACAATAATGTTAAAGCTAAAACATACCCTTTGATGACATCCTTCCCTGTGACTGGAAATAATTTTTTAATTAAAATTTCTTTCGGGTGCTTTTTAGCATAGGCATTCATGCCCGCAGCATAAGCATCTAATATTTTTTTAAACGCTGGAGAAATATCCGTTTCATATTTTTCTTCTACCAATGGATGGACATCAATGACTTCTACTGCAAAATCTAAAATCGCTCCTTCCACACCTTTGTATAAACCTAACTTTCCTCGGAGTGGCAAAAGTGTTTCTTGAATAGTTTTAAAGTCATCTTCAGCCGCTGCCCAAGCTAAACCATACGCTACTTCAGCATCCGTCTTAGCATAAATATGCGGAACGCCCCATTGGTCTCGAATGATGGTAATTTTATCAGGATTGATTTGGGAAAAAATGGTAAGTGGAAAAAGGAAACAAAATAGAAGAAATAGGTTTTTCATTTTTTTTGACAAAAATAAAAAAAGTAAGCTACTTTCTTTTAAGTAGCTTACTCGATGCTATAACTCCTTATTTCCCGTAAGGATTTCTTTGTTCATGGGACTAGGGGAATATCGAATATCGAACAAGGAATAAAGACTTTAATTATCAGTAATTCTTTAAGTCAAAGATAATGGCAAGTCCTCTCCTAGGAAACAACAGTTTATCCTTTTTTCCAATAAAAAAAACACTACATCATCTCCTAAACCTAATAAACACGTTGTTTTTAATATTTTTTTCCAAAAAAAAATACTTATATTGAACCTATATAAAATTGAGAAAACTGATTTCCCCCCCAAAACTTCCAAAGACTGATCTTTTGCTATAACATTTTGAATCAAATTGATAATCAAAATTAAAATGTCAATCAAAATCAAAAAATAGTACGGTGAATCCGCGTTTCAAATTTTGATTTTGATTGACATTTTGATTTTGATTGGATTATTGATTTTGATTGGATTTTTTTTTCCCGTAAAAAATTAAACACATGCAGAAAAGTAGATTACTCGAACTTTTTAAATCTTTGGATAAAGTGGAGGTAAAAAAATTGCGAAAATGGGTCCGTTCTCCTTTTTTCAATCAACGAGAAGATGTGATTTTGTTATTTGATTATTTAGATAAAAATCGCCCTTTTGAAAAATTGGAGCGGTTGGATCGACAATATATTTTTTCGAAAATCTTTCCTAAAGAAAATTATGATGAAAAGAAGATTGGATATGCACAGTCTTTTTTAATGGCTGAAATCAAAAAATTTATTGCCTACCAAGAGTTCACTCAAGATGAGATGAGACCTCAAATTTACATGACTCGTAACCTACGTAAAAGAGGATTAAATCGACATTTTGAAAGTGAATGGAAAAATGCAAATGAATTGTTAGAAAAACAACCTTTGCGGAATGCTGATTTTCATTTTTATAATTTTCAATTGCAAAATGAACAGCATGAATATGCTAATAGTTTAAGTAGAAAAGAACCGAAGGGTTTACAAGAAGCAAGTGATGAATTAACAAATTACTTTGTTGCAAAAAAACTTAAATTGGGTTGTGACCAACTCAATGCTAAGCATCTAATCAATGCAGATTATCAGCAAGAGTTTCTGGAAAAAGTGTTGACACATGTTACAGAAAAAGATATTTCAGATTCTCCAGCGATTCAGATTTATTATGAAGGATTTAGAATATTATCAGGAACAAATGATATTTCATTGTATAAAAATTTCAGATTTTTATTAAATAAGAATCATAAGTATTTTCCAAAACTAGAGTTAAAATATCTTTATTTAGTTGCTATTAATTTTTGTATCAAACAACATAATGCAGGTAATGGTGGTCATTTTACGAGAGAAGCATTCAATTTATATAAGGAAGGATTGAGAGGAGGTGCATTTTTAGAAAATGGATTCCTTACTCGTTTTACTTATAAGAATATAGTCTCTGCCGCCAATTATTTAAAAGAGTTTGAATGGGTAGAAAAATTCATTTATGAATATAAAGAATTTCTAGATCCAGTATGGAAGGAAGATACTTTTAATTATTGTCTAGCTATAATGTTTTATAGTATGCCAAATTATGATAAGGCGATGAAACTTTTACAAACAACAGAATTTAAAGATAAATTTCTTCAATTAAATGCAAGAATTCTTTTGATAAAAATGTATTTCCATTTAAAAGAATATGATGCCTTAGAATCCCTGCTTGATAGTTTTACTAGATATCTCAGTAGGCATAATGAATTAGGTTACCATAAAAATCAAAATTTAAATTTTGTCAATGTAGTCAGAAAATTAATTCGTATTGCAAAACATGATAAAACTTCTTTGAAAAACTTGAAAATTGAAGTAGAGCAAATGGAAGTATTGTTTGATAAAAAATGGATTCTAAAACAATTCGATTAGGAAGTTAAAAGATAATCCCAAATTTACAATCATGGAAATTTGGGATTATTCATATTTGATTAATAAAATCATGGAGTAGTAAATATTACTTTTTGTATATAATTTTTATTTCCACTTTGCCAATGAACAAATACAATATTTCCTATAATATCTTGTGCAATTATTTTAAAGGAATGGGAACCTTCAAATTGCATTTCATCATCCAAAATGGTTTTTATTTTTTTCCCTAATGCATCATACAAAACTATTGTAACTGGACTCTTTTCCGCTAAATCATAGTTGATAAAAAAGGACTCAGTAGTTGGATTAGGGTGAATTTTAAAACGAGGATCAAATCCTAAAGGATCATCAGTATCTACTGTAATTTCAAATCGCTGAAGACTGTCACAACCATTGACAGCAAGACTTTGAAGTATAATTACAGTATCTCCATAAATGGGTTTGCCATCAAACAAGTCTCCATTATTAATCAATAATATGCTATCAGAATAGCTGTGATTTAATAAACCAATAGAGGTAATAACAATATCTTGATGTTTTTCTACTTCTGGAAATGTATCAATTAAAACTGTATCCATAACTATTTCAACTCCATTATAAGAATCACCTTCACATACTCCAACCTCTTCAACAATATAATTTATTTGATTTTCGATGGTATGGAAAATGGTATTAGTAATTACGGGTTCATTAAAATCAAAATAAATACCAGCAGAATTTTCAATTACTGTACCTGGAACATTACCTTCTTGTTGTTGAATAGTAAATTTGATAAAGCCATTAGACTCGATAAGGTTTGTAGAACTATCTGGGAGTAAAATATTTTCAAAAGTAAATTTTAAAATACCATTACCTAATAATTCTGGAATGTATTCATGGCTACTTGTTCCAAATCTTATGGTTGTAGGATCTAAATATTCAGAAAGTGTATCCCTTAATACTACCGTAAAAGCGGTATCCGTTCCTGTATTTTGAAAACGGATATGATATTCCAACTCGTCATCATTTCCAATAAAATTATCATCAGAATATCCTGCTGGGTAGGCTGCTTTGTCATTGGGATCATAGGATCCAATATTTTCTTGACAATCAATATCGATATAATGATTCCCATCATCCATTGGGAATTGAGTTACAAATCCTAAATGGGCATCTGCTATGTCCACACCACATCCTTCTACTACAGCAGAAGGATTACTATTACCTGGATGTCCAGGAGTTTGATCTACTTCCATTCGGATAGTAGCACTATCTCCTGAAAAAAACATTTGTGTTGCTGTTTCTCCTGGATTCAAATCTAAAATCTGAATTGATATTACCAAATCATCTTCAATTATTCTAACCACATTTGGATCATTCGGAGGGTTAATTCCTACATTCGTCACAGAGAACATGACAGAATCTCCAAGACAAATTCCTTCTACCTGCATATTGGAGCCATCCCAAATCAAAGAATCAGAAGGCAGCAGACACACACTATCAGGATAAATATGCGCCTCCACACAATGCGTTTGTCCAAGTACGGTACTATCGCAATCCACCATTACCTCCACCGTAAAATTCCCACAGTCTCCTAAGTCAACTTGTCCAATATCAAATAAAAACAAGTTATCCCCCAAGTCAGTATAAGGCAAACTAGAATTCGTCACCAATAAAAAGGAGTCAAAAAGAATCTCGACAAAAGCATTGGACTCATCTAATGTTCCAGTATTACAATATTCAATGTAATAGGTATTTTCAAAACATCTTCTTAATTGTGGCGCTGAAAGCTCAACGGTCATATGGGACATAGGTGGACAATCATCAACTGACTGCATAGGAAAATCAACCGATACGGTATCGAAAAAATCATTCAATGTCAAAGTATAATTGGCAACATTGGAACACATTTCCCATAAATGATTGGGAGAAATCACCTTTAACTCAAATTGTCCCGTATCACATAAAAATTCATAATTTCCTTGTGCATCAGTTAAAGCGAAGTAATCATTATTCCCTTCTCCATCTGCTACTACAATCCAATTTTCCAAATCCTCCTCCCCAGTATCAACCATACAATCACTATCAACATCGTAAAAAACATTCCCTTGAATTGTAATCGTAAGACTATTTAAATCTCCATCCGTTTTGATAAGTGCAATCGTAGAATCACCTGTACCTGATATGATAAAACCGTCGTCAGGAGTAGGTAAAATCAAAGAAGGAAAACCTATCGAAGAACTCTCCGTTAATATTTTTTCTTCAATTAAATTTCCATCAGCATCCGTTCTTATCACATATCCAAATCCCTCATTGGTGATATTATGTACTGTATTTCCTATTGATACTAAATCTCCATTAGGTGCTTCAGTTATAGTAAAACCTCTTTCTATTCTATCCTCAAGACCGAAAGTTTTAGTCCATAAAGTATCACCGATTGCACTTAATTTTACTAAATGCATATCTCCATTTTCTTCATCCAAAAACTTAAATCCTGTACTTACATATCCACCATCTTGAGTTTGAATAATATCCTCTCCCGATTCATTATAAAGACCTCCATGTTTATGACTCCACTCTTCCTCACCGTCTTGATCAATTTTAACGACATAGAAATTTTTGTCATTTGAAATACCACAACCTAAAGGTTGGAATGTTCCTGTCAAAATATATCCACCATCCGAAGTAGGTTTTACATCTCTACCTTCAGAACAACCTACACTTGGCCCAACGGTATTGATCCATTGTTCTACTCCTAAGTTATCTACCTTACGAAGAAAAATACGGTTAATTCCTGCACTTTCTCCTACCAATAGAAATCCATCATCATCTGTAGGATGAAGTGCATTAAAATCTTCAAAAGAACTTGAACCATAATTTTGATCCCATAATTTATTTCCAAGTTCATCTAACCTTAAGAGGTACCAATCAGCCGACCCGACAGTATTATTAAAGGTCAATCCTCCTACAATATATCCACCATCATCCAATTGATAAATACGTGCACTTCTATCCTCAAGTACTCCACCGAATATGTTTAACCATTGTTGGTTGCCCTCTGCATCCACTTTAATAACAGCAATATCTTGAGCAGAAGGTTGCTCAATTGTTGCAGTCAGGCAATAACCACCATCTTGAGTAAGCGTGAGATACTCCGATCGAAGATTTTCATATCCAGCAATAGGATATGTTTTTTCCCAGCCTTGTGCTTGTGAATTAGAATATAGGAAAAGGAAAAAAACCAGTTGAATGGGTATCAACAAATGTGGCTTTTTAAAAATTTGTATAAGGGTTTGTTGTAGTCTCATAAACAGTTTGAAATTCGTTGAGTGTGATCTAGAGGATTTTGATGTTATAAATTTAATACCCCTTCCTAGTTTTAGCAAAAACAATAAAATGATTTTTCCAATATTTTTTAGTGCTAAAAATCATTAAATCTTAATAAATAAAGGTGATTCGGTTATTTTTTTCCAAAATTTAATCAACAAAATTCAATTTATTTTGATTAAAAAACATGCTATGAAGGATGAAATAAATTAGTTAGATGGGGAATTCTCTGGACTGCTTTTATTTATATTAAAAATAAGGAAAAATATTAGACTTATTGACAAATAAAGATCCCTTTCCATGAATATGGAAAGGGATACCAATAAATCCTTAACATTATTGTTAAATCTTCTTAGATAGAAGAGAATAACCGAGATAGAAAGACTATCTATAACTTCATAAAATGAAATCATATTCGCCTAAAAATTATGAAAACCTAGTCACAAGGTGAATAATTAATCAAAATCAACTTAATCTTCATAGTTGGTTGATATAACTGTAAATTCACCTTGTGACTTTTGCCTGATATCCGGAACTTAAAATAGATTGTTTAACGCCCCTAAAAGTCTTGTTATATGGAGCTTTGGCTGGAGTATTTTTTTGTAAAACTTTGTAGTATTGTAGGTTTCATTTGCTTTCTTTGAGGTATTGTAAATTAATAACTACTTATATGACAAATAAATAAAATATCGTCACATCTTTTATATGATTATTTTTAATGCTAAAAAAATTTATACCGTAAAACAACAATAACAAATGAATAAAAATCAGATTCGCAATGAATACTTAAGTGTGAGTATCAATCACCAAGGAGCAGAACTCGCTTCTATACAAAATGCGGATGGAAAAGAATTGATGTGGCATGCTGATCCTCAATTTTGGGGAAGACATTCTTCCATTTTATTCCCATATATCGGAAAAGTATTTAATGATAAATACCGAATAGGAGATCAAACCTTTGAAGGGAAACAACATGGGTTTGCGAGGAATACCTTATTTGAATCTGTGCTCAAGGAAGATCATCAAACTCATTTCCAATTAAAATATAACGAAAATACTCTTCAAGCTTATCCTTTCAAATTTTGTCTTCATGTAAAATATGTTTTGATAAAAAATCAATTACAAATTATTTATGAAGTTGAAAACCTCGATAACCAAACTATTTACTTTTCATTAGGTGCGCACCCTGCATTCAATGTTCCACTTCATCAAGATGAAAAACGTTCAGATTATTCTCTTGAATTTAATCAAGATGAATGGGTGGAAACACTAATGATTACAGATGGTTATCTTAATGGAAATTCAAGAGATGTTTTTAATGGAAAGAACTTAATTCCTATTACCGACCATCTATTTGACCATGATGCGCTGATCTTCAAAAATATGAAATCCAACCAAGTAAGTTTAGTCAATAAACATGGAAAGAAAATCTGGACATTCGATTATTCTGGATTTTCCTATTTGGGCATTTGGTCCCAAAATGATAAATCTCCATTCATTTGTATTGAACCATGGATGGGAGTTGCTGATAAAATAAATGCCGATTGGGACTTCAGGAATAAAGAAGGAGTAGTTTCCTTAGAAAAAGGGAGAACTTTTAAATGTGTGCATAGTGTTACAATACATTAAAACTCCATCACCACAAAAGGAATAAAAGAAGGACAAAAGATTTTTCACACGATAATAAGACTCACAAAACCATGTAAAAAACCTTTTGTCCTTCTTTTATTCCTTTTGTGGTTAGGAATTTCTCTTGTATATGTTAAAAATTTTATAATTTCACCGCAATATTACAATCTTTAAAAAAGTTATTGCATTTATACATTTTCAGATCAATGGTCTTCAAATCGACAAAATCTGAACAAACCTTCAAAACCGAGCCTTTTTCAAAAATAGAACTGTAATATAATTGCAACCTAACTGATTATTTGCTTTTAAAAAAATCCTGACAACCAGCCGTTTGCAGGTTCTAAAAAAAGTGACCTTATGAATCTTAAATGCCCAACTTTAGTCCTCGTACTAAGTTTCCTTTTTGCCAGTCTTTCCATTTCAGCGCAAAAAACTACCGTATTCTCTGAAGCTCAAATTGCCTATAAAAAAGGTATGGAGTTTTATGATGGAAAAGTATTCGGTTTAGCCCAAAATGAATTCCGTAAAACGATTGAATTATTGCTTCCTGTCAACGAACCTGAAGCGAAATTACTCAAGCAAAAAGCGGAACTTTTATTTGCCAAAACAGCAGTTCAACTCGAACAGCCTGAAGGCGAAAATCTCATTATTGAATTTGCCCGAAAATATCAACCTGATCCAATTGCCAATGAAGCACTCTTGGACATCGCCAACTTTTACTTCGATAGTAAAAAGTACGATGAAGCAATGGCGCTTTTCAATTCGATTGATGCTTATGGTTTGCCACGAGATCAACGAACGGAGGTTATTTTCAAAAAAGGATATTTGAATTTTATCAAAAAGAAATTCTCTGTAGCTAAATCTCAATTTAAGTCGATTAAAGACATTCAGAATGAGTACTACTACCCTTCCAATTACTACTACGGAATGTGTAATTTCTTTACCAAAAAATACAAAGATGCCATTACAAGTTTCCAAAAAGTAAGTGGTTCTAAAAAATACAAGCCATACACACCTTATTATATCACTTCCATTCATTTTGCGGAAAGAGATTTTAGCAAAGTGATTAACTATGGAGCAGCAAAAGCTGATGATAAAAAAGTTAAAAATCGTGCTGACATCAATCGTTTGGTTGGACGTGCGTACTTTGAAGAAGGAGAATATACTTTGGCAAAAAAATACTTGGAATACGCTTCTAAGAAAACGAGTAAAATGGATGCCACCGATTATTATCAATTGGGTTTTGTTCAATACCAATCGGGTGAATATGAAGATGCGGCAAAGAACTTTAAAAAATTGAATCGGGAGAAAAACAAGATGGGACAATTGTCAATGTACTACTTGGCCGACTCAGAATTAAAACAAGGTGATAAAAGATCGGCTCGAAATGCCTTTGGTAATGCAAGTAGATTGAATTATGATAAAAAGATCCAGGAAGAATCTTTATGGAATTTTGCGAAGCTATCTTATGAAATGCGATTTGATCGTGATGCCGTTGATGCCTTACAAAAGGTAGATCCTAGAAGTCCCAATTATGCAGAGTCTCAAGGATTGCTTGGAGATATTTTCTTAAATACTCGTGATTATGAAAAGGCGATGCGTATCATAGAAAGAATGCCAACAAAAACAGATAAGATCAAACAGACGTATCAAAAAGTAACTTACTATCGTGGTATTCAATTGGCAGCGGATGGAGATTTTGATGGTGCAAAAACATTGTTATATAAAAGTTTAGATAGTGGTTACGATACACGTACTAAAGCTTTAGCGTACTACGGTCTTGGAGAGATTTCCCACCAACAGAAAAAATATACCGAGAGCAATCAGCATATGACACAGTTTTTAAACCTAGCTAAAAACATCAATAATTTGCCTGATGGTGCTTCTGTCAATACTGCTAATTATACAGTTGGTTATAATTATTTAAAACAAAAAGATCATAATCGCGCATTAGGATATTTCCAAGATGCCGTTGCAGGGATCAAGCGAAATTCACTTTACATCAAAGATGAATACGTAAAAAAACAAGTACTTGCCGATGCCACTTTAAGAGCAGGTGATGCTTTGTTTAAGAAAAATAAATACAATGATGCCATAGGATATTATAATGAAGCCATCAATAAAAAATACGCAGGTTATGTGTATGCACTTTATCAAAAAGCAATCATTGAAGGCTTACGAGGAAATCCAACTGATCAAATTTTAGCATTGGAAAGATTGACTGAACAATATCCTAGTTCTGAATATACTGATGACGCTTTATTGTCTTTAGGAAATGCATACCAAGATATTGGACGAACCAATCAAGCCACCAATGCTTTCAAAAAATTAGTTAAAAACTTTAAAGGAAAATCTAATTTAGTGAACCAAGGATTATTGAAATTAGGATTGATTTCATACAATTCCGGTGATGTGAATCAAGCCATTAAATACTACAAAGATGTATTTAAAAATAATCCTGATCCAAAAGAAGCGGATGGTGCTTTAGCGGCATTGGAAGAAATATATGTTGATGATTTGGGACAACCTGATCGGTATCTTGAATTCCGAGAAGACCTAGGTGGAGGTTATGATGTATCTACTGCTTCGAGAGATTCTATTAATTTCAAATCTGCCGTTTCACAATTTGAAATTGGAAATTATAACAAAGCAGTTACAAAATATACAGAGTACATTTCCAAATTCCCTCAAGGGCGTCATATTATTGAGGCACATTTTCAAAGAGGAGAATCCTATGCTTCTTTGAAAAAATATTCACAAGCCTTGAATGATTATGAATATGTGGTGAACAAAGGACAGAGTAAATTTTATGAAAAAGGGCTTCGTAAAGCCGGGATCATAGCCTATAACCACGAGGAAGATTTTGAAAAATCTTATTCCTTTTATAGCAAGTGGGCAGAGGTTGCAAGTACGGAAGAATCTAAATTTGAGGCACAACTGGGAACGCTTAGAAGTGCTTATCGTACTGGTCGTGCAGATGCTGTTTACAGTATGGCAAGTAAAGTTTCAAGTAATCCTAGAGCGTCGCAAGATCAAATCGGAGCTGCGAATTTTTATTTAGGAAAAATGGCTTTTGATAAAAAAGATTGGGATCGAGCGTTGGCTTCATTTAACAAAGTTATTAGCAATACCAATAACGAAAATACAGCAGAAGCAAGATTTTCAGTAGCCTACATTTATTATGTTAGAAGAGATTTAAGTGTAGCCGAAAATTCAGCCATGAATGCTATTCGTGAAAATTCAAGTTATCAAATTTGGGTAGCAAAATCAGGATTATTGTTAGCTGATATTTATGTGGAGCAAAATAACTACTTCGATGCAAGAGCATTGTTAGAAGGAATGATTTCGAGTTACGAAGGGGACAATACTGTTAAGGTGCAATATGAAGAGGCTAAAAGAAAGTTGGCTGCACTTAACGCAACCGAAAATCAAAATAACAGTTTAACCAATCCAAATAGCGATGTTTTAGAACTTGATGACACAGGGAATTAAAAACCTTTTACGTTGGACGTTAAACGATTTACACTTGTGATTTAAGTTTTAAATGATTTCAAAAAGTCTAAAACCTATTAAAATGAATTTTATAAAAAATATATTCGCAATAGCATTGTTATTCTTTTGCCAAATGGCATTGGCTCAGCCTGGTAATGGAGGATTAGAAACAAGTGAAGTGGAGGTAATCAAAGAGTTTGAGGCGCGATTAAAAGATACGGAAAAATTAAAGGTTCTTCCAGGATTGCCTCCTTTGGATAATTCCTCTCGTAAGTTAAATTATAATGTTCCAACCAAAACTATTCCGATTGATTACCCTGATCCTTCCCTTCGTCCTATTGCTTTAAGAAGAGGTAAAATTGAAAAAGGATATAAAGGTTTTGCGAAATTAGGATACGGTTTTCCTTCTTCTCCATATGCTGAATTGGGTTATAATTTTGGTGGAGGAAAAGAACCATACAATCTTGGAATTCATGTGTTACATAATTCTGCCAATTTTGATAACGACTTTGAGCACCAAAGATATTCTTTAACGGATGCTTTATTAAAGGGAACTTATTACTTGGAAGAAGGTGGAATGGCTGTAGGTGGAAAATTAGGATACACCGTTGATGAAGTACATTACTTTGGCTATAATCCAACAGGTGGACTTCTGGGCGCAGATACTTCACTTACAAGAGAACAAGTCAGACAAAGATTCAACACTTTTAAAGGTGGATTTAATTTATTCAATGGGGAAAGAAATGATATGGATGTAAGTTATAGTGCAGGTGTTGATTTTTATACGATGTCTGATAATTATGCTACAGACGAATTAGGTTTTGATTTAAAATTAAGTGGGACAAAATGGTTTAATGAAAAACATCCTTTGGCCTTAACTATCCGTACTGACTTTACTACCTATGAAGACACCGTAAAACAAAAGTTGAACAACTTTTATTTCCAACCTAATTTTACTTATCATGGTGATAAATTTCGATTTAAAGCTGGTGTCAACTTAGTTTCTTTTAATGATGAATTCGATTTGTTACCTGACTTGGAAGCATCATTTGCTGTACTTGGAGCTAGGCTTGCCGTATTCGGAGGATGGAAAGGTGATTATGTCAAAAACAATATGAAAAATTTGTCAGACTATAATCCTTACATCGGTACTTACGAAAGATTGGATATTAGAAATACTCGATATAATCAATACTATGGTGGGGTTAGAGGTAATTTAGGAATCATTGAATATAATGGACAATTGGGTTATAAAAAAGCGGAGGACTTAGCATTATTTTTAACTGATCCGACAGACTTGCGACGACGATTCCTTACTGTTTATGATACTGTAGATATTTTTAATATCGAAGGTGTGATTACTGCTCGTCCTTTTAAAGACTTTGAATTGACCACTTCCATAACTCAAAATGTGTACGATTTAAAAACTCAAGAAAAAGCTTGGCACTTACCAAATTTAGAAGTTAATGTTTCCGTAGCGTACAAAACATTAAAAGATAAGATGAGGTTAAGAGGAGAAATATATATTGAAAATGGAGTACCATATCTGGATGAAAATGGAGTACAAGATAACCTCAATGGGTTATTTGATATCAGTCTTGGTGCCGATTATCAGATTGCTAAAAATGTAGGTATATTCCTAAACCTAAATAACCTTGCTGGAAATAAACGGGAACGTTGGGCCAATTATCCAACTTATGGAATTAATATTTTAGGAGGAATTACAGCAAAGTTTTAAAATATTTTTTTTTTAGAACCACAAAAGGGCATAAAAGAAGGACAAAAGTTTTTTTCACATAATATTGTGAATCACAAAATCGTGTGAAAAAAACTTTTGTCCTTCTTTTATGCCCTTTTGTGGTTTTAAAATGAAGTTCCAAAATCCTGCACCCAGTACAACCCTGATTTCGCAACGCCCATTTCTTTATAGTCTTTGCTCATCATATTTTTACAATGAGAAGGACTTTCCTTCCAAGTCTGGAAGACCTCACGAGCATTAGCATTTCCTTTAAAAATATTTTCACTAACAGCTTGCCAGTTGTAACCTGTATTTTCAATTCGTTCTGAAATGCTACTGCCATTAGAACCTTCATGTTCAAAAAATCGCTTGGAATTCATATCCCTTGCATGGCTCAATGCCGCTTGTTCTAATTTATTATTCCATTTTACAGCAGGTACTGATCGCATCCTTTTTCGCCCACATCTACAACCTTCTTTACGCAATTGATTCACTAACCTCAACATTTCATTTTTAAATGGAGGTTCAGTTGATGATGAATTATCAATTGAGGTTCGCATTTGATCGGTACTATTGGAACAAAATGAAAGGGATAAAAAGAAAAAAACTAAAATTATCTTATTAAACATCGGTTACATTTTTTTTGGAATAAACAATTTTCTAAAAGTAAACGATTTTAACTTTGGTTCTTGTATAATTAGGACTTGATTTTAACCACAAAAGGGAACAAAAGAATTACAAAAGGTTTTTTCACATATTATTGTGAATCACAAAATCGTGTGAAAAAATCTTTTGTAATTCTTTTGTTCCCTTTTGTGGTTAAAACTGATATTGAAAATCAATGATATCTTCTTTCCCACTCCCCCATTTAGTACGTTTTCGAATCATTCGATTATTTTTATAAATCTTGGTAATCACAATATTCCCATCTTCAAATACTTCCGTCCAGAGTTTTCCTTTTTGATATTTTAGCGTAAGGGTTTCCATTTCTCCATTTAAAAAATCCGTAGATTGCGCTGTAAGTTTTCCTTTATTGTTGTAAGTATAATTCGTCTCTGTATTTAGCTTTCCATTATAATCATATTCCTGAACCAATTTCAGTTTACCATTTTTAGGGTAATACTTATACGTAATATTTTTTACATCGGGTTTAGCTTTTTTATTTCGGACATTCCAATGTTCAAAATGTTTTTCTTTGATCAATTTTCCACTTTTACTATAAGTATAAACCGTTCGTTCAAACAATTGAAATTTATAATCGGTATCATAATTTGAAATAAAACTCTTGTACTCAATCTTTTGTCCTTTTTTATTAGAGTAGATATAATTTCGATAGCGACTATCTTTAAATTTTACTTCTTCAAGCACATACTTGTTGGTGTATTCAAATTTTGAATTGGTATTGGTAAAACCATATTGGATTTTTTTAGAAATGATTCGCCCTTTTTTATCATATTTGTAAATTCCTTGATTCCCCATATCGTCTGGAAATTTACCTCCATCCTCTTTATATTGAGTTAATAAACCTTGGGGATTAAAGCTGTAAACTTTTCCTTTTTGTGCTTCCTTTTGATTTGGAAGTTTTATCCATTCGATGATACTTTTAACTTTGGGGATGGGTGCTTTTTCAAATTCTTGTGCGATAAGAAAGTTTTGAAAAAGCAGAAAGCCTAGCAAGAGTAGTATATATTTTCTCATAGTGTTAATTTCAGAAAATGAATGTTATTTCATTTATTCTCTAATATCTTATTTTTTTCCATAAAAAATCAAATATTTCAAATATGAAAAACACAAAAGCCTTTATTTATTTTATCTTTTCGACTCTTTTTTTATTGAGTTGCGGAGCACCAGTCGATACTTCTTGGAAACCCAAAACAGAAGGTGAGCTAACTAAAATATGGCGTCTTGCAGATATTAAATTTGATAAAGATGAGGAAGTTCCAGAAATGGATTTAATGGCGGAAGCTATGAGCAAAGCCGTTTTGGAAGAGGGATTTATGATGTGTATTTTCCCAAAAGGAATTGGGTCAGAAATTCATGGAAAAGATTACAATACATTTAAATGGAAATTGATTGATGATAACCGTAGTCTTCTTTTTAAATATCCTTCCTATTCAGATACCATTCAATTAATAGATTTTGAAACTCGGAAAGAACGAGGATATCTAACCACCAAATATCGAGACCTTGGAACATTCGAATTTATAAATGCAAAAAAAATGTTACAACATCCTAAAAATGATCCTTTTCATCCAACCAATAATAAATGGCGGATCACTCCCCCTTCAGTTGAAGATACATTGGCTCTAAAAAAACGGCTTGCCAATCATGTTCAACATTATGCTTACTTATTAAAAGCATCTATAGATAGAGATGAACAAGTGGTTTCTTTTGAATTTTCGCAAGGCATTATCAAAATATATCGAGGAGGGATTGGAGTGGTTAGTCCTAAGCGAATAAGTGAACTTTGGAAAAAATCTTTTTTTAATGAAGAGCAAGCAATGGCTACTTACGAAATTTTCAAAGGGTATCTCGGAGGGAATACCTACAAAGGGGCGACTTCAGGCAATTGGGTAAAAGACGATTATGATATTCTTTTAAGTATTTACAAAAAGATAATGGAAGATATAAATCATAGTTCGATTTAAAAAAAAGATAAAATATCGTTGTAAATTTATCAAAAGAAAAACAAAACATTCATATGAAAAACCATTACATTTTCCTACTAGCAATTTTATTGCTTTCCTTCCAAACCAATTTTGCCCAAGTCAAAAAAGCTCCTGACCGTCAACGTGGCGAAGGGCCTTTTAACCAACTCATCATACGAGGCATTACATTAATCAATGGAAATGGCGCACCTCCACGTGGTCCAATTGATATTGTAGTGGAAAATAATCGAATCAAAAACATCGTAGTGGTTGGCTATCCTGGAGTAGAGATTGATGAGGCAAAGCGACCTCAACTTCAAGCAGGTGGTAAAGAATTGGATTGTAATGGTATGTACCTTTTACCTGGCTTTGTAGATATACATGGACACATCGGAGGGAAATCACAAGGTGCGGATGCAGAATATGTTTTTAAATTATGGATGGGTCATGGCATCACCACCATCCGTGATCCTTCCTGTGGAAATGGTTTGGATTGGGTATTGGATCATCGGAAGCGAAGTATAAAAAATGAAATTACCGCTCCTAGAATCAAAGCTTATACTGTTTTTGGTCAAGGATATGAGGAACCAATTAGCACTCCTGAAATGGCAAGAGAATGGGTTAGAGAAAATAAAAAGAAAGGAGCTGATGGTATTAAGTTCTTTGGCGCACCTCCCGAATTGATGACTGCTGCATTAGATGAAAATAAAAAATTAGGTTTGCGATCTGCTTGTCATCATGCCCAAATGGATGTTGGGAGATGGAATGTTTTGCATTCTGCAAGAGCTGGTTTGACTACGATGGAACATTGGTATGGGTTACCCGAAGCGTTGTTTGAAGATCGTACCGTCCAAGATTATCCATTGGATTATAATTACCAAAACGAACAACATCGGTTCAAAGAAGCAGGTCGGCTTTGGGCACAAGCAGCAAAGCCTTTTTCCGATCATTGGAACAAGGTGATGGATGAATTATTAGAATTGGATTTCACCATTGATCCTACTTTTAATATCTATGAAGCAAGTCGGGATTTGCAACGAACTCGACGATTGGAATGGCATGAGGAATATACGATGCCTACGCTTTGGCGTTTTTATATGCCTAGTAAAATTTCGCATGGTTCGTATTGGCACTACTGGGGAACGGAAGAAGAAGTGGCTTGGAAAAAAAATTACGAACTATGGATGACTTTTATCAATGAATATAAAAACCGTGGTGGTCGAGTTACAACAGGTTCTGATTCGGGTTTTATTTATCAATTATATGGATTTGCGTATATTCGAGAAATGGAACTTTTAAGAGAGGCTGGTTTTCATCCATTGGAGGTCATTCGTTCGTCTACTTTGAATGGTGCTGAAGCCTTAGGGATGGATAACGAAATAGGAAGTGTAGAAGTCGGCAAGTTGGCAGATTTTGTAATTGTGGAAGAAAACCCTTTACAAAACTTAAAGGTTTTATATGGTACAGGTGCGATCAAGTTAACTGAAAACAATGAAGTGGTAAGAGTCGGTGGTGTAAAATATACGGTTAAGGATGGAATTATTTTTAATGCAAAACTATTGTTAGAAGATGTAAGAAAAATGGTCGCAAAGGAAAAAACAAGAGAAGATTTTGAAATTATTCAACCAGGAATGGAAGAGAAGAAAAATTAGTAAGACGACTTACGGACGCTTCGCTTGACGAATTAGGGATGACGGTACTCACATCTTATTAACCGTGGTTCGTGGTTCGTCAAGCGAAGCGTCCGTGGTTCAAATAAAATAAATATGGCAATCATAAAATTTACCTCTGCTTTAAAACGGTTTTACCCAACTTTAGGGGATACCGAAATTGAAGTAGAAAATGTTTCTGAAGTAATAGAAGAATTAGAAAAAACTTATCCAGGTATCAATAATTATCTGATTGATGAGACTGGTGCGCTTCGTAAGCATGTCAATATTTTTGTAGATGGTTCGTTGATTGAGGATCGAGCAGAACTGTCTGATGCATTGGTAAAAGGAAGTGAAGTATTTATTATGCAAGCATTAAGTGGAGGCTAGGAGATTACATCTTAGCCGCCAAGCCTAAGCGTCAAAGCAAAAGATGTCACCTCAATCATAACAATATATTTACATTGAAAATAAAGCTTTTAAAACAAGCCAATATACTTCTTTTATTAATTTCAACTCTATTTGGAATATCCTGTCGTAACGGTACATTCTATATACACGGAGATGGTATAGATTATGAAAATGAAATAACTTTCGGTTTAGTAAAATTTTTAAATTTGAAAGCAACTCAACATTATGAATTTAAAAT
>Ga0114957_1001682_pt1 | contig 23162 bp, 24 predicted proteins | sample BantaG_FD_87175 | JGI IMG/M metagenome (GOLD analysis project Ga0114957, IMG submission 87175) | Marine algal microbial communities from Bantry Bay, Ireland - BantryBay_4 metaG | ecosystem: Host-associated > Algae > Red algae > Unclassified | place: Bantry Bay, Ireland | collected 2014-11-21 | reverse complement strand
ATTCAGACGGTGCTTTTCTTCTCCGGGAGGGGATCGCCTTGGTTAAGCTCTGGGACAAGATCCTCGGCGGTGGCGAAGCTCTTCCTGCGGAATACCGGGAGCTCTTGAAATACGATAAGTAGCTCGCCACATTTCTATTCTAAAGCCGGCCTCGGGAGATCCTGAGGCCGGCTTTTTTTCGAAAAAGATCGGGCCTTTGAAAAATTTCCGGATTCTAAAGCGAGGTCTTTTCCGCTAAAGATGGAGCGTGGATCAGACGACGAATAAGCTTATCGACTTGGCACTGGCCGAGGACATTGGGAGTGGCGATGTCACTTCAGAATACTTTGTTCCGGAAGGAAGGGTCGCGTCTGGTGTGATCATAGCGAAGGATATTGGAGTGGTCGCGGGGGTCGAGATCGCCGCGGAGGTATTCCGCCGAGTCGATCCCGAGACGGTCGTCGAGATCCTCCTTGAGAGTGGCAGTGCTGTTTCTCAGCGCACTCCAGTGCTGAAGGTGAGCGGTAAGGCTCGTGCCCTTCTGACTGCCGAACGAGTTGCGCTTAATTTTCTCCAGCGTCTCTCGGGCGTCGCGACGAAGACGAGCCAATTTGTGAGGCTGACTGAGGGAACGGAGGCGCGCATTCTTGATACTCGGAAAACTACGCCCGGTTGGCGATCGCTTGAAAAAGGGGCGGTGCTTGCCGGAGGAGGGACGAATCACCGCATGGGGCTCTACGATCGCGCGATGGTGAAGGATAATCATCTTGTCGCCGAGGGAGGGATCGAAGCTCTTCAGGGAGCCATTTCCCGCTTGCGGGCCGAGAAGCCGGGGGTGGAGGTCGAGCTCGAAGCGGACCGGCTCGATCAGGTCGAGGCCTTTCTCGCGCTTGAGGGCGTGGACTACATTCTCCTAGATAATATGTCGTTGGAGCAGCTACGGAGGGCGGTTGAGCTACGGCAGGGAAACAAGCCGAAGCTCGAGGCCAGCGGTGGCGTGAATCTGGAAACGGTGGCCGGAATCGCGGCCACGGGGGTCGACTTTATTTCAGTCGGCGCGGTGACGCACTCAGCCGTCGCGCTGGATCTTTCTTTGGAGTTTGAGAGCGATGAATTCTGAAGCGGAGTGGGACGGGGCTCTCTTAAAATCACTGCATCCCGGGTGGGCTGAGCGGATCATTTTTTTCGAAGAATGCCAGTCGACCAATGACGAGGCGAAGCGCATGGCGCAGTCTGGGCTGAAACCTGGGAGTGTAATTTTAGCGGAGCGCCAGACGGAGGGGCGGGGGAGACGCGGTCAGCGCTGGGCCTGCCCGCCCGGCGAGAGCATCGCGTGCAGTGTTCTCTTAAGGCCGAGTGATCCGGTGGCGCTTTGGTCGCGCCTCTCGCTCGCGGCGGGGCTCGCGGTGGCTGAAGGACTAGACCGCTTCGGAGTCTCCGCTGAGGTGAAGTGGCCGAACGACGTCTGGGTGAGGGAGCAGAAAATATGCGGGATCTTGGTCGAGAGCGTGGCGGACTTCGTCGTCATCGGGATCGGGGTGAATGTGAATACTACCACCTTTCCTGAAGGGCTGGCTCACCCCGCGACTTCCCTCGCGCTCGAGACGGGGGAAAAGGCGTCTCGAGAGGAAGTGCTCATCGCCTTTCTTGACCGGCTTGAGCTACGGGTGGGTCAGATCGCGTCTGGATTTTCCGAGCTGCTCGAAGCTTGGAATGAGCGCTGCGTTCTCCGGGGGAGGAGAGTGAGTCTTGAGACGGGGGGCTCGCTGGTAGAGGGGAGAATGGAAGGGCTGTCACCGAGCGGTGAGCTCCTTCTGAGAACGAGCGCCGGTCTGGAGAAGATCCTGCACGCAGATCACATCCGTCTTGCCGGGACTACCCTAACCAATCGCTGATCGTTCGGCGGATGAGGTCGCCATTTTCACCAATAAAGGGCTCGTGGAGGGCCTCGGGAATTTCGAGATAGGTGACATTGCTTTCCGGCAAGGTCGCTAATCGTTCCCGGAGAAGGCTGGCTGGGCAGACGGGATCGGCAGCTCCTTGGGTGAAAAGAAGTGGTCGATCAAGGGGGAGGGAGCTGAAAGATGTCTCGAGCTCTGCAGCTGCTAAGAGAAGCTCGCGGACCCAGCCCAGCGAGATCTTGCTGTGGTAAAGCGCGGCGGCGTCCGCCTCAGAAGGCTCGTCAGCGCGGCAGTGTTCTGACCTTACCCCGGTGCTACGCGTGATCCACGGGAAGTAGCGAGCGAGCTGGGGAATGATGATTCGCATGATGGGCGAACCTTGGCGAGCTGGGTCGAGGAGGGGGGAGCTCATCCATGCAAAATCAAAGCGGCTAGGATTTTTCAGGAGGCTTCTTAAAGCGATCATTCCGCCCATGGAATGTCCCGCGATGCCGACTGGTCCTGAGATTTTTTCGAGAGAGTCCTCGAGCAGGCGATCGATGAAGGTGAAGCCCGGGACGTGGCCCCTTTTCCCTGAAGACCGGCCGTGACCGGGAAGATCGGTGAGGATGCAGGTGACGCCTTTCTTGACGAAAGCTTCTAAGATCGTGGGGTAACGATCGATGAAATCGCCTTGGCCGTGGAAGAAGATGAGAGAGCGCTTCGCTGGTCCCTCAGGCTTCAGAGTGAGGCGGTGCAGCTGGTGGCCTGCGAGCGAGATACGAGATTCCTCGGTAATCATGACTGAACGGTCAGCATCAGTTCCTCGATGAGTTCCGCATCTTTCTTCCGATTCACTTTTGCAAAGGCGAAGTGGAGATTGGCGAGGATCCGCGCGAGCATCTGGGCGAGGGTGCAGGGTTGGTGAAGGCACCTTTTGGCATCCTTCGATATTTCAGGGTGATCCCGCAGAAGCTCTCGCACCGAGGTCAGGCGCCCGTTGTGAAAGGGATCGACGATGGTGGCCTCGCCGCCGTGATCGATGAGGGAGAGAAAGTGCCCGGGGTAGTTACACCCGTAGACGGGAATTTCTAAGCGCTGTCCCACGAGCATGTAGATCAGACTCAGCCCGAGTGGGTTGCTTTCGCCTTCTTGAATGCACCAAGCGAGATCGGAGTTCTGGATGTTGAAGGGGGTTAGGCGGTTACCAGTGAGGACGGCGTTGCCGAAAAGGTGGCGTGCGAGCTCGGAAGCGGTGGTCACTTTTCCCGAAGCGGCTTCGGCGAGGAGATCGAGCTCATCTGAGAGTGACTGGCGCATCGTGACGCCATCGTGGAGAAAGTCGGAGATGAGCCGGAGGAGAGCCTCGAAGGTTTCCCAATCGCCATCAGTGGCATCAAGCTGGTGCGCAGGATAGGCCCATTCTTGCTGGAGAACAGAGCGGCGTCCGGGGTGGAGGGATTGCGAGAGAAGCTTAGCCTCCTTTGCCTTCAGCCGGAGTCCGGCGGCTGCGAGTTCGTCGGTTGCATCGCCTTGAAAGCGGAGGAGAGCGTCCTGCACACCGCTCCGCACCTCTTCCGTATCGTCGTCGAGAAGGGTGAGAAGAGAGGTGATTTTTACAGCAGGCATGACGTCTCAGGTTTCCAGATTATAGTCGCATTTAGCGCTAATTGCAAAGGCGGTCCGCTGGCAAAGAAAAGCGGCGACCTTTATTCAGATCGCCGCTTTCGGAAAGATGGTGCTCGACGTAGGATTTGAACCTACGACCCCCACAATGTCAATGTGATGCTCTACCCCTGAGCTAGCCGAGCTTATTTCGAGGTGGGCGGAGGCTAGGAGCGATTGAGTGGGCTGGCAACTCAAAATTTGTCCCAATTTTCTGGGATTGGAGAGTCCATGGCGCAAGAAATCCCATCCAATAGTAGGGGAGAGAGTGGTCCTTTTTTCTTCTCCCGTAGCGATCCGCTTGCGACCCTATCGCTGATGAATTTTTTTAAAACGTTCTCCCTTCTCGTTCCGGGAATTCTCTCGGCCTATCAGCCTGTTCCGATCACTCTCGGGACGAAGGCTCCGGACTTCTCACTGCCTGCCACCGATGGAAAAACTTATACCCTAGCGGATTTCTCGGGTGGTAAAGCGCTCGCCGTAATCTTCACGACGAACCACTGCCCGGACGCCATCGCTTCGCACGATCGCATGATTGCCTTGGTCGATCACTTTGATGGCAAGGAGGTTAAGTTTGTCGCGATCAACTCGAATTCGCCCGAGGGCCTCCACCCGCCGGAGTTGGGCTGGACGGTTTATGGAGATGGCTTTGCCGATATGAAGCTCATCGCGAAAGACAAGAAATTCAACCTGCCTTATCTCTACGATGGCGAGACGCAGGAAACAGCGAAAGCCTATGGCGCAGTGGCGACCCCGCACGTCTTTATCTTTGATGCGGATCTGAAGCTGCGCTACGACGGACGGATTGATAATGGGCGCCGCGCGCTTGGGCCTGCTGAGAAGAACGAAGCGCGCGATGCTATAGCGGCAATTCTCGCGGGTCGGGAAATCGCGGTCACGAATACGCGCCCGGTGGGATGCACCACGAAGTGGAAGGAGAAGGCGGGCAAAGTCGCTGAGGAAGATGCAAAGTGGAAGGCCCTCCCCGTCACCGTGGAACTCGCGAAGGCAGATCTTTTGGGAAAGCTCATCGCAAACGAAGGACGAAGCGGAATGCGGCTCATCAACCTCTGGGCCACCACCTGCGGGCCCTGCGTGATGGAGTTCCCAGATCTCTCTGCGATTTATCGGCAATACTCGTGGCAGGAATTCGAGCTCATAACTGTGAGTCTCGATCCGCCTGCGAAGATCGATCAGGTCACGAAATTCCTCGAGCGGCAGCAGGTCGGGCTCTCGCCTCGGACCAAAGTTTTTCTCGATGAAGAGGGGCGCACAACCAACCATTTCATTCTTGATGACGATACCGAAAATCTCGCGAGTATCCTAAAAGGATGGGACGGCTCAATTCCCTACACCCTTCTCGTGGGGGCCGGGGGCGAGGTTCTCTACGAGCATAGCGGAAAGATCGAGCCGATGCCTTTGAAGAAAAAAATCGTCGAGCAAGTCTGGGCTGGCATCAGCGAATAGCGGAACACAGTCTCTTCCCATGCACGACGATATTGAAAAAATTCTGGTAGCCGAGGAGCTCATCGAGAAGCGGCTCGACGTCATCGCAGCGAAGATCACCGAAGACTTTCGGCACGAGGAAACTCTTCAAGTGGTTGCGATTTTAAAAGGCGCGCTCGTTTTCATGGCCGACCTTTTACGGCGGGTGCCGCTTAAGCTGGAGATTGAATGTCTTAACGTCGCAAGCTATCACGGCGGAACCGAGTCCTCGGGGCGGGTCGATTTCCTCGATCACAAATTACCAGAGGTTAAGGGTCAGACCATCCTTCTCCTCGATGACATTCTGGACACCGGACGAACGCTGCAAGCGGTCTCGGCGAAGCTTCTTGAAATGGGTGCGAAGGAGGTAAAAACTGCCGTGCTGCTATCGAAAGATAAGGTCCGCGCTGCGGACGTGGAGGCCGACTACTCTGCCTTTGAAATCGGAGATGAGTTCGTGGTGGGCTATGGGCTTGATTACGATGGCAAGTATCGCAATCTTCCTTATGTCGGAGTTCTCAACCCATCAGTAATTAAGTCATGACCTGTGCCATCGTCAGAGAACTCGACTCGCTCGACGCCTTGCTCCGCCAGAAGGGTCAACTGAACTGCTGCGTGGTGCAGGGGCTTGATCTCTCCAAAGCGGAACTCGACTGGACAAAGGTGTCCTGCAAAGGAGCGATCTTTCTTGGGTGTAAGTTCCCCCCTGGGATTGGAGTTTGTCAGCTTTCGGAAAAAGGCGCGCTCCTTTTTCCAGAGTTCTCCGGGCTTCCATACGACTCGTATCGCTCGCAGCTTTACACCCGGGAGGAACTCATGGACGGCTGGTCGGTCGAGGAGGATCTCAGTCTTGATAAGAGGGTTTACGATCATTTCGTAAAGCATGGGAAGACTAACCCGGACATCGTGGAAGCTCTCGCGGAGCGCCTTCATGACCACGCCATCGATGACGCTATGACCGACCTGTTAGAAGGGCGGGTCGAGGGTGATGGGCGTAAAAAAGTGGTCGCCGTGATGGGTGGCCATGGCACGAGCCGCGCTGATCCGTGGTTTCGCTGCGTCGCACATCTTACTCGCCGCCTGACGATCGAGGGCTACTTCATCGCCAGTGGCGGGGGGCCGGGAATGATGGAGGCCGCCAATCTCGGAGCCTATCTCGCGGGAGTCAGTGCCGATGAGTTAGACGCGATGCTCGACGAGCTGGCTACTGCTCCGGTCTACACGAGCGAAGGCTATCTCGAAGCAGCGCAAAAGGTGATCGATAAGCATCCTACCGGGCATTCTAGCCTAGCGGTTCCGACTTGGTTTTACGGCCACGAACCGACCAATATGTTCTCCGCTCACGTCGCAAAATACTTTTCTAACAGCATTCGGGAGGATGGCTTGCTCGCCATCGCGCAGCACGGAATCGTCTTTTCGCCCGGAAGCGCGGGGACGACGCAGGAGATCTTCCAAGACGCGACCCAGAATCATTACGCTACTTTTGGAAACATCAGTCCCATGGTTTTCCTTAGTAAGGAGCGCTACACCGAGGAGACCGACATTTGGCCCTGTCTTAAGGATCTTGCTAAGGGGCGTGACTACGAGCGCTACCTTCTCCTGAGCGACGAAGTTGAAGAGGTGGTCCAGTTTATCAAAGATCATCCTCCGGTCCCGAGCACGGGAGTTTTTATGTGAGGAGGGCCTTCTTGGCCTTCGGCATTGAAGAGGATTTACACCGCTGCCTGAGCGCGAGAAGCTAGCAAAATGAAAGTTCTTGAGCTCACTTCACCTTCTAAATTTAAGGTTTCGCAAAAGCCGAAACCGGCGCCGGGAGTTGGCGAGGTGCTTATAAAAGTGGCGGTCTGTGGGATCTGCGGAAGTGATGTCCACGGAATGGACAATAGCAGCGGGCGGCGCATCCCGCCCATGATCATGGGGCACGAGGCCAGCGGGGAGATTGAGGTCTTGGGTGAAGAGGTGACGGGGTGGGAGTTGGGAGACCGCGTTTCTTTTGACTCGATGGTCTACTGCGGAAGCTGTGAATTCTGTGAGCGAGGGGAGACGAATCTCTGCAATGAGCGCCAAGTAATGGGCGTCTCCTGTGATGAATTTAAACGAGACGGTGCTTTCGCCGAATGGGTGGTCGTCCCGGCCCGGATTCTGGAGAAGATCCCTGCGGGCTTGAGTTTCGAAGAAGCGGCCTTCACCGAGCCTCTTGCAGTCGCGCTTCATGCGGTCAATCTGGTGAAGGTGAAACGAGGAGAGTCGGCTCTTGTCGTCGGAGCCGGGCTTATAGGCCTCCTCGTCATTCAAGCGCTCAAGCGCGCAGGCTGCGGCGAAATCATCGCAGTTGATCTCGATCGAGGACGGCTCGCCCTCGCCAAAGAACTTGGAGCAACCGCTGCGTTCCATTCGTCGGAGGACGAGGTCATTCTCCCGGAGGGCGGAGTCGATCTCTCGATGGAGGTGGTGGGTGCGGGGCCGACGCTCGATCTCGCGATCAAGTCGCTCCGGAAAGGAGGCCGCGTGGGCTTGGTTGGAAATGTCGTGCCGGAGGTGAACTTCCCGCTGCAATATGTCGTCACCCGCGAGATTTCTCTCATCGGGTCCTGCGCTGCTGCGGGGGAGTGCAGCGAGGCGCTTGAAGCGATAGCGGCCGGCGAGATCAAAGTGAAGCCACTCACTTCTGCCACCGTTTCTCTGGAAGAGGGAGCGGAGTTCTTCGGCCGCCTGCGAGAGGGAAATGAGGGCCTTTTAAAAGTCCTTCTTAAACCTCAGTCCTAGTTCGGATCGCTCGCGAGCACGCGATAGAATCGTCTGCCAGGTCGGTCAGCGCTGGTATCGGTGTAGCTGGTTTCCCCGGACGACCCCACGGGCGGGAAAGACGAGTTAGGGAGATCATTTTTCCACGTCATGAGATTGTCCGAATACTGAAGTTGATAGGCAAAATCTCCTTGCGAGAACCAAGTCAAGACTGGCTCGCCGGAGTCATCTCGCGAAAGAATAACTTCTGGTGCGGCTAGTTCATCGGAGAGCGCGAGAACCTCGAGGTTAGCGACAAAGAGAAAGTTATCCCCGTGAAAAAGTGGGTTGGTCAGCATCCACTCGTAACCCACGAACCCGAGATTAATTCCGCTTCCGTTGGCGTTGTCCGTGAATGTCTCGTCGACAAAGAGGGGAATGCCATCGAGGTCAGCTGACCAAGTGTTGCTCAGGAGGTCGATCTTGAGGAAGAGATCCGTAGGTTCTTCATGGATGAAGTCCACCGTGGTATCGAACTGGCGAATGCCGTCCTCCCGCCAAATTCCATAGGCGCTCTCGCTGGCGAGGGGATCTTCATTATCGAAGCGGATTGAGGCGAGGCGCGCGCCGCTGGAGTTGAAAATTGAAAAGTAAAAGTCGTCTCGGAAGCTGTTATCGGAATCTTTGATCGCGATGACGGTGGAGATCTCGATCAGAGATTCGCCAGTGGTGATGTGATTGTGGTTGAGCGGCCGAAAAATCGAGACTCTCTGGTTATCAGGATCGGCCGCGCCGAGGGCGGCAGCGAGGCCAAAGTTTCCCCCAAAGGCACCATCCCCTATGATCGAGTCGACATCGTTCCCACTCTCTGATCCCAGCCAGCCGTCTGTTCCGACCCAGTTATTATCTCCCTCGGCGAAGTTTTCAAAATCGGTCGAGTAGAGTTCTGCTGCCGAGATCGAGAGGAGCGGCAGGAGCGAGAGCAGTGACTTCAGCATTGATTCTCAAAATGAAGCAAAAAGAAGATCCAACTTTTGCTAAAGCTGCCTCTCGAAATTACGAGCGCCTGAGAGGAGCTACCCTTCTTCGGGAGACTTGAGCGTTGGTGGGTTGATGAAGGGCGGAAAATTTTCGAGTGTGGGGGGAAGCAAAGGGAAACTGGCGCCTGGGTTACTCCCTCGGTCATCATGACGACGAAGACGGAAGAGAAATTCTTCAGAAGAAATAGCCTCATTTCCATCGGCGTCGAGACGGCTGAAGAGGGCTTCTTGGATAAATTCGGGGAGGCGACCGATTCCGGGAATGGTGAGGAATTCCTTGCGGTCGATCACCTCATCATCTCCGGCGATTTCGGCGAAGCGCTCCTTGCGGCGCTCCTCGATTTTGGCGCGAATTGCTTGGCGTGCCGCTTTGATCTCATCGCGACTGATGGATCCGTTGCCATCAGTATCGATAGAGGCGCGGCGCTCTTCCCGGAGCTTCTGGCGAAAGGCGCGGATGGCTTGGCGCTCTTCTTCATCGATGCTGCCATCCTCGTTAGTATCGAACTGCTGGAGAAAGGTGGGAAGGGTGCCATCGCCGATCGTTTTCTCGTCGGCGGGGGCTGCCGCTAGTCCCATCAGGGTGGCTAGAGCTAAGATAGAATCGAATTTCATTGGGGAGTTAGATCAGAAGTTCTCAAGAGACCTTGGCAGATTATTGATCAAGATACAAGCCCCCTCCGCTCTCCTCGATTAAGGAGCCATCTCCGCGTGCTGGGGGTCCATTGGTGGTGGGAATCATATCGCCTGATTCGAGCGCTTGATCGAGATCGTCACGGAGCTGGGTGACTATTTCTCCCCACCATTGGTCGTCGGCGAGGACGTCCTCGAGGTAGCTCTCCTGCTGGAGGCCCTCGAGGAGGGGATAGATTTCGTCTGAAAGCTGCTCATCAGGCGTCGGAGGGCTGAGGGCGAGTCCATTCACGATCATTCCTTCCTCGAAACGCGAATGATAACGCGCGAGGAGGGGATAGATCTGCCGACGCTGGTTTCCGGTGAGTTGGTAGCGCTCACTCATCTCCTCAAGCTTTTGGCGGGTCTCCCGCTCGATAATTCCAGCACCCTCGCTCTGCTTCGTTTCGGAAACGGTGACCTCGAAATGGGTGCGATCGCTCCCTACTGGCGGGAGAGTGGTGGGCCGGGTGGCGACTTTCGAGGAGAGCGATGGGCGCGCTTCCGGCTCTGGTGAGGAAGAGATAGAGGTTCGCTCTTGGCGGTGGAAAGTGACCGTGAAAGCGAGCGTGCCAGCTACGATGAGGAGGGAGCAGGCGAGGAGGAACTGGGAACGGGTCATCGTTCTAACAGAATCGAATTAAGAGCCGCCGGAAAAGCGGAGATTTAGGTTGGTCTGGAGATTCTTGGTCACTTTTTCAATCTTAATCTTCTGAGCCTTGTTGAGGTGACCGGGGAGTCGTTGGTGAAGAGAGAGGAGGTGGAGGTAGTAGTCCTTCATCGCCTTATTCCGGCTCGCTTTGATTTCGAGCGAACTTCGGCTAAGTTCCTCGCGCACGTGCCCTTTTTGAGAAGGAGAGAGTTCGAGTAAGGCGTCGAGGCGCTCAAACATGCGCAGCTCCCAGTCCCGGCTATTCTTGCCATCCGGCACGGGGAAGTTGATGGCGGCTCGTCCTTCGCGGGCCGACTTTTCACCCAAGAGATGGCCCACGCCGTAGCCACAGAGGAAGATGGCGGCTAGAGCCATCGAGATGGTGAGGTAGTCGGTCGGTTTGCTTTTCATGAGGGCTACGGGGATGATCGAGTTCGCTTCTCGACGTAGACCGAGGATTCTGATCAGAGAGAGAAGAGTAAACGATGGAAAGAGGGGAGGCGAATAGGGATTCGCTGATGGGCTATTTTTATTGGTGTCATTTTCACGAATAAGAGCGGCCTTTGGGGAAGGTCAGGGAGAAACTTCTAAGCGGCTGGAAAAGCTCTTTACCAAGGTCGAGTTTTGATTATTCTGTTAGATCAATCCTGAACTCGCGAAAAAGTATGCTCAAAGAATTCAAAGAATTTGCCTTTAAAGGTAACCTCATCGATATGGCCGTAGGAATCATTATTGGCGGCGCTTTTGCCACCGTGGTGAAGTCTCTCGTCGACAACCTCTTTATGCCCGTTCTTGGTAAGGTCACCGGTGGAGTGAACTTCGCTGACATGTATGTTAACCTCGCCGGAGATAACGATCTTCCGTTCGCCGAGGCTAAGGAAGCGGGCTTGCCGGTGATCGGATATGGTCAGTTCTTTCAGGACCTTATCGCCTTCGCGATCCTTGCGCTTGTGGTATTTATTGTCATCAAGAAGGTGGCTGGCTCGCTGGAGAGTAAGGAAGAAGAGGAGCCAGCGCCACCTGAGCAGGAGGTTCTTCTCCGTGAGATCCGTGATCTCTTGAAGAAATAAGATCTCCTTTTTTTAACCGTTATCTGGAGGCCGGGCTCACGCTCGGCCTTCTTTTTTTGCTCGTCAAGGGTGCCTCTTCGCTCGACTTTCTGCGTTATGGCTAAGCCCGAGCTCACCACTGAGGAAGAAGTGATGTTTTTTGATACTGATTGCGGTGGCGTGGTCCATAACATCGCCTACCTCCGCATGATTGAGACTTGCCGCACTCGGCTTGCGGCGCTCATGGGGATGAATCTGGCTGAGATGGCGGAGACGCAGCTTTTTCCCGTGGTGGTGCGCACAGAGATTAATTACTGCGCGCCCGCAAAGCTGGGTGATCGTCTTGAAATTCACGGTGTTCTCGCGGAGGTCGAGCGCGCCCGATTCTGGTGTGAGTTCGAGATGACTCGGGAGGGGGAAGAGCGGAGCTTGATAACCTGTCGGCAGGCCTTGGCGCTGGTTCAGATGCCCCTCGGCCGACCCCAACGAATTCCTAAGGAATGGAAAGATCGGTGGGGCGGAAGTGATTAAGGCTTCACCTCCTGCGCGCGAGAGCTTAGGACCGTCCCGACATGGCGCATCAACCGACAGTTCTTATTATCCGTGACGGCTGGGGAGTGAACCCTGGTGGAAAAGATACCGCCGAGAAAGACGGTAATGCCGTAGAACTGGCAAACACTCCCTTTCACGCTGAGATGGAGAAAAAGTATCCCAAGGGACTTGTTTCCGCGTCCGGTCTCGATGTCGGGCTTCCAGTTGGCCAGATGGGTAATTCGGAAGTGGGCCACCTTAATCTCGGGGCGGGACGGGTCGTCTACCAAGATCTAACGCGTATCAATAAGGCGGTTGATGAGGGCGAGCTTTCGGAAATGGCGACCCTTAAGAGCGCGTTTGCGAGCGCCAAGGGAAGGCGTCTCCATTTTGTGGGGCTCGTCTCGGATGGTGGAGTTCATAGCCACCAAAACCACCTTGTCGCCCTCGTCAAAGCGGCCCATGAGAGTGGCTGTGATGACATGATGGTCCACGCGATCACCGATGGGCGGGATACTTCTCCTACGGGCGGGCAGGGGTATCTCAGCTTTGTCGAGGACGAGCTTGCTAAGTTCGATACCCGGATCGCCACTGTGGTGGGGCGCTACTATGCGATGGATCGGGATAAGCGCTGGGAACGAACGAAGCTGGCTTGGGACGCGATCGTATGGGGGAAGGGTTCCGAGCATGATGTCCTCGCAAGCGAAGCCGTCCGTGAGCAGTATGCTGGTGATAAAACGGATGAATTTATCCTGCCGATGATCTTTACAAGCCCCGACGAGAAGCGGGTTAGGGATGGCGATGTCGTGATCTTTTTTAACTTCCGCGCTGATCGGGCGCGTCAGCTTTGTGATGCTTTTCTGAGCGGCGCGGAGTTTGATTCTTTCGAGAGAGGAGCTTGCCCTGAGGTGGAGTTTTTGACTCTCACTGAGTATGACGAGACTTATACATGTCCTGTCGTTTTCCCTCCGGAAACTCTCGAGATGGTTCTTGGGGAAGTGGTTTCAAGGGCTGGTAAGAAGCAGCTCCGTATCGCCGAGACCGAGAAGTATCCTCACGTGTCCTACTTTTTTAATGGTGGGCTTGAGAAGGCTTACCAAGGCGAGGATCGCAAGGTGATTCCGTCACCTAAGGATGTCGCGACCTATGATCTCAAGCCGGAGATGAGTTCTTACGAAGTCGAGGAATACGTCGTAAGCCATCTGAAGGATTACGATCTTGTCATCATCAATTTCGCCAATCCGGACATGGTGGGCCATACCGGGGTGGTCGACGCAGCGGTCAAGGCGGTCGAGCGCATTGATGAGGCGGTAAGGGCGGTTACGGAGGAAACTCTGCGGCTTGGAGGAAAGCTTCTCATCACTGCTGACCATGGGAACTGTGAGTTCATGATTAATAGCGATGGCTCACCGCATACGGCGCACACCACTAATCTGGTCCACTGCTGGTATGTTTCGGCGGAGGGAAAAAAGAAGAATGTGCGCGATGGGATTCTCGCCGATATCGCGCCGACGCTTCTGGATATGATGGGCTTGGAAGCGCCTGCTGAGATGAGCGGGAAGAGCCTTATCGAGTAGGTGGTCACACCCGGACGCCTTGCTCGCGGAGCCAAGCGAGGCAGGATGCGTGATCCTCGAGATCGTATTGGAAACTCAGGAAGCCGAAGTCGCGCCCGGTGGCGATGTTCTCCGGGAGATCATCGAGATAGATCGTTTCGGTGGGGAGGATGCCGTAGGCGTCGATGGCTGCTTGGTAGAACTCTAAGTGCGGCTTGATTGCGCCGACATCCTGTGAGAAATGGTGGTGCTCAAAGAGGGAAAAGATGGTGTGGTCCGCGAGGAACTTCTCGGCATGAAGAGCGTTCGTGTTCGAGAAGAGAATGAGGCGGTGACCGCTGCGGTGGAGCTTTTCGACGACGTCCCACATGGGCGTGTTGGGCGAGAAGATATTCTGCCAAGCGGCTGTAAATTCCTGCGTGCTGAGGCTGCATTTCAGGATGGCGAGGGAGCGTTGAATAAACTCGTCATTGGAGATTGCTCCGGTCTCGTAGGGGTCCTTGAGCGAGAGCATCTCAGGGGGCATCAGGGTGGAGGGGGTGGGTAGAACTGCGGCATCAAAACGCTCGAAGTGAAGCTTTAGGAGCACGTTACCGATATCAAAGAGAAAGGTCATTTTTTTGAGAGGAGAGAGAGAAGGTGGGTGGCTGCGTCTCTGGCTGCCGCGGGGCGAGCGTGGATCGCGAGGCGCTCTTTCTGGGCTCGCCATAGGGAACCGTTGTATGCGAGGAGGGCTTCGAGCGCAGAGGCGATCTGAGGCCCCTCGGCGGCGAGTGAGCCGATGCCGAGTTTCTCGAGGAGGTCGATGTTTCCCTCTTCTTGTCCGGGGACGATGTGGTGGACAAGCATCGGGCACTGCGCGGCGATCGATTCGTGAACCGTGGCGCCGCCCGCTTTTCCGATCACGAGGTGGTGGCTCGCGAGGAGCTCGGGCACCTTTTTAGTCCATCCCCGGAGATGGACACGGCCGGGAAACTCGGCTTTCATCTCGCGGGCCTTGCGAAAGAGCCGCCGCACATTCCGGCCGAGCACGACGGTGACCTCGACATTGAGTTTCGGGTTTGCCAAGGCTGCGCGGATGATGCTGCGCACGTGGGGAGAGCGGGCAGTCGGGAAAAAGAGCACACGGAAGGGCGATAGCAGAGCTTCGGAGGAGATGACGGGAAGGGCCTCGAAGCGGGGGCTGATCGGGAAGCCGGTGACGATGATTTTCTCACGAGCGACGCCATTTTTTTCGAGGGAGGAGGCGGTATGTGGGTCGGTGACGATGAAGTGGTCGGAGGGCGACTTGGTCCAGGCGGCATTGACTTCCATGGAATCAGTGACGACAGTGACGATCGGCACGCGGGGGAGGTTTGCGAACTGACGGTCGATAAAGTAGGGATAGAGAGGGTAGGTCGAGACGACGAGATCGGGGCGGAAGCTCCTTAAGAGCTTTTCAAGCGCTTGCTCGGTTTTTTTTAAAAAGGGGAGGGGTTTGGTGAAGTCTTGGCGGTCCGTCGATTGGTAGATCCAGTTCCAGATAGCAGGCGTGTAGGTGGTGATCTCGCGATACGCGCGACTGAGGAAGTCGTTGAGCTTAGGACTTCCTAGCGCGCAAGGGTCGGCGACTTGAACCTCGGCTTCCTTTCCCAGCGCCTCTGCGAGATGCCGTGCCGCGGTATTATGACCATCGCCAAAACCGGCTGTCAGAATGAGAATGCGGGGAGTTGCCACGTGAGGGAGTGATGTAGCGGCGATCGGTGATTGCGTCGATTCCCATTTGTCGCCAGATTCGCCGGGACACGGCGAGTAAAATGGCAGACGAGAATGACGAGAAAGAAGACATTGATGATCTCGATGGAATCGGCGACCTCCCTGAGATTGAGGGATTGCGGGACTTGCGGGATGAGGGCGATGACGTCGGCGAGCCTAAGCTTAAGTCTTTTCTTCCGCAGGAGAAATCGACGGCTTTGAAGAAATCAAACGCGAGCCTCGAGACTAGAGGCGCTTCGGGTGATGAAGCCTCGCTCCTTAAGGTTATCGAAGAAGCGGTGGAAGAAAAGGAGACGGAAGTTGTTCGGCTGGAGCAAAACAGGGAGCCAGCGCTAAAGGATCCTTCGAAAAAAGTGAAGGCCCGGGCTGACCGGAACCTCCTGAATACGATGCTTAATGATCCCCTGATGGATGACTTTGAGGGCCAAGAGAAGTCCTTATTCTATGATGAAGAGTGGATGTCGCGGACGCCTGATGTCGCGCCTTCAAGCGTTCCGATGGGATGGTTCGCCCTTGTTATCGGGGTTCTCGGGCTCATTGTCTTGTGGTCTGCCTATCAGCTCGTTTTTGCGGAGAAGAAGCCATTTGATATGACCGCAGACCGCGCTGGCCTCACAGAGGATGGGCGCTTTAAGATTCCGCTCAGTCGGAAGGAGGAGAACGAGGAGCGCGAGAGCGCTGCGGCCGCTTACAGCCTGCTGGAGTCTCGCATAGCGGACTACTTCAGGGCCACCACCATTGAAGAGAAATTGAAATATCTCCGTCATCCTAAGCGGGTCGAGCCCCTGATGCGAGACTACTATAGCAGGCACGATATTGAGGAGATTGGGAGTTTTAAGTTGATCTCCGAGTTCTATGTCATCTCTCTAGATAACCGCCCTTTCACCGCTCTTCTGGTGTTATTGAACTCTGGGGAGTCGGTCGCCCTTCTTGCTGAGCCTACCCCGGAGGGACCCCTTTTTGATTGGGAATCCGAGGTCGCCTATCAGCCGATGGCACCCGAGGAATTTATGGAGAAACGTCCAGCCGAGGCGCTTGAATTTCGGGTTTATGCTTCTAGCGATAATTACTTTTCTTACGAGTTTAGCGACGAGGAAAAATGGCTCTGCTTCAAGCTGACATTTCGAGAGAGTGAAGAATATCTCTTTGGCTATCTGCCGGTCAGTGAGCGGGAATACATGGAAAAGCTGCTGGGTTCGCCCGATCTCAGGTTGGCGGAGGCTAAGCACTTAATTCTCCGTCTTCGGTTTCCCGAAGGAGGCAAGGGTCCTCGCTCAGTCTTGATCGATGAGGTAGTGGCCGAGCGATGGGCGTATGTCGTAGATCCTGACGAAGGCTCAGAAAAATCAAACCCAGCGAGTGATGAGTAAAATTAAACCCGGAGGGACGGATGGGGGAGAGAAGGCATTTCTTGCCGGGCTTGGCCTTATTCTTTTTGGCCTTGGACTTTATCTCTTTCTCGATTCAGTTCGGGTCACTTCAGCTCCGTATGGAATTCTTTCTGGGAGAACGGGAGGGGGCCAAGGAATGTGGGAGACGACCTCGATGGGGATCATCTTTGTGCCTTTCTTAGCAGGGGTGACGATCCTTTTCTTCGACGCGGAAAAGAGGTGGGCTTGGTGGCTTACCGGGCTAGGTCTTGCCCTTATTGCGATCGAGATTCTGAGTCGGGTCCGCTTCGTGATGGAAATTAAAACGACACATCTTCTCCTTGTCCTCGGGATGGTCGCAGCGGGAGCGGGGCTTCTTTTGAGAAGCTATTTGATCAAGGCTGAACCAAGTGAAGAGAATGCTAATAAGACTAAACAAAAATAGTTGGCTGACTGCCGCTTAGACTGTAATTAACAAGATCATGAGGTCATACTTCGCCACAAAATCTCTCACCCTACTCCTCCTTTGGGCAGGGTTTCTCGCTTCTGCCAGTGCACAAGGCGCGCCGAAGGTCCTCGCCGATTATTTGACGCTAAACAAGGGGGTGAAAGGTGAGATTGTGGCTGTGGTGCCACCGGAAGAGATTAAGCCCTACATTGAGAAAGTGGAGGCGGGTGCGGCAAAGAACCCGGAATGGTTTGCCGAATTTTCCGGGGAGTCAAAGCCCGGGGTGCCGCTGCCCTATGATGAGCGACTCGGTCTCACTAAGCAGGAATATGCCGAATATCTCAAGATTTGGGATCAACGTGAGTTTAAGGTGATCCAACCAGTCGGCGTCCGCCTTGAAAAACTGGGCGAGCAATGGATGGTCCGGGTCAGCGGAGTCGGAGCGAAAATTTCTCTCCTGCGCTACGATCCTGCCACTGACAGCTTCACTTCCCCCAACGGTAAGATGGTGCGTATCGATGATATCAAGGCGGATCCGGCCAGCATCTTGCGGGGATGGACGGGTCATGAGTGGAAGTTCGAGGAAGAGGGTGCTCTTGGCAAAACTAAGGAGAACTTCGCCATCGGGCGCACGGAGGATAAGAAGTTCGGCCTTCTCATCTACCGGCTCCAAGATATCAGCGCTAGCGGGCGACCGCTCTATGATCAAAGCTTGCTCATTCGATTTGCCGCGAATGAACTTAAGAAGTAAGCTGACCTTGTGATTAAAGCCCAAGAACCAGGGCGCTCTCGCTGGATCCGGCGGGGGCTTGTCGGGATCATTCTTCTCCCTGTTCTTTTACTAGGCTTGGCTAATCTGATCTTCGCCACGGGCCTTGGAACGGGCTTGGTGGAGCGGGAAATTGAGAAGCGACTTTCACTATCGTGCGATATCGCTCGCATTTCGTGGTCCCCGTGGGCGGGCGCGCAGGTGAGCTCGCTGATCGTTTCGACCGCGTCCGGAGAACCAGAGTTGCAACTCGCGCGTGTGGATGAAGTGAAAATTGATCCCTCATGGACCTCAATGCTTGCGGGACAAAGACGCTTCGAGAAAGTTGAAGTAAAGGGGGTTGAGATCGACCTCGCGCTTGAGTCGCTGAAGCCGTTCTTTAAAAAAGATGCCGTAAAAGCTCCCCAGCCTCCCGAGCCTCCTGAGCCCGAAGCACCCGCTGTCGTCAAAAGCAAACCCACCGGGTCCACGAGTCCGACCGTAAAAGGGAAAGAGTCCAAGCCTCCCGCTCCCGCTGCGGTGCCTAAAGCGCCCGCCAAGCCCGAGTTCGTTCCGGTCGATGACTTCACGGGTGAGATCACCTTCAGCGATGTTTCGGTGCGGATTTTCTCTCAGGCCCTACCCGAGTTCGAGGTGGCCTTTGATAACTTCTCGGCAGAGGTTCCTCTCTGGGGGGCCACGCGTGAGGGCCAGCTCAAGTTCGAGGGCCTGCACATCGGGGAGGATGGCACTCATGAGGATCTCATTCTTCCGATTAGGTGGAAGGAAAACTTCCTGCGCGTGGCCGATCCGAAGCTTCATCTCCTCGGCCTCCATGTCGACATTGATGCGGCCCTGAGCCTTTCATCTGGCGTTCCCTTTGGCATTCGCCTCAAGGTTCCGGAACAGCAAATCAACTTCACCTCACTTCGTAAAAATGCGCCGCCGGTTGATATTGCGCGGTTCTCCTCAGACAACTACCTTCAGGGCTCGCTTCTCTATCCTTTGTTGATGCAGGGGAGCAGCTCGACGGTGATTAAGGACTGCGTTATTCGAGACCCGAGCGATGGAAGCGAGCTCCGCTTTTCTAGGGGACAGAGCTTGGTGAACCTCTCCTCGGCGGGCTTGGTGATGAGAGACTTCCGCCTTCTAGGAGACGAGGAAGCCTTTCTCGGAAATGGATTTTTGAGCGCTTCTGGCGAGGGCGCGGCGACGCTCCGAGTCATCGGGAATCCCCAACGCGCGGAGACTTTTGAAAAGCGCGTGACCCAGGCCGACCCGAGCTGGGAGCTGGGCCTCACTCCGCTTGTAACTCCCGACCGTTGGCATCGGGATCTCCGATTGGAACTCGGTCCCCACGGCGCGACTATCGACTTAGGGAGAGAGAAAAAACGAGTCCTGCTTCGTGAAGTCGTTCATCGCATCCGCAGTGGTTACCAGAATTCGCCCCTCTTGACTGTGCCATGAGAATCATCGCGGGAAAGGCCAAGGGTCACATTTTACGGGCTCCGCGAGAGGTCTCACGCCCGACCACCGACCGGGTTAGGGAATCGATTTTCGGTATTTTCAGCGCTCGCTTGGAGGGGGCGCGGGTTCTCGATCTCTTTGCTGGTTCAGGTGCGCTGGGCCTGGAAGCGCTTAGCCGCGGTGCCGCCAGCTGCGATTTCGTCGAGCAGGATCGAGGCGCGGCTAGGGTTCTGAGTGAGAATCTGAAAAAGACGAGGCTGATTGGCGGGCAAGTCCATCAACAGGAGGTCGGCAGTTTCCTCAACTCGTCCTCCGGCGGCTACGATCTCATTTTTGCCGACCCACCTTATGCCTCCGCCTTTGGCGATCTCGCCGGCGATCTCGTAGCGCTTGGGAGCTGGGAGAAGTTGCTTGCTCCAGAGGGCTATCTCATCATCGAGCGTGAGGCGCGTGGTAAGCTCCCACCCGCTCCGGGGCTCGAGATGATCCGGGAGCGGGACTACGGCCGAAGCCGAATCGTCATTTATCAAATCCCCAGCTAGCTCCTCATGGTTTTCCGGATCGCTCTCCTACTCTACCAAGTCACCTTCCCGCTGATTGCGCTTCTAGCGGCGCCGGCATGGCTTTTGAAAATGGTGCGAAGGGGTGGCTGGGGCTCGGGACTTCCTGAGCGAGTCGGCCTTTTCCAAAAGGAAGCTGAGTTTGAGCGCCAAGGAGGAATCTATGTCCATGCCGTCAGCGTCGGCGAGGTTCTCCTCGCGCTGAAGCTAATCGAGACGTGGCGCGAGGATGCCGAGGACCACTTTATCTTAGTTCCGACTACTACTACGGGGATGGCCGTAGCGCGAGAAAAGGCACCTCGTGATGTCCGAGTCATCTATGCCCCTATCGATTTCTGGTGCATCACCCGCTCTGTTCTCAAGCGCTTCGCGCCTCGTGCAATCGTATTGATCGAGTCTGAGCTCTGGCCGAATCTTATTCTACAAGCGCAGCAGCTCAAGATCCCGATCGGGGTGGTCAATGCAAGGCTCTCTCCCCGTTCGGAAGCTCGCCTACGGAAGCTTTCTACTCTCGTAAGGCCTTTAGTTTCCCGTCTCGATCCGATAGGCATTCCGGAAGAGGAGGACCGGGAGCGCTGGCTTGCCATCGGAGCGCAGGCGAGCGCCATTCACCTCACCGGAAATCTCAAGTTCGACTCGCAAGGCGCCAGTCCCCCTTGTCAGCGGCCGGCTTTCGCGGAAATGATTTCCGCTTTTGGTAGAGATCGACCGGTCGTGATGGCCGTATCGACTTTTTCGGGAGAAGACGAGTGGCTCGCGTCCGCAATCATCGCGGCCGGCTCCTTGATTCTCCCCATCATCGTTCCCCGGCATGCCGAGAGGAGGGATCAGGCCGCGCTCGCGATCACTGCGGCCACCGGGCGGGAGGTCATCCGCCGATCGGCATTCTTAGAACCAGAGGGATCGGAAGTCTTCCTCGTCGATTCCACTGGTGAGCTGCGGGATTGGACGGCCCATGCCGACCTTGTTATCATCGGGAAAAGCTTCCTTTCTAAGGGAGGGCAAAACCCCGGGGAGGCGATCCAAGCGGGTGTCCCAGTCATTTGCGGTCCCCATATGGCGAACTTTGAACCTCTCGTCAGCGAGCTTGCAGAGCATGGAGGAATTTTAAAGGTTACCACAAATGACGAGCTCGTAGCGGCGATTCAGTCCTGCCTCGCCGATCCCACGCAGCAAATCGCGGCGGCCCGTCTGGTGACCGAGAAGCATCATGGTTCTCTCGCCCGCACAATCGCGCTTTTTTGAGATCGCGGAGGCGAATCTCCCAACCTAGTCTCTTCCTCGAGTGAACTTAGCTGTCATCTTCCGTTCCCTTGGGACCATGGTCTTCATGATGGGAATCGCCATGCTTGGCTGCCTTGCGCTGAGCTTCATCGTCCCCATTGATGAGGGGCACAATCCGGCGCTCGATCTGAGGGGATGGATTACCTCGATTGGGATTACTTTCACTCTCGGGCTCGTCTTCTATGCGGGTGGTCGTTACCATAGCCGACGTCAAAAATCAGCACCCATCCTCCATCGCCGGGAGGCGATGACCCTGGTCGGGATCGGCTGGGCCTTGTGCTCCCTCGTGGCCTCTGTCCCCTACCTCTTCTGCGATCCCCATCTTCCGCTTTCCTCGGGAATCTTCGAGGGGGTCTCTGGTTTAACGACTACCGGGGCTACCATCTTCATCGATATTGAGGCTCTGCCCAAAAGCATCCTCCTGTGGCGCTCAGTCACCCAGTGGGTGGGCGGCATGGGAATTCTTGCGGTGTTTGTTGTGGTGCTCTCCGGGATGGGTGCGAGTAGCAAAACCCTTATTGGTGCGGAGTCATCTCTCTCGAACTCGGATATCGCAACCCTGCGGCAGACCATGCGGCAGTATTGGATGATCTATCTCAGCTTCACCGTCATCGGCGGCACGGGATTTTATCTCTTGGGCCTTACCCCATTTCAAGCGGTGAATCATATTCTCACCACCGTCTCGACCGGAGGGTTCGGGACGCGTAACGACAGTATCGGCGGTGAGGAATTCACCTCTGCGGTTAAGTGCCTCATGATTCTGCTTATGACGATGGGGGCCATCAGTTTCCCATTTTACCTCTCACTGGTCCGGCGAAAGACGCGGAACTTCGGGCAGCGCTACGAGGAAGTTTGGTGGTATCTTGCGCTTCTCGTTTTAGCTTCAGCAATTCTCTTTGGGGCTCAGTTTGCCAACCATTTTCAGGCAGAAGCGGTGGACGTCGTCTTTAACGTGGTTTCCCTCTCGACAAGCACGGGTTACGTCTCGACTGATTTTGAACAATGGGGCGATATCACGATTGGCGTCATCCTAGTTCTTATGATTATTGGTGGTTGCTCGGGCTCCACCTCTGGAGGACTGAAGGTGAGTCGCATCGTTCTGTGGTTCCGCTATGTGCGCGTGGGTTTGAAGCAAACCTTCCGGCCGAAGGTAATTATCCCGATCAAGATGAATGGGCGTCCGGTCCCAGAGTCAGCCCTCTCGCAACTTCTTCTCGTGATCTCCCTATTTGGTTTTTTCGCAATCACTGGCGCTATTCTTTTTCGTCTGCTCGAGCCGCACCACACCGCGCTCGCCACTCTTTCTCTCATTATCAGTCTTCTTGGAAATACCGGACCAGCCTTTGCTGAGATGGGCCCCACGGAGAGCTTTGGAGAGCTTTCCTCCGCTAGCAAGATTCTCTGTTCCGGAATCATGGTTCTCGGGCGATTGGAATACGTTGCTGTTCTCATTCTCTTCAGCCGAGCGCTGTGGAGAAAATACTAGGCGAGTGCAATTCTCAAGCTTAGCGCATCTCGTGGATGGGCCCTGACTTCTGATAAGGAAAAATTTTTCTTAAACGACTATCATAAGCCTTATGATAGATCCTCAAGATAGATAGAAAGTTGGCCCGTGATCTGCATTTACGGTCCATCATGAGTAACGTTCAAGAGACCCTTGGGGGAAGCGGAGAAGAAGTGGTGGAGCTGTCAGTCAAATCCAGCCTTCAGGAGGATTCAGGGGAATGGAGTATCCCAGATAGCCTCGGGCTTAGAAGCCTGCGGATCATTCTCCGCGGGGAGGGTCGACGCATTCTAGACGATGACTACGATGTTTCTGGAATGAGACGCAGCGATTGCACTTAGGCGTTCTTCCAGCGAGCAATTTCGGACCTAACGTTCTCAATAGAAGGCGCTCCCGGGTTGCTTCTCGCGGCGAGGGCTTTCTTCAGAGAGAAAACCGATGAAGCGTCGGTGGTGAAAGCAGCGTCAACCTTAGTCAAGTCGATCTGGTCCAGTGGAACCTTGCTGGACACCGATGCCGCAACCGCCTTGCCAACGAGTTCATGAGCGGAGCGGAAGGGGATTCCCTCCTTGACGAGCCAGTCAGCAAGATCAGTGGCGAGAAGAAGAGGGTCGCTCGCCGCTGCTTGACACACCGTTTCATTAATTTGCATGGCAGATATCATTTCGGTGTTCACCCGCAGGGCGATTGTGATGGTATCGATGGAATCAAAAAGTGGCTCTTTGTCCTCTTGAAGATCGCGATTGTAGGTCAGCGGCAAACCCTTAACTGCGGTGAGGAGCGACACGAGGTT
>Ga0114957_1001679_pt1 | contig 23286 bp, 12 predicted proteins | sample BantaG_FD_87175 | JGI IMG/M metagenome (GOLD analysis project Ga0114957, IMG submission 87175) | Marine algal microbial communities from Bantry Bay, Ireland - BantryBay_4 metaG | ecosystem: Host-associated > Algae > Red algae > Unclassified | place: Bantry Bay, Ireland | collected 2014-11-21 | reverse complement strand
TCCCCTTTAGCAGGTCATGCGGTTAGTCCTGACGGAATCAATGATTTTAAAATTTTGGAGCCTGCTGTGGATGAACGTACCAAACCAACAGGAAAATTTGCCGAGTATGCGCATCCGCATTGGCATAAGGAAGCTCCGGATCGATTCCCTGGAAAAGTGGCGCCAACTGATATTCCCAAACAAAGGATCAAAAAAGGAGACAAGGTTGCTTTTGGTAAATACGAAATCCATGAACCAGAGCAGCATGCCTTCGGAGATTGGGCTTCCATCTCCATCGGAGGACAGTATTATTTGTTCGCTGATTTTGATCCAGCCGGTAGTCATGGTAATAAAGGCATGAGCACTGCTTGGTTTACTTCCGACGATATCAATAAACAATTCACCTTTTGTGGTAATATTGGGAGGGGACATCCCGATCCTGATATTCTATTTGCCGAAGGACAGTTTTATTTAATAACACAACAGAAGACCGATTATATCAGTTCAGGGCCATGGGTTGAAACGGTGGAAGTACGGATGGGCGTGGATACGACTAATGATGGACTGGTCAACGAGTGGAGTGACTGGCAGGTGGTGAAGGAGCAGTATGATTATATAAAAGGTTTTTCCAAGCAGGTTGGAAAGATTCCTGCGCAGTTGAATTTTTCAGATTTAGGGGAAGGATATGGTTTTCAGTTTGAGGTTAAGATGATGGATACAACGGAAAATGAGTCGAAGCCGATTTTGGATAAGGTGGTGGTTTTGTTTGAGGAATAAGATTGATTTGTTTAAAAACTACCGTCGAATTTATCCCGATTAAAATACGGGACAAGTTGTCGTGCGACATAATGTTGTAACTACTAAATCGACAAAACTTGTCCTCGATTACTCGGGATAGTTGTGGCCACCCTCTAACGTATATTTGAAACACACAGAGGCATAGGGACATAGCCCGCTAACGAAGAGAACACAATAGCGTTTGCTCGTGCGCAAACTTGTTTGCTGGTCGCAAACCATAGATCACAATAGCTATTATGACAGCTGATATTTCATGCTGATTCTACTGAGGGCTATTAATTTTTGCGACTAGCAAAAATAACTATGTGCACTCCTACGGTCGAAGGCTATCTCTATGTACCTATGTGTTTCAAAAACACGCTAAAAGAGCAACACGCTAGATTATAATAAAGGGGCACAACTCTTTGTGCGATTCAAAAAACACAACATTACGACGCACAACATTTCATTATTGATTACAACAAAAAGATAATTTAAATCATGATTAGAAAAAATTTTTTATTAACAATTGTTACCACTCTATTAATGCTTTGCAGCTGTGTTGGTACTAGTAATGGTGTTGCTAATAGCAATGATGTTGCTAAAGAATTTTATGTGTCACCTAAAGGAAGTGATTCTAATTCAGGAACAAAGAACAATCCTTATTTAAGCTTTGAAAAAGCATTGGAACAAGTAAAAAAATATGCCGGTAAAGAGCAGGTAACGGTTTGGTTTTATGCTGGTGAATATTATCTGAATAAAACCATTGAAATAGGAAGTGATTATTCTGGTTCGACGAAACATCCAGTTTTGTTTTCGGCCTTACCTGGAGCCAACGTGATTATTAAAGGATCCCAGCGATTGGAAAATTTAGACTGGACTCCATATAAAAATGGTATTTACCAAGCTCCAATTCCGTCCGGATTATCTTTTGACCAATTGTTTATTAATGATGAACGACAAGTTCGTGCACGTTTCCCTAACTACGATTATGAGAACCCACTTCGTGATGGAAAAGGATATCATCAAGTAACAGGGGGTACCAATAAGCGTTATGATAAATGGTTTTCATTTAATCCTAAAACTTTTTCTGATAAAACATGGAGCAATCCAGCAACAGGAATTGTACATGGTTTCCAAAGTCATAACTGGGGAAACATGCAGTATAAAATCAAATCAGTCAATAAAGAAAAGAACAGAATAAATCTTAACGAAGGTGGTTGGCAACTACAAAGAACACATGGTATTGGAGGAAAAGGAAAAAAGGCTTCTTATTATTTTGTTGAAAATATTTTTGAGGAGCTTGATGTTGCTGGTGAATGGTTTTTAGATCAGGCGTCCAACACCTTATATTACTACCCAGCTAAAGATGTAAAACTAAGTGAAGTTAAGCTTGAAGTACCCGTTGTAGAAGACATCATTCAAATAAAAGGAACGAAAGCATCTCCTGTAAAAAACATTCAGTTTAAAGGCTTTCATTTTACACAATCTACTTACACCTTTATGAAATCTTATGAGCCGCTTGCCCGTGGTGATTGGGCGATTCACAGAGGTGGCGCTATTTTTATGGAAGGAACAGAAAACTGTTTGATTGAAGATTGCAACTTTGAATATGTAGGAGGGAACGGCGTTTTTATGAGCGCATACAATCGCAATAACAAAGTAAGCCGTTGCCGATTTGTTCATACCGGAGAAAGTGCTATTTGTTTTGTTGGGTCTCCTTCGGCCGTTCGTTTTTATCAAACATGGGATGACCGATTAATCCACGGAAAGAATTGGAATCACATGCGTGAAAATATGGATTTAGAACCTGGCCCTAAAACGCCTGATTATCCGAAAAACTGTGTTGTTGAAAATAGTATCATGCATGATTTTGGTGATATTGGAAAACAAGTTGCTGGAGTTTATATTTCTATGAGTCATAAAATTACAGCGGCGCATAATACCATTTATAATTGTCCACGGGCAGGGATCTGTATTAACGACGGTACTTGGGGAGGACACCTAATTGAGTTTAATGACATTTGGGAAACCGTAAGAGAAACAGGTGAGCATGGCCCTTTTAATTCCTGGGGACGGGAGAGACAATGGAAAGGTGGTAGAGGAACAGATGAGCACTTTCTTAAAGAGCTAACAAAATTGGATGCTATTGACCATGTGGTTTTACGAAATAACCGAATTGCAAATTATCGTCAATCTATTAGTGCAGGAAATTGGACGATTGATTTAGATGATGGTTCCAGTTATTTCGAGATCTATAATAATTTGAATTTAGGTTCTACTATTAAATTAAGAGATGGGATGGCTCGCAAGGTTTATAACAATATAACCGTAAGTGCTGTTCCTTTAGGCTGGCATGTATGGCCAAAAGAATCGGAGGATGAAATTTATAAAAATATCTTTGTTATCGCTGGTGCCGTACCAGGAAAAAAAGGCCCTACAAAAAATTTCATACGTCCTGTAGCTTTACCCACCGATGTCAAATGGAGTACCAATTACGATAACAACTTGTATTGGAATATAAATCATCCCGATGATTTTGATATCACGCACAAGGTAAGCATGGCCGATTGGCAGGAGAAAGGATATGACTTAAACTCTACTTCGGGTAACCCCAATTTCATAGACCCCATTAACGGAAATTTTCAAGTTAAAGAAAATTCACCCGCATTAAAATTAGGTTTTAAAAACTTTCCAATGGATGAATTTGGTCATCAGATGACTCGTATTTTACCTTTTGGGGGCGACTTTTCGGAAGAGACTACGGTAACGCTATTGGCTGATATGAAGGCAGGAAAAGGAGCCAAGGTTTATTTTACCACTGACGGTTCAGAACCGAATATACATTCATCAGCATATTCGAAACCATTTAGCATAAACGAATCTACCTTGTTAAAAGCAAGAACGTTCGATGCAAATGGCATTCCAATTGGCTTTGTAGCTCAAGTCGAATTTAATAAGGTAAAGGCCGTTAGACATCCAAGTTGGTTGCGTACTTTAATTGCTGGAAAATATGAAGGCGAAAGTTTAAAGAAAACTGGGGCGCTTCAAAAGCAGGTGTATGGAGCGGTGTTGATAAACATTGCGGATGACCCAGATTTAATAGATGCAACGGGTGGTTATGATTTTGGTTGTTATATTAAGACGTTGGATAGTAAAACAGCAAAAATGTGGTTAGATGCCGGATTGGATAAAGACTGGGTGATTCAGAAATTAGATAAACATAAAATTTCGAATATTGCACATTTGGAGCGATTTCTTGAGAAGTATTCGGGGAAGAAGGTGGTGATTACTGCTGTTAGGGATTATGGTTCTAAGGAGTTTGAAATAGAAATCCCTTGATGAAAATTGAAGTTTGGCTTGTATTGGACAGCGGGGCGAAAAGTAAGAAAATTATCTTGATGCAATTTTCCTTGCCCACCTGTGAGGACTTTCTAATAAGCATGCGGTTACCACACTTGATAATTCTTTTTCAGGTTTTATCATTTCTCTTAATTCTCTTAAATGTCCTGCAAGAGTTGCTCTTTTAAATGTACTAATTTCACTTTTCAAAGAGGTTTTAATTTTTTCAATTGCGTTGATATTTCTTTGACAAATAATCCATAATTCCTTTCTTCGGTCAACTAAGGGTTGATAATTTAAATGATATAATTCAATACTAATTTTTGCCCGTTCATAATCCCATGTGCTTTTTTGACTTGAAGGAATTGCTTTACCCTCCACATCAAAAGTAAGTAAGTCAGGGTCGTCGTCATCTGTTGGGTCTAACAAATAAATATCCTCATCTCTTAAATCTTGACCTTGAATACATGGGGCTGTACCTATACGAAGTGGGAAATAATCTCCTTTCCCTCTAACTTCATCATCTTCTGAACTTAATTTATCCCTTGTTCGACGATTTCCAACCATTCCTACAAGTCTATAATTATTCCAGTTGAAGGCTAACCACCAATAGCCATCTCTATTACTCTTACCTCTTATCGTATTAACCTTTCCATTTAAAAAATCATCCAAATCTTTTTGCGCAAATCCTCTTGCTCTAAGTTTTGGTCGAAAATGGTCTATATCATATTTTGAAAAAATATCTTGTGCTTCCGAATACCAACATTTACCATTTGACAAATCGCTAAGAGCTTTATAAAGCTCTCCCCAATGAGTCGCATTATCATCTATTATCTTTTTTCTCTCACCATGATTTGCACAAGCTTCTAAATCAGTTTTTAGTTGAACTGATTTTTCCTGCCATCCATCAGGTAATTGAAGTTTAGTAATATCAATATGAATCATGGTTAACCTTTTTCCTCTTTTATTATTTCATTTAAAATATCATCAATTAGTTTTTCTTGGTCATCGATTTCCTCTTTTGATAAAGATTTAGTTGAATCTTTAAAAACTTCAATTTGAGCAATCCTCTCAAGAAATTTAGAATATAGAGGGTCACGGGTAGTTCTTGAAAAACCTAGTTCTTGCAAATCTTGTATTAATCCCTCTAATTCCTTTTTCTCTTTCTTTGTTAATTTTTTATTTTTTCCCTTTGCTTGTAATTCTCTTTTTCGGTCTAAATCTATTTGTGTTCCTTTATCCAATGTTGTGGGTAAACCAAAAAAATCATTTGTTAAGATTCCATCAACACTCATTCCTTTTGGGGAAAAGTCGGGCGGAAATGTAGCGATTTTATTATCATCTGGATTTCTATAAAAAACTCTAATTTGCTCTCTCTCTAATCCACCAATTACAAGTGGGTCATGGGTTGACATTATTAAATGACTCTTGTCTGGTTTTTTGACTACGTCTTCAATTAATTTAATGTACTGCCATTTCCAATATGGGTTCAAATGAGTATCTGGTTCATCTAATAAAATTAAAGACTCTTCCTCCATTGTAAATTTCAGTAATCCAAAAACGGTAAGTAATTGTTGTTCTCCTTCACTCAAGTCTTTGAAAGTAATTTTTGTATTTACTCCTCTCTTTTTAATATCTGCTCTAATATCCTCAACCAAATCTGATACTTTCAAACTCTCAAGAATTTTAAAGAAGTCAATAGGTTTTCCATAGATTGAAGCCAACTCTCTAAGTTTATCTAAAGTTGGAAAAAATAAATAAAGCAACTCTGTTTTTGAGCTAGTTTTATAATCATGACTTAATAGTTCAGTATCCTTAATTGGGGCTAAAGCGAGTTCATACATCGAACTCAATAAATTAGCTACAACACCTTTAGCATACCAAAATCTTTTGTCACCTCCTGGTCTTTTTTGAGTTGCCCAATCTGGTTTTTTTAATTTAAAAAGGATAGAATATAATTCCTCAATTCCTAAATAATCTTTCAAAAATTTACTTCCTTCTTCACTATCAACTAATAGAAAGGATAACAAAACAAGAAAACCATATTCTGTTGTTGCTAAAAACATTGGCCGCAAATCATCCTCAATATTTATTTCTTCATTTAATAATTGGGATAAAAATTTTTTCCGAGATTCATGAAAAAGACCTTCAAATCTATTATTTACTCCAGAATAATATGCGAATACATTTCTTGGTAAATACAAATTTCTATTTTCTCTAAAACTAACTTTGGTTGTATTTTCATTATCGACAATAAACTGATAGGTTAAAGTTTTCTTATTCTTTGATTTTTTACTTTTCTTAGAAGGCAAAGAAGTGACTTGAATAATATGGCCACTACATTCGTAATCTATTTTATATTCAAACTGAGGTAAATTATCAGCAATTAAATCTCTGAAAATAATTATTAATGCTTCCATAAAGTTAGACTTCCCTGAAGCATTCCGTCCAAGTAATACAGTATACAAATGGTCTTCATCTAAATCAATATTGAATTCAGACAAATTTTTAAAATGTGATATGTAAACTTTATCAATTCTCATTTTCTAATTTTAAGTATATTTCTTCATCCTCTCTTACCTCTACTACTGTTTTTTTGATTTCAACAAGGTTTCTTAAACTAGAATAAAAACCATCTATATCCTTGTCTTTATAATAAATTGAATTTTGCCAGATTTCGTCAGCAGTCATCCTTTTATTTTTTTGTAGAAGTTCTAATATTTTCATTTTTAGATTTTTTCTCTTTTTTGGATTTTGTTTGTTTGTTTTAAGCTTCTTAAATTCATTAAATTCTAATTCAATTTTTCTTTTCTCAATTTCAATTTTTTCTAAAAGCAAAGATGCATTTTCGTCATTCCTAATTTGTGATACTAATTTACCAGAAAAAGCTTTACTTAAAATTGTTTTTGGAAGTTCTTCCAAATCGATTTTTACTTTTTCATATGATTGTTTTATTTTTTCGATAAAACTCAAATAGAAGTTTATTTTGGATATTATTTCTTTTTGCTCTTCATAGCTTGGTATAGGTATTTCAATATTTCCTAGCTTAGTTGAATTTACATTAGGTTGAGCAATCCCGCTTTTATTTTTTGTTACTTGATTCCAATAATCTCTTGATTGGAAAAATAAAAAAATATACTCATTAGAAATATTTTCCTCCAATACAATTCTGATGAGATAAGATGCGAAAACAGATTTCGGAATCTTCCCTTTTATAAGAAAACTTTTTCCAACGGTTGCTCCTGTCCTTGCAAAAATTAAATCTCCTTCTTTCAATGTATATTTTTCAAGTTTTTCATCAGAAATATTACAAAAAGGGACTGTATCCCATTCAACGTCTTTATTTTGAATATCAGTTATTCTTAAATATTTAACATCAGATTTACTTTGTATTTGAAACGATTTTGCTGAAAACCCATATTGAATTTTAGATGATATACTTTTAATTTTGGTATTTACAAATGTAGATTTAACTCCATTCTTAATCTTCCATTTTTTGGTTAACTTTCCTGAAAAAGCCATTCCTAAAATTTTCTCAATAAATACATCAATTAATTTAGGGACTTCTTCAATGATTTTTTTTGCTTTTCTATAATCTTCAAAAAGAATATTAATTTTCTGAACTATTCGAACTTGTTCATTATATGGAGGAAAAGGCAAAATAATTTTTGACAATTTAGTAGCATTAACATTCGGTTGAGCAACACCACTTTTTTTTGCAATGATTTGTTCCCAATAATTTTTTGACTGAAAAAAATAATAAATATATTTCTTCGAAATAAGTTTGTTAAGCACCACTCTAATTAAATACGAAGCAAAAACTGCTGTTTCATTATTTTGCTTAATCAAATAACTACTACCTACAGAAGAACCTGTTCTAGCAAATACCAAATCTCCTTCTTCTAATTTGAACTTTTCTATATCATTATCATCAATTTTACAAAAAGGGACAGTATCCCAATTAACATTATTATTTCTAATATCTGTAATTCTTAGATATTTACATCCTGTATCTATATCACTAGTCTTTGCAGTATATCCATATTGGACTCTTACAGAAAGTTGTTCAATAGTTGTAATAACCCAATTATCAGGTAGTGATTTAGTCATTGTCAATTTTCTCAAGTTCGTTCAGAATCTTTCTAATATGCAAAGTGGCAGTCTCCAAAGAATCTAAAATATTTTCGGCAACTATTTCAGGTTCAGCAAGTTCTTCCTCGTCCATGGCGTTTCCATTTAATTTCAATCCGAAATCTAATGAATAATTTTTTTCTTCAATTTCTTTTTTAGAAACTGATACAAATCTTTCATTCTGAATATTATTTCTTTTTTTCGTATTATAAATAATTTCAAAATCTTCAAAATGCTTATCCCTTAACGGAGTTCGCTTGCCAAAGCTTGGCATTTTTGAACGCATGTCATAGAACCAAACTTCTTTAGTATTTCTTTTACTTTTCTTTTTACATCGGGTAAAAAATAAAACGCTAGTCTTAACACCCTGAGCATAAAAAATACCAGTAGGCAAATGTAAAACTGAATGAAGGGTACAATTTTCCATTAAATTTTTACGTATTTCTTCTCCTTCATTATCAGAAAGGACAGGGTCAGGAAGGATAACGGCAGCACGAGCTTTTCCGTGAGTTTTCAAGGAAAGATAAATATGTTGTAAAAAATTAAGTTGTTTATTATTTGTTGTAGATGGGAAGTCTTCACGAGTAGGTTTTACTGTACCAAAGGGAGGGTTTGCAAAAAAGACATCTTTTTGTTCTAAAGTTGCCCCCATTGGAGAAAGAGTGTCTCCCAGTAATATTTCACTTTCCATTCCATGAAGATAAGCGTTCATTAAGGCTAGTCTCCTTGTATCAGGAACAAGTTCAACGCCAGAAAATGCTTTTTTAGTTTGAAATTTAATTTGTTTTTTATTCAGTTTTTTATGATGGTTCGATTTTTCATACACATATCGAAAAGATGAAACCATAAAACCAAATGTTCCACATGCAGGGTCACTACATTCTTCGTCAGGTTTTGGGTCTAGTATTCTTACCATTAAATCTATCAAAGGACGAGGAGTAAAATATTGACCCGCTCCTGCCTTACTTTCAATAGAGTTTTTCTGTAACAAGCCTTCATATAAATTACCTAATCCTTCTTCTTTGGCAGAAAACCAATCTAACTTATCTATCCCTGTAACTAATAATTCAAGGTTATCTGGTCGCCTTATTTTAGTATCTGCATCTTTGTAAATTTCTTTAACAATACCTTTTCCATCGATACTTACATTTGATAAAAGTTCTTTGTATCGTTGGAAAAGTTCCTGACTATTAGGCAAAGAAATTAAGGTATCCCATCTATATTCTTGTGGAATATTATCTTCATTATCTGTTTCCTTTGCCATTTTGATAAAAAGAATGTAGGTTAATTCATTTACGTATTCCGTATAAGAAATTCCATCATGCCATAGTATGCTACAAAAATTCCAGAGCTTAGAAACTATCTCTTGGTTTGTCATAATTATATAAAATATTGGAAATCGTTGGTTTTACCTGTCAACTATTAGTTAAAAAATAGAAGTCGAAAAGATAGAATCTTTTTTTAAGATTACATCATAATTCTCACTATAAATAAACTTTTGGTTTTGTACCAACTATGCAATACAAACCAAACTAACCATCAAAAGGAAAACTGCTCGTGTTGACATAATGTCAACATACGGCAAAAGGTAACGGATTTTATCCGACAGTCTACAAGGAAAACAAGAAGTTACTAATCCAAGAAAACTCCCCCACGCCAGCGGGAGATTACGGTTCTAAAGCGTTTAAAATAAAAATTCCTTAAGAAAAATTTTTCTTAAGGAATTGGATTAGTTCAGTCAACTGTGTCATTCACTATTCAACTATAAAATTATGTTGTTTAAGAAACGCCATTGATTTTTCCATGGTTACATTAAAAATTGCATCTGTTCTTTTTTTGCGAAAATAAGAACCATTAAAAAAACCATGACCTTTACCTTCAAAAGGAATTAATTCACATGTATTTCCTACTTCATTCATTAGTTTGGTAAATCGTTCCACATTCTCAAATGGAACCGTTTTATCAGCTGTTCCATGAAGTACTAAAGTTGGTGGAACTCCAGACACCACATTATCACATGGCGATATTTCCGTTTTCCTACTCTCCCCTACTTTTTTCATTCCATACCCTTTTTCAGTCGTATCAGTTTCTACTGTAGTTTTGTAAACAAAAGTTGAATCTGGTTCAAAATTAACTTGTCCTTTTACAATACATGAAAAAGAGATTAAGCATATGCTCAGCAGTATTTTACTATTTTTCATAAAACTTTACGGTCTAAAACTATCTCTAAAATAGTAAAACACTTTATCCTTTCTTACCCTTCTTACCCTTCTTACCCTTCTTACCCTTCTTCCTCTTCTTCCTTTTAGGAATCTTTATTAATTCATGAAATTTACTTGTTACCATAAATCTATTCTCATCAACAAAAACAACACCACATGCATAGGTATCTTTTGGTACATTAAAAGTGTATTCTAATTTATCTTTACTAGACACTAAAGGTACTTCTATGTAGGTTGTTTTTAACTTTTTCCTTCCTGTAGAACTTAGCTTATCAGCGATTTTAATAAGCGCATAACATTCTACAACCTTAGATTTTCCTTTCTCTAATTTAATAGAAACGGTACGAGATATAGTATCACAAACATCCGTTGCGACAACTGGAATAAGTGCTAACTTTTCTTTATCAGTTGGATCTTCAACACCCGTGATACTTTTATAAGGTAATTTAGCGTCGTAATCTTTAAGGTATTTCTCTAGTTTTGCAGATAAGTCTTTAACAATTTCAGGAGATTCTCCTGCAATATCATTTTGCTCTTCTAAATCATATCGCTTTCCGTCTTTATACAAACGGTGCAATACATATTTACCTGAGTTAAAGTTTTTATACAATTTATAGTCACCAGATCTTATAGCCGATTGGTTTTTAACATCGTCTCCATAAGGGAAGTGCCACCATAAATCTTCTCTCGGGTTTCCTTTGTTATCCTTTACCTCATTTTCATTACTAAACAATACATTTGAAATATCTAATCCATCTAAATCAGAACTAAACTCAGAAGGTATTTTACTATTGGTAAGACTTAAAATTGTTGGAAAGAAATCTAATTGATTGATTAAAACATCTTTTGTTTTTCCTTTTAAAACATTAGGTCCAGTAATAAGCATTGGTACTCTAATACCTCCTTCTTCACTATACTTTTTACCCTTATCTAAAGGAGCATTGTCTGACATTGTTTCTGCCTTACGAGTTTCCGCTCCACCATTATCAGAAGAGAAAATAATATAAGTAGTCTCAAATAATTTTTTCCCAGGATTCCTAGGGTCATCTGTTTTCTTTAACAATTCTACTACGCGACCTAAACTCCAGTCTAAGGTCGTGACCATAGAGCCAAAATAAGGATTTGTCTGACCTCCTTCTTTAGAAAATTCAGTATCTACTTCAGGAAGTTCTACCCCTAATTTATCACAATAATAATCTAATAATTTACGGTTTCTTGTATGAATTGGATAATGAACCATCCAGTGTGCTAAATATAAAAAGAAAGGTTCCTCTTTGCTTTCTTCAATAAATTTAAGTGCATTTTCTGTAACCGCATCAGTTGGATAAGAAATCCCTTTAGGATCTTCCTTTGTAAAAGGAAAATATTTTTCTGTACTTAAACGGTATTTATCATTAGCATCATTTGTTGCAAATGAATGCAAACGGTCAGACTTTTTAGGCCCTTTGTGAGCTCCTCTAGATTCATGTACAAAATCAAAACCTTGATTTGCTGAACTTTGAATTTTAAGATGTCCTGCATGCCATTTTCCTACATGCCCCGTTTTATAACCATTCATTTTTAAAGCTTCCGCAATGGTTAAGTTTTCTGGCATTAATCCCGACGGGAAAAAAGGACTAATAAATTTACTCCTTTTACTAGCTTTAGGAATTTCTCCTCCGCTCACATTTGTTATTCCTGTTTTAGCAGGGTGTAATCCTGATAAAATTGCAGATCTAGAAGGCGCACAAGTAGGTGCTGGAGAATATGCATTTGTGAAATTGACGGCATCTTTTGCTAATGCTGTAATGTTTGGTGTATCCCAAGCACAAGGCTCGTCCAAATCATTTAATTGCACGTCTTGCCAACCTAAATCATCCGCATAAAAAATAATGACATTTGGTTTTATTAATTTATTGTTATTTTGACTATTCATATTAGTTGATACAAATAGTAATAAGAATAACAAACCTAAAAGATTTTTTTTGTTTTTCATGTTAAGTGTTTTTTTGCTTAAATTTCGTGCTTTATAAAGCCATGAGCAACTAAATAGTCTACCGAGGTAACGTTGCTAAACTTTTGAAGTTTAGTAAACCTAGCATCCAATTTTACTTATGGCTGAAAAGTATCTGTTCGAAAAGGATATACAGGTAAGTCCATTTCATTAACCAAATTCACTTCTGGCTTAGCTGTAAAAGCGTACCGAATGTATTTAGGTTTTGACAATTGACTAGAATGCAATACGACTGTTTTTCCTTTTATTTTGGCATCGGCCCGAAACCATTCTTTAGAATCATCTGCTAACCAAAAGCCAGTTGGTGCTTTTCCATCTTTTGCTTTGAGCTTTTTAGCATGGTCAAAACTGACGACTAAGGTATTCCCATTTATTTTTGTTTCTTTAAATATGGGACCACAAGATTTAGTAGCTGATTTTGAAATTTCATCCATTGCCAATAAAGCTGCGCGTTGACCAATAGGTAATTTATCTTTTGGGTGAACGTCCTTTACATCTCCTAAATCAATCGTATTGACGACAGATGTATGGGGTAAGTCAAGCGCTTTCAATTGCGACTCTCGCATCCATGCCCATGAGTGCGCATTAGGGTTTTCAGCATTCATAGTTGTTCCTGAATCTAAAATTTTTCCGTAACCTGGTAGCATCACTATCATAAAATGCATGGCTTCATTATTCCAAGATTTTCGATACGTTTTTATCCATTCTTTAAGCGTTTCTTCGTACTGGAGCATACCAGCATTTCGATTCTTTTCACCATGCATTGATTGGGTATTGCTTTCGCCTTGATACCAAACTAATCCGCTACAAGCATAAGGAATTAATGGATGCATCATCGCATTGTAAAGTATATTTGATTGCCTTCGCGCAAAAAGATTATCTTCTTTGGACCACGGTACAGGACCATTTTTAATGGTTTTTATTCTGTTTTTAGTTTCACTATTCGTATCAAACGCATGCATCATCGCTTTAAAATGAGGCAATGTTTTGGTCATTTCTCTTGGCATCCATCCTTCTATAGAGGAACTCCCCCAAGACGTTAAAATAATGCCCACGGGAACATTGGCAGATTGCTGAAGAAAATAAGCAAAGGAAAAAGCTACGGCACTATTTGGATGTTCATTTTTCCAGGTGCCTTTACATTTACCTTGAGGTTTAAATGCTACATTGTTTTTTACTGTGAAACTTCGAATATCAGCAGACTTGGGTATTAAAGCCTTAATTTCAGGAATACCTCCAATTGGCCATTCCATATTAGACTGCCCAGAACAAATCCATACATCTCCAACTACAATATCTGAAATCTTTATATCCTCTTTATTTAGGGAGGATGAAATAATCATGGTTCTTGGTTCAACGCTGGCTTTTAAAACGTTTAAATCTAAACGCCAGTTACCAGTCGAATCTGTAACAATACTTTTTTCTGAATTAGCAAACTTAACGGTAATGCTTGCTCCAACCGCTGCTTTTCCCCATACCGGAATCGATTGACCCCGTTGCAAAACCATGTGGTTTTTAAAAAGAGAACCTACTTCAAATGTGATTTTATCAGCTGATTTTAAATTAGAAACCAGATAGTCTACCGTTTTTTGAATAATCTCTTCGCGTGTTGGTTCAATATCCGCTTCTACCCTTCTCCAATTATGACCTGCATTTTTAATAATTAATGTCGTTACGGGAGCGCCGATTTCTTTAGCCTTTTCTGCCATATAATAGGCATGCTTTACGGGAATGGTTTTGTCACTATCTCCCTGTATCATTAGTAAAGGTGCGCTGTTTTTGTTTAAATAATTGATCGGACTCATTTCTTTATAAAGCGACAGCTTATCTTCTGGCTTAGTACTTGGTTTTATTATTCTTGGTCCAAAACGATCTTTAAAATCAGCTCGGTCGTCATGATTAAATAAACTCGTTTTTTCAAAATCACAAGGGCCATACCAGGACACTCCGGCGCGCATTTTATAAGTATATTCAGCCAATGTTGAATCACCTTTTAAACTTTCTGGAGAGCTTAGTAATAACATTTGAGCAAGATGACCTCCGGCAGAATCTCCAAATGAGAAAAAACGATTGGCATCAATTCCTAACGCTTTACTATGTTTAGATAAATAACGCAGGGCATCTTTACTATCTATCACGCAATCACGCATACTGACCTCTCCGCCTTCTTTCCAAAGCCGATAACTTACCGATACTACACAAAACCCTTTTTCTAAAAGAGCAGTATGAACTTTTTTAAAAGAAGCATTGGCAGCTCCATGTCTACTACCTGCTGCCCAACCTCCACCATGTGTGTAAATAACTACAGGTAGTTTTTGTCCTTCTTTTTTATTTTTCGGATAATAAATATCTAGATAAAGGTTTCCTTCTTTGGTTTCTTTATACAATACATTTAATTTTCTTTCTCCTCCTTGATTTAAATATGGGAGTTTAATTTGGTGGTACTCTTCTTTACTAATGGCTTTGTCTTTATTAAGATCAAGGTGTCTTAAACGTTTCCACATCCTTTCATTTTCACTTTTAGAATATACCTGGTCTCTGTTTTTATCTAATTTTTTCCAAGACTTTTTGATATAATTTTCGCGATACTGTCCATTTGATTGGTCATCTGCTTGAGAAACCCCTTTAAAAAAAGGAAAAACTATAAATGCTGTTACCAGTAAAATATTTAATTTTAATATTCTTGACATCTTCGAAATTGACTTGTTATATAATGAAGTTGTTTAAACTTATTCCATTAACAGAGAAGATAAAGCTTACTAAAAAAAGTATAGTAAGGCCTGTCTCATTTTTGAATGATTTTGATTTTAAAAATTAATTTTAGCTATTTAAGTGCTAAGTCAAAATTAATTTAAAGTTAAATCGCTCAGCCTTTTCAGCCTACTCTGCCCCATTTTTTGGCTCCAGCCAAGGAGGATGAAGCAAAAAAATGAGTTGATTAGTCTAAAAATTCTTGACCGATTTATGTAAAAATAATTATGTCTCAGCGCTTAACTGCAATTGCTTGAGTTGAAAATACTTTTGTTTTTTTCAAGAAACCAGTTTCAGGATAACTAATCAAGAAATTGTTTTCGTCAACTAAATTAAAAACATAGTGTGTCGTTCCTTTTGGTAATTTTACACAAACTTTATCACCGCGCTGTTTCATATCAATAGGAAACCAAATCTCACCACGGACACCTCCATTTGTAGTATAAATAAGTTCTGCTTTTACCACCTTAGCCCCATTGTTTTTGTACTTTAACCAAACTTCTTTTCCATCTACTCCATGATCAACAATTGTCGGAATTTTACTTTTGGCAGCTATAGCATTTTTAGAATTAGGATTTAAAAAAGGAAACCTTGCATTTAATTTTTCTAATCGTTCTTCCAAAAGACGATTCATCTCTTCTGCTTTTTCCGGCATTTCAGTTGCAAGGTTTTTAGCCTCCTCGATGTCTACACGTTTTGAACCGTCTTCATAAAGTTGATATAATTCTAAAGCAGCTTTTTCTTCATTTGGAACATATTGGCGTACCAGTTTGTAGTCGTCAATACGCAAAGTAGATTGCATCCTACTGTTTGGAAAGTGCCACATCATTGTGTTTCTTGGCGCTCCAGTCCAAGGGTCTATTATCAACTTTGAATCAGTTGGGTCTTTATCCAATAGTACGGATAAGTCAGCACCGTCTAGTATTTGTTTCTTTTGTTTTTTTGTACCGGTCCAACTAAGAATTGTAGGATAAAAATCAACACCATTAACCATAACATTAGATGCTACATTTGGAGAGATAGTAGGACCTGCTATGATAAGCGGTACTCTTACCCCACCTTCTTTTGCATTTATCTTTCCTTTATCTAGCGGGTAGTTATCTGTAATAATTTCTTTGGTATGTTGCTCCATGCCCCCATTATCAGAGGTAAAAATTACATAGGTGTTTTCAATTAACATATGTCCTGGCCACCTAGGATCTTCTGTTTCTTCCAGATACTTAATCAACAAACCCGTGTAATGATCTATCGTTTCTATCATTGCAGCATAGTATGCATTCTTCTGACCTGCTTCGTCCCAAACGTCATTTTCTTTAGGATATTCCACGCCTAATTTTTTATAGTATTTACGCAGTAAAGCTTCACTTCTTGTGTGTATGGGTGTATGCACTAATCGAGAACAATAGAAAAGAAAAAACGGACTGTCTTTGCTTTCGTTCATAAAATCAAGACCATCTTGAGTGATGTCATCAAATGGGAAACCATCGTCATCCAAGTAAAATGGGTCGGAAGGATTAGTCGTTGCAAAACCTGTTGTACGATCCTTCATTCTTTTGTGCGACCCAAAGCCATGTTTTGAGAAATCAAAGCCCTGTTCTTTTGGTAAAGGTTGGTCTGTCCTATCAATACCTACGTGCCATTTACCAGAGTGCCCTGTTTTGTAACCATTCGATTTTAGCGATTCAGCTATCGTAATTTCAGCCGCATCTAAAGCTCCTCTTTGCCAAGGACTAATCAAAGCAGATTTTGGGTTATAAGGCATAGGTGGATGTCCTCCTCTTACAGCAGTCCTATCCAAACGAACAGGATGTTTACCTGACAAGATAGCTCCTCTAGAAGGAGAACAAGTGGTTGCTGGAGAATAAGCTTGCCAAAAAAGAACGCCTTCTTTAGCTAGTTTATCAATGTTTGGTGTTTCGAATGGAGAAGGTTCGTCAACATCGTAACACTTTACGTCCTGCCAGCCTAAATCATCTGTTAAGATTAATAATACGTTTGGCTTTTCTGGTCTTTCGTTAGCAAGTGCAACAGGTGATCCGTTGCTGAATGCAAGAGATAAGTTAAAACAAAAAAGAAATGCAGAAAGAATTATTTTATTCATTGTGTTTCTTTTAAACTGAAGTTTATTTGCCAATAAAGTCAATTTGTTTCCATTTCCCTTTACCGATAGCATCATTCTTTTGAGCTGCTCCAGGAGTACTTCGTCCTTCCGTAATATACTTGCTGAGTAAAAGCTTTAACTCTACAACCTTTTTGGGCTCAGAAGATTCCAAATTGATTGATTCTTCGGGGTCATTTGACAAATTGTATAATTGCACTTTTGGTAAGCTTTTCAACGCTTCCTTATCTTTTGGTCCTGGGAGACTCCATCCTCCAGAACCTGGACACATAATTAGTTTCCAATCTCCTTTTCTAATGGCAAAGTTTCCGTGGATGGAATGATGCACCGTCGCTTCTCTAAGTGGTGATGAAAATGTAGTATTTTTAAAAATAGGCATTAAGCTATAACTATCTTCTCCTTCATTGTCTTTCAAATCATAACTTGCTATTTCTGCAAAGGTCGCCATCAGGTCTGTCAGGCAAATTGTCTCATCAGAAACACTTCCTTTTTTTATCTCTTTTGGCCACTTTACTAAAAAAGGAACTCTATGTCCTCCTTCATAAATATCTGCTTTGTGCCCCCGATATATCGAGTTTGGGTAATGCCCTTCTTTTATCAATTCTTTAATTTTCGCAGATGGCGAACAACCATTGTCACTTGTGAATATTATAATGGTATTGTCATTCACACCTGCCGCTTCAACGGTATTTAACAATTTACCTACGTAGTCATCTATCATCAACATAAAATCGCCATAAGGATTTAATCCGCTTTTACCTTCCCATTCTTTAGTAGGCATAATAGGATTATGCGGCGAAGGGAGGGGCAGATAAAGTAAAAATGGTTCCGACTTCTTTGAATATTCTTTTATGTATTGCATCCCTCTTCTGAAAAAATTTGGTGTAACATCTTCATGAACGAAATCCTTAGAAATCGGCCCTTTTCTCCACTTTATATATTTTTCCTTTTTGACCGTAACGGTATCTGGTATTTCAGTTATTTTACCATTTTCTACATAGACATAGGGCGCCATATCCAAAGAACCGCAATGCCCGTAACTGTAGTCAAATCCCAAATCATTAGGGGTGTTTTTAACTTCCTTCGTGAAATCAATATTGTCAGAATTATGTCTAGCCTTAGTTACTTTTGATGCATCTTTCAAAGCCCAGTCCCAGCCTAAATGCCATTTACCAATGAAGGCAGTATTATAGCCTTTATCTTGTAATACAGAAGCAATCGTAGTTCGCGAATTGGGTATTAAAGCTTTAGATGTTCCGCTCACCACGCCACTTTTTAGTTTGCTTCTCCAATTGTATCTGCCGGTAAGCAATCCGTATCTGGTAGGCGTACAAACGGAGGAAGATGTATGCGCATCTGTAAATCGCATACCGTCCAATGCAAGCCTATCAATGTTGGGCGTTTTAATTTTGTTGCTTTCGTGGTAACTTGATATGTCTCCATAACCTAAGTCATCTGCGAGAATGACTATTATATTTGGTAATGAATTTACATCGGGTGATAACTTTTTATTTTGCTGTGTTTTACAAGTCATTCCTATGAATAGGAAACTTGAAATTAAGGCAGTGTAGATGTAGGTCTTTTTGTTCATTTTTATTTTTGATTACTTTTCAGCAGAAGGATTATGGCAATTGGCGCAAAGAAATGCAATGGTACACAAGGAAAATAAATTCCTAACATGCTCTATATCACATTTACTTTTATATTCATAATTCTAGAGTGACCTGGGATTGTACATACAATCCAATATTCACCCCTTTTATGAGGGATTTCAAAAAATATAGTCTCTGAAGATTCTGGCTCTACAATCCCCGTATGATATAATACCGATGAAGAATTAGGCACATAATTGTATTTAGCTGCATCTATACCAAGGTGCAATACTTGAATTCCCAATGTATTTGGAAGATCTTCACCTCCTTTGGCAAACACCAAATTATGCAACATATCATCATCATTTATAAAGGTCAATTCAAGTTTTGTATCACGTTCGATTGTTAATTCGTCGATATCGAATTTCATTCCTGGTTTTGTACCGATAGTCAATTTTTTATCTGGTCCGTTATCCCAAGTAAATGGCATTTCTGTTGTATGCTTAACTTGCGTAATACTTTCAGCCTCTTTCTCGATCTCAGGCAATTGTGGAGAATTTAAAACACCACCCGGTACTTCATTTAATGTATAATAAGCAGAGCGGTGTAGTAATGATTCTCCTGTGGTGATTTTGACTCCATCTGCTCTTAACTGATGAATGAAGCCTAAACGCATTCCATGTACCACTAGTTTCACGCTTTTTCCATCCTCTGAAACAGTAGCTGCATGTATCATTGCATTTTCTTTTTGTTCAATAGGACTTCCGTACGCTTCATGATATTTATAGGTAAAGCTTACCATATTATAGTTGGCAACATCGCTTGCTGTTTTTTTATCTACCCGTTTTGTAAATTCAAGTAGGAAACCATCATCATGAGCTTTCATGGTTTTGATTTCAAAAGGAATTTTTCCAGTCCATTTTAATCGCTGTAAGGCAAATGATTTTTCTCCTTTAGAAGCCCAGCCTCTATTAGTCATTCCTATAAACATACTAGAGTCCTCACCCCAAATCATTCTTAAAATCCCAGAAGAGAAGCCTTCCTTAAAGAGAAAAGATGCTCCTTGATATACCCCATTTACTTTTTCCATATACACACGCATGATATTACTATGTCCTTGGTCACCAACAAAAATTTGATTCTCAAAAGGCCCAAAGTCAATACCTTTTTTATGGTATAACATATCCGATGTTGAGATGCCTAATACAGAATGAGGAAACCATATTGCAGGTGCTTTTAGTTCAGGTATTTTTTCAGCACATTCATAGAGTGTCAATTCTGAAAGCTCTTCAACATCGACAACATCTTCGACTTTAAGATTTAATGGAGATTGAGGATCATCGGTCCATTTCAATCCAGCAATATGTCCTGCAAAGTCTCCAGATTCTAAATGAGTTAATCTTCCAGAACCAACCCAGCCTCCTTGATTTTCTGTAAAAAATATATCATCCTTATCATTGATTCCAAAACCGGCAGGAGATCTTAAACCGGTTGCGATAGGTGTCATTTTTCCTTCCGGAGTAATTTGCAACATCCAGCCTCTCCACTTTGCCAAACTCATAGTAGTTCCTTCAGCCCAGCCCAGATTCAGAGTTACAATCATATCACCGTTTTTCTTGAATTTTGGTCCGTATGAATATTCGTGATAGTTTCCTGATAGTGGCCACGAATAAATTGTTTTAAACCCGTCTGCTTTCCCATCATTATTGGTGTCTTGCAAGCGTGTTAATTCACCTCTTTGTGCTAGATAAAAACTGTTATCTCTAAAAGCTAGTCCTAGTGGTTCATGCAATCCTGTAGCAAACTTGTTGAAAACTGGTTTTTTACTATACGGTTTGTCTATCAACCAAACTTCTCCTCTTCTTGTTGAGACCCCAAGCTTGTTGTTATCTGTCAAGGCTAATCCACCTACTTCTAAGATAATACCTTTTGGAATCGGAACATCTACAATTTCATAGTAAGCAGATTCTTTTAGATCCATCGGTGATTGCTCTTGTGCAGATACCACTACACCTATTAGTATAAAAAAGAGGCTTGTTATATTTGTGCGTATTTTCATGATGTCTTTTACTTACCAAATAATAGTATAATTAATCGTCTGCTTCCCGCTAGGTACTTTTACAAGTAGTTCATCTTTTCCATTTGACTTACGAATAAATGGTTTTAATGAATCTTCATTTGAGAATTCAACAAAGTAACTGTCATTATTAATAACATAAGTTCCATCATCTAATAACTTGATAGACTCCCCTTCATTTATCTTATGGAATAGTTCCTTTGATCCATCCGTTGTTATGCTACGATTGATTCCTCTATTTTTCACGACAGGAGATAATTCATTTGTAATTGTTGTTCCTTCTATGGTGTTCGTAAAAATTGGACGACCATTACTGTCAAAATTATAAGCTATGAATTTTGTATGCTCATTTTTGGAAACCCAAAGCGTACTGCTATCTTTTAGTAAAGCGAATTCAGAATATCCGTACATAGGCATGGTAAACAAACCTGTTCTTCCAAACTGTTCTTGACCTCTTGCAGACCACATTTGAGTCGCATCAAAAAAGTCGTCACCACTCCAAACAGATAATAAGGAACCTAAATTCATGTCATATGCATAATGTATTCCTTCTGGTGTTCCTACAGAAATACAATGTGTTCTAATTTCTCCATGATGTCTTAAAAAACTACGTTGAACAATAGCTTCATCTTTGACACTGACGCTCATACTTTTTTTTGCCTTTCTTTCCCTTTTTGACAAAGATAAATTAGCATCGAAAGATTGTTTTTTGACTCCTGGTCCTTCAAAAGATAATTCAAAATTTTCTACAACAGCTCTAGTTTTACTGATGGTCAAAGAAAAAGGAACAGGTTTTCCTTTTGTCAAACTTATAATATTAGAACTGATAGCATCATTATTAATTCGTAATGCACCAATACCTCCAGTATTTATTTTGAAGTTGAATAAATATTCACCTGTTTCTGGAACATTTAATTCTCCTTTGTAAGTGAAAGTTTGGTAATAATTTCTTTTTTTCAACATCCCTAAAGATATGGATTGTACCATTTCATTTTTAATATCCTTTACTGTATCTAGGTCAGGAATCCCTTCCTTGCAGGTTTTGTATTCTTTAAAATTCAAATCAGAAAAAGAAATAGTCTGTTTTTTGTATAATTTGTATTTGATGTTTTTAAACGCAACAGGGCCATGATCTCCTTGGATCATAATTGGAGCCATAGGCATTTCCGTATCAAAAGAAGCGGCTCTAGTTGGCCCAGTAACTTCAACGTTTTTATGTAACAGGGCGCCGTTTAGCCAAACTTCATCGAAGCGCGCGTTTTCAATTTTCTCACCATCCTCGTTGAAGCTTGGAGCGGTAAACTTAATTTTTATATGTTGCCATAGACCTGGTGCTTTGGCAGCGTTGAAAGGAGGATTATGACCTTCATAACCTCGTTCTTCTTTTGCTGCTTTTTTATTCCAACGTTGGTAAATTCCGCCCATATCAGAATAGGTCGGTTTCTTTATCTTCCAACTATCAAAAAGTTGAATTTCATATCTTCCTTGCAAGTAGATTCCAGAATTAGATCCTACGGGCATCATCACATCCAATTCTAATTCAATATCACCATGTTCAAAATTTGTGAAAATATTTTTTTTAGTATTCTTATTCGCATTATTCAATAATACGCCTGTTCCCTCTATTCCTGAAATGGTTCTTTTTTTAGAACGATTGACAATCGCATCACCGAAAATTTTCCAGCTTTCTGAAGGTGATTTAAATGCCGAAAGGTCATTCAGTTCAAGCTGTGTAAATGGTAATGCCTCAATCTGTTGCGAAGATTGACCTGTCTTTTGCTTCCCACAAGAATGGAGCAGCATTAAACCCAAAAAATAGAGCAGGTATTTTTTCATGAATAGGTTTTAAATTTATACTTAGTGGATAGACCTCTATTCACCATCTCGTTGTCCAATAGGTTTTAGATCTTTTTTATTGTAATCTAATTTTTTAAGATGATACTAATAAAATACTTTTCCTATCTATAATTGTAAATTTAGGATTAACACTATTCCTATCTTTGCTCGAATCTATCTTATCCTTACTTAAATCTATCTATTTAAATGGCGGTACAATTCTGATATTATTCATGATTGTTAATTTATTTATTAATCTATCTGGACATAATCAGTTCCAATAACGCCCTCTTTTTTTTCTGAGTAGCGTGATAGTAAATTTACTTTTTTATTTCACCTATTTCTCTGTTTTCACTTCCTTTTGCGATGCCCACATTTAAATCTCCTAATTCTTTTCGGGCCTTTTCTACAACGAGCATCAGTTCTTTTACTTTTTCTGGATAAGAAGTGATTACATTGAATTGCTC
>Ga0114957_1001671_pt1 | contig 23345 bp, 16 predicted proteins | sample BantaG_FD_87175 | JGI IMG/M metagenome (GOLD analysis project Ga0114957, IMG submission 87175) | Marine algal microbial communities from Bantry Bay, Ireland - BantryBay_4 metaG | ecosystem: Host-associated > Algae > Red algae > Unclassified | place: Bantry Bay, Ireland | collected 2014-11-21 | reverse complement strand
TGAAAAACAAATAAAACTCTATTAATTTTTCACCAAAATACTTCTATGGTTAGCATCATATGGTAATCTGTTTTTTACTATAGAAAAAGCTTGCTTTAATAGTTTATTACACACTGCAATTAACGCTAATTTTTTACTTTTTCCTTTTGCAACTATTCGTTTATAAAGTACATATTTAATTGCTAGTTTAAGTTTGCTTACAGAAAATCCTCGCGGACTGTGAACTGCCCCCAAAACCGTTGTAAATAATTAAACCAGACCTAAATTTATGCTAGATTTCCAAAAAATAATACATTCTGAAAAGTTCTTTTTGAGACCTATGAAAATTGAGGATTTTGAAGAAATGAAAAAATTGACAACTAACTCAAAAATGTGGTATTATTTTACGGCTGACCGATCAAAAGAAGAAGTCTTAAAAAAATGGGTTGAAACAGCTATATCCGACCTTAAAAAAAATAACGCACTACCTTTTACAATTATAGACTTAAAAAATGAAAACATAATTGGCACGACCAGAATAGGAAATATTTCTGAAATTAATAATCGAGTAGAAATAGGATGGACTTGGATTGCCAAGAATTATCAAGGAACTGGAATTAATAGACAAGTTAAAAGGTTATTGTTTAAATATCTTTTTGAAGAAACCGACACTTTAAGAATTGAATTTAAAACCGATATTTTAAATATTCCCGCAAAAAAATCAATGGAAAAAGTTGGACTTATAAAAGAAGGAATTTTAAGGAGTCACACTTTAATGACCAATAATAGAAGAAGAGATACTGTATACTACAGTATCTTAAAAGATGAATGGAATACAAAATAACTGTTTACAACAAAAGCTATAATTAATTCGGGGTTTGGTGTTTAATCCAAAGGTTTGTGTGTTTTTACTAAGTTGTCAAATCATTTTTATTTAGTAAAAACGTTGTAAGCAATTATCCAAACAAACTTCCGTTATACGATTAAACTTTCATCAATCAAAATTTAAACAACCAATGAAACATTACTTTTTGATCTTACTAATCGGATTTATTTGCTTGCATTCTTGTAAACAAAATACTGAAATTTCTAAATCCGAATCCAAAATAAACTTAAAGACACAAAAACTTGACACACTATATTCTGAATTGTACAAAAAAGGAGTTTTTAACGGAAGCGTATTAGTTGCCGAAAATGGCGAAGTAATATTTGAGAAAAGCTACGGATTAGCTGATGAACTGAATAATAAAAAATTAAATGATAGTACAATATTTGAATTAGCCTCTGTTTCAAAGCAATTTACTGCAATGGGCATTGTTCAACTTGAAAAAGAGGGCAAACTGTCTTATCAAGATGATATTACTAAATATGTTCCCGAGTTAATAAATTATAAAGGAATTACAATAAAAAACTTACTAAACCATACAGGCGGACTTCCAGATTATATGGAACTTTCAGATAAAAATTGGAATAAATCCAAAATTGCTACAAATGTTTACATTCTTGAAATGTTTAAGCAAGTCCAACCAAAAATACTTTTTGAACCAAATGAAAAATGGGATTACAGCAACACAGGTTATTTAATATTAGCAACAATTATTGAAAGAGCGAGCGGTAAAGAATTTGAAGAGTATCTAAAAATTAAAATATTTGAACCTTTAGGTATGAAAAATACTTTTATTTATAGAAGAAGATTTGCACCCAAAGAAGTAAAAAACTATGCCAACGGATATATATATTCTGACAGCTTACAAAGAAAAATTTTACCTGACGAAATTGGTAAAGATTTTTATGTTGTGTATCTCGATGGAATTGTTGGCGACGGAATGGTAAATTCAAATCCACAAGATTTATTAAAATGGGACAGAGCTCTTTACAAAAATAATTTAATTAATAACAAAGACAGAGAATTGATTTTTTCATCAGTTATGACAAAGGATAGTTCTCAAACTAACTACGGATTTGGTTGGATGATTGACAGTACAAAAACGTATGGAAAAATTGCTTCTCATTCTGGCAGTTGGGCAGGATACATTACTTACATCGAAAGAAATATTGATAATGACAAGACAATAATCATTTTGCAAAATAATTCCTTATCAAAAACAGAAATTCCAGTAAAAAACACTCGTAAAATATTATACAATCAAGAAATAGAAAAACCTATAAAATTAGAAAATGAAATTTTAAAATCTTACGCAGGTAAATATCTAACAGATAATCAAGAAGAAAAGGAAATTGCATTTGACAATAACAAACTATTTTCTGTAATGAGTTCTGACTATAAAATGGAACTCATACCTGTTTCAAAAACAAAATTTATTGTTGATGGTTGGTCTCCTGAAGTGTCTTATACTTTTATCGTAAATGATAAAGGCGAGGTAGAAAAATATAGAGTAATTCAAGAAAATCAAGGAATTGATAAAGTGGCAAATAAGATAAAATAACTGCATACAACAAAGTATAAGTAATAGCGGTTTAAGTGATAATACAACAGTTTAAACATAAAACAAAGATTAGTACTAAACCAAAAGGGTTGTGACTAAAAATCCGCTACTACTCATACACGACCGTTTTAAGTGAATAACTGCGTCATTCACTTAAAACTACTTGGATATGCTCTGAAACGACTGCCAAAGGCACTCACTCTAACAATGGATATAATCCATTAAAACGGAGTATATTCCAGAAGTTATATCCAATCTTATACCAAACGTTGCCACTAATTATAAAAAAAATCCTGCAAATAATAATCTTTCTGTTTTCAATCGGAGTTTTTGCTTGCGATTGCGACCCACCGAAAATGCACACATAAAAAGCCTATCGTGGAATATTTTAAAAAAAGTCTTTAAATATAGATTATTGTAAAGTTTTTATTATGTTTTAATTTATGAATTAGACATGTTTTAAGTATTTGGTGAGACTTAAAAAATTAAAACTGCCTTAAGGAGATATTGAACAAATAATAAAAAATTGTGGAATGGTTTTACTATTAAATTAACTTTAAAAGTATTAAAAAAGATGTATTTTTATATTCAAATAAAAAAGGTCATTTTGGTTATAATTTTTTCAATTTATTTCCAAACAACACTTGAGTTATTCATTTTAAAACAAAGGCAAGTCAACTTAAAGATTTAAAAATCAAAACGTTTAACAAATTAGTAAGATAAGTCACTTTAACAATTAATATCTTTGCATAAAAATTAACTCTATGTTGCGTTGGATTATTCTAATTCTAATTATTTTGACATTAGATATTTATGCTTTTCAAACCATTAGGACACTTACTAGAAACTATTGGATTTATGCTATTTACTGGTTAGCAAGTGCTTATGTTGTAGGAAATTTTATTTATTACTATTCTAATTTCGTGCGTGGCGAAAGTTTTACAAGTGATCACGGTTATGCTTTAGCATTTCTATTTGGGCTTTTTGTTCCAAAACTAATTTTATTGCTTTTTATGTTTGGTGAAGATTTGGTTAGAGGTGTTTTAAGTATAATTAACAGAGTTTCAAAATCGAGTCCAGAAGGCATAGTGTATTCAACAAACAGACGTGGTTTTGTTTCTAAAATGGCATTAGGTATCGCAGCCATACCTTTCGCTTCTTTTATATATGGTATTTATCAAGGCAAATACAATTATAAGGTAATAAAACATGTATTGTATTTTCATGATTTACCAGAGGCTTTCGATGGTTATACAATTACTCAAATTAGTGATATTCACTCAGGAAGTCTTGAAAGTAAAGAGAAAATTTCTTATGGTGTAGATTTAATTAATGAGCAAAAAAGTGACACCATTTTATTTACCGGAGACCTTGTAAATACTAAGGCTGAAGAAATGAATAACTGGATTGATGTTTTCGGGAAACTAAAAGCTAAAGATGGTAAATTTGCTGTTATGGGAAACCATGATTATGGATATTATGCCTACGGAAATGATAAAACTTTAAATGAAGAAAATCAACGTCAATTAGAAGAAGTTCACCGCAAAATTGGCTTCGATTTAATATTAAACGACAACCGTAAAATAGAACGTAACGGACAAACCATAAATATTTTGGGTGTTGAGAATTGGGGAGCATCGCGTCATTTTCCTAAACGTGGAAGTTTAAAAGAAGCAACAGAAACTATTGGTGATAATGATTTTAATATACTAATGTCTCACGATCCTTCGCATTTTGATTATAGTAAAATGGAGCTTAATAAAACAGACCAAAATAATCATGATGTTATTACAGATGAAACTAATGTTATAGATTTTAAAAAACACATTCATTTAACTTTAGCGGGCCATACACATGGTATGCAATTTGGGATTGAAGTACCATCGCTTGGTATAAAATGGAGTCCTGTAAAATACCGTTATCCAAAATGGGCTGGTATGTATAAAATTGCAGATAAATATTTGCATGTAAATAGAGGCTTTGGTTATTTGGCATTTCCTGGTCGTATTGGTATTTGGCCAGAGGTAACCGTAATTACACTTAAAAAAGGAACTCAAGAAGCTTAACTTATCTTAAATTAAAACTATAAGTTGTTAAAAAATTGTAGATTTACATTAAACCAAAACTTTTAAAAATGTCAAAATTTGGAGATTTAATCGATGTCAAAATTCCAGTTTTACTATACTTTTTTACAGAATGGAACGAGCAATCTACAGCAATGCATCCAGTACTTCGTGATGTTGCAGCTGCACTTGGTGATAAGGCAAAAGTGATTAAGATTGACGTCGATAAAAACAAAGAGTTATCTGAAGCGCTTCGCGTTAAAGCATTACCAACTTTAATTATTTATAAAGATGGTGAAATGAAATGGCGACAAAGTGGTGAGCAAGATTCAGGTACTTTAATTGATTTAATTAAAGACTTCGTTTAAGTATTAATAGCTTTAAAAACATACCCTTTTTTGCTAAAATACTCCAACACTTTTGGGAGTGCATACATCATGTTTTTTGAGGCTTTAACACTATCATGAAACACTACAATGTTATTTTTAGAAGATGCATTTCTTATTACATTTTTTAAACATTGCTCTTTTGTTATTTCGTGTTCCCAATCGAAGGCTACAACACTCCACATAATTATTTTATAGCCTAATTGTATTATAGCCTTTCCTTGACTTTTTTTTAATTGTCCAAAAGGCGGTCTAAATAATTTGGGTTTTTGTGAGCTATTTTCTAATTTTTTAGTGATAACAGAGTCTGCTTTTACAACATTTTCTAAAAATTTTTTGGTTGAATTTTGCCAACCCTTTAAATGATCTTGCGTGTGGTTTCCAATACTATGTCCTGCACTTAATACAGCCTTAAAAACATCTGGATGTTTTGTAATATTATTACCAATACAAAAATAAGTAGCTTTGGCATTGTATTTTTCAAGAGTGTTTAGCGTCCACTGTGTAATTTCTGGTGTTGGACCATCATCGAAAGTAAGGTATAGAATTTTTTCTTTAGACGAAAAATCCCAAACATAGTTTGGGAAAAATCGTTGTATAAAAGTTGGTATTTTAACAGGAGCAAATTTCATAGTTATTCTTCCACTTTTTCACTTGTAGATTTAATATTTGGTATGCTGCTATCCCTATTTATATCTCGTTCTTCTCTCTGTTGGGTATCTTCACTTGGAAAAATGTTTTCAAATAGCCGTTGGTAATTATCAAACTCCATAAATTCTTTTTCAGCAAATGCCTCATCGTATTCTACTAAAACAATTATTAGCGCTCTATAACGTTCTATATCTGTATAAATCTCTTGCGCGTTTTTTATTTGGTTGTCTTCGCTTAATTCGCTGTAATACATTAAGTTTTCTTGATATTTTATCGACACATCCTTAAACAATTGTCTTGCTTTATCTTTTGCGCCAACTTCGTAATAACCACTAACATATGGTTCTAACAAAGTGTAATACCCAAATTTATCTACAGGCATATTCTTCATGGCTATGTCTGCAATATTTTCAGCTTTATCTAATTTTTCTTCTTGTATAAGTTTTTCCATTAAACGCGCTAGGTTTCCTCTATAAGTAATTGAGTTTTTACGCGTTTCTGGATCATGGTAAATGTCATCACTACCGCTATTTCCCCAATCCCAAGCTTTTACTTTGTTGTACATAAATTCGCTATCTACACGTCCCATATCAAAAGGATTAGCACGATCGGTTGGTGTTTTTATTGGTACGAGTTTGTAAACCATACCATCAAGTTGAAGGTAGTCTTTCATCCAGATGTAATCGTCTTCTCCAAAAGCGCCACCTGTAAAGTAAATAGGGCGTTTCCAATCGTTATTAGCAACAATATCTAGCATTAACAAACGTTGTTTGTAAATCGCGCTTTCTTCAATTTTAATGTCGATATAATCAACCATAGAATCTGCATCCTTTTGTTTTACAATACCATATTTAATGGCATTTTCTTTATTTACTGGAATACGAATATTCTCTACTGGAAAATAATTAGTATTTAAGTATTGAGATGGATATTGTTTTACGTCTTCGTCTTGGAGCTGCGCAATCCTTTTCATTTTTGTTTTAGGGTTGTCACTTGACACAAAATCCATAAATTCTTTAATCGTTAAAGTATCACGACTAAAGGTTGGTTTTACCTCATCTGTTTTTGGATCTCTATAATAAATAGCTTTCCTAATATAATCTCTTGTACCATATTTGTATTGGTCGTGCGTTAATTGAGAGGGCACAGGATCACTTTCGTAAGCTTTACGTTTCATTTGGTCTATATACCAATCGGTTTGAAATAAACTTGTGTTAACTACACGAACGTCTGTTCTATAATTTTCAATTTCTTGCGCGTACCAAAGTGCAAAGGTATCGTTATCACCAATGGAAAACAGAATAGCATTTTTACCACAAGAATCTAGATATTTTTTAGCCATAGATAGAGCGGTGTATTTTCCAGATCTGTCATGGTCGTCCCAGTTATTAACGGCTAGAATTAATGGTGCAATTAATAGACAAATTCCAGTTATGGCAAATGGTAATGCTGCACTCTTTACCTTGTTTTTAAAAAACTCAAAAATACCGTACACACTAAAGCCAATCCAGATAGCAAATACATAAAACGAACCAACTACAGAGTAATCACGTTCTCGCGGCTCAAAAGGTCTAACGTTTGTATATACTTGTATGGCAATTCCTGTAAAGAGGAAGAACACTAAAAGTACCCAAAATGTTTGTTTGTCCTTATTAAATAAGAAAAACAGTCCAATAATTCCTAAAATTAGAGGAATAAAAAAGTAAGTATTTCTGGCTTTGTTGTTTTTAACATCGCTTGGCAAATTATTTTGAGACTGCCCAAGGTGCCATGCATCAATAGCATTAATACCACTAATCCAATTTCCATGATTATTATATTCGCCTTGAATATCGTCTTGTCGTCCTGTAAAATTCCACATAAAGTATCGCCAATACATATAACCTAATTGGTATTGAAACAAATAAACCGTATTAGTTAAAAAAGAAGGTTTTTCTATATCTAAATATTCTTGACCGTATTGTTTTAAGAATCTGTGGTATCCTTGGTAATCTACATTACCTTTTGCCACTTCACCTTTAAATTGATTGATAAAAGCAACATCTTTCTTTATTCTCGGGCTTAAAGCAATATTTAATTTATTGCCATAAACTGCCATAAATTCATCATATTCACGTTCACTAAGCTGGTTTTGTTGGTATTTCTCAACGAAAGCCATAATTTTTTTTTGCGTGAATGGATCGACATTAAATTTCTCTTTTAGAGTGTAATCTAAAAATCCAGAAAACAGCATATAATTCTCTGCATTTTCGCCACTCCACATTCTTGGTAAAATCGCTGCATGGTCGTAATTGTAATTCTGTACAGCATCCTTATAGTCATTAACAACAACATATTTTCCTTGATCTAAATCTTTTTCAAATTTAGGTTTATCGTCTATGTAGGCATCTTCTTTATTATCGTTTAATGCCGCATATTGATCTGTAAATAATGGTCCATAAAATAAGTGTGTTTTTGGGTACTGCTCTAAATTATAATAAGCTAAAAGCTCTCTTGCACTCGAAGGATTATTTTCATTAATAACCACATTCGCATTAGCACGAATAGGCAACATAAGCCAAGAAGAAAACCCAACAATTACAAAGGTTAAACAAAGAATTCCAGTGTTAACAGATCTATAACCCTTTTCTCTTGTATATTTTAAACTAAAATATATTAATGCTACTAAAAGTATTCCTGCTATAATAGATCCAGAATTAAATGGCAAGCCAATAGTATTTACAAAGAAAATTTCTAAAACACTAAAGAATAAAAGGATATTTGGAGCCAACAATTTAAAAATGAATAAAAGAACAGCAACCGAAACTATATTTGCTACAATAAAATTTAAAATAGTAATGGTTTTATAATTTTTAAAATAATAAATTAACCCTATAGCTGGAATGGTTAATAATCCCATAAAGTGAACACCAAAAGAGAGTCCAATAATAAAAGAAATAAGTATTAACCATCTGTTTCCTCTAGGATTATGCATATCGAAATCCCAACGTAAAGCACAATAAAATAAAATAGCCATTAATAATGTTGCCATAGCATATACCTCGGTTTCAACAGCATTAAACCAAAAAGAATCTGTAAAGGCAAAGGTTAAACTTCCAACCAGTGCACTTCCTAAGATGGCATAGCTTTTAGAGGTTGAAAATTCTTCGGAATCAACTATTTTTTGAAGTAATAATGAAATACTCCAAAACATAAATAAAATAGTAAATGCACTAGAAACAGCACTTAACATGTTAAGCATTAGTCCAATATTCTCTGCTGAAACCGCAAAAGTAGAGAAAAAAGCACCAAGCATTTGAAACAGTGGTGCTCCAGGTGGATGACCAACCTGAAGCTTTGCAGATGTTAAAATATACTCTCCAGCATCCCAATAACTAACCGTTGGCTCGACCGTTAAACTGTAAGTTATTAACGCTATTAAAAAAGCGAACCATCCTAAGATGTTGTTCCATTTTTTAAAGTTTGAAGACCTCATATAAGTGATTTGATTATTACAATGGCGAATTTACTAATAATAATCAAATGGAAATGATAAAATTTTCTTAATTGGTTTTGTTGTAAACAACTTATTTTTATATAACTAACAGTGTTTTTTTTAAAAACGATTAAAAATAAAATTTTTTTATGGTAAAATGTTTGCGCAAATAAAACTTTGTTATAAATTTGCAATCTGTTATAAAATATTGGCCTATGGTGTAACTGGTAACACGTCAGTTTTTGGTACTGAAGAGTCTAGGTTCGAGACCTAGTGGGCCAACAAAATAATTCCTAATGCTTAGTTGTGTTAGGATTTTTTGGTTTTAGATATTTTGGAAATATAAAAGACTCTATCTCTAGGGTCTTTCTAAAAAGTAAATTTTTAAATTAAATTTTAAATGTTATCACTGGTCTTTTAGCATGATTAACAAGGTCTTCGCTTAAACTACCATTTAAAAAATGAGCAATCCCTTGCCTTCCATGAGTACTAATACCAATAAGATCTGCATCGATAATGTGCGAAAAGTTTAAAATGCCTTTTTCTACAGTATCATCATTATAAATAGTTGTGGTGTAATTTTTAAAGTTAGTACCTGCAATGAATTCTTGAATTTTTACTTTAGCACGTGCTGTAGTTTTAAAATTTGAAGCCGTATTTACCATAAGTAAGTGAATTTTAGCATTAAAAATTTCTGCTAGTTTAGTCGCTTGTTTAAAAGTATCTTTATTATCATTTTCAAAATCCGAAGCAAAAACAAATTCTTCAATATCAAAATTTACGTGTTCGTTTTTAATAACTAAAACAGGAACCTCAGACGTGCGTACTATTTTTTCAGCGTTAGAGCCAATAAACATTTCTTTAACACCGCTAGCTCCATGAGATCCCATGACTATTAAATCGATATCTCTAGATTTGCAAGTTTCAAGAATACCTGTAGAAATATCATGAAAATCTACCAATTCGGTAACTGTTATGCCTTTTAAATAATCTTTAGACATAACATTTTCAAATTGTTTGTGAGCTAACTTCATAAAATAAACAGCTTCGGGCAAATCTGCTGGAGCTTGACTTAAATTAGATAAAGGTAAATCGAGCATGTGTACTAAAATTAGCTCGCAATTGTGTTTTCTAGAGAGTTGTGCAGCAACTTTTATTGCGTTTTCTGCTTCAGTTGAAAAATCTGTTGGAACAAGGATTTTTTTCATTTTATTAGCATTTAATTTAAAAACTAAATTTAACAAAAAAAATAGACTTTTAAAAATCAATGTGGTATTACTTTATAAATCTTTAGTCAACCTGTTTCAGGAAATTACACATTCAAAAAAACTACTAAAAGCTAACTCAGTCAGCCTTTTTTTAATAAAAACAAAACTCTACTTAGGTTTGTTATGAAAATAAATAAAAACTATGTATATTTGCATCGTTGTAAGAAAAATGAATGTGAGCGGACGAAAAGTCCGCTCTTTTTATACTTAAAAATGCTTAATACCAAAGTAAAAGATTTATTGCACGAAGCTTTAGAAAAAAGAACCGATTTGTTTTTAATCGATTTTACTATCTCAAGCGATCAATCGATAAATATAATCATAGATGGCGACAACGGTGTAAAAGTGGACGATTGTATATTTATAAGTAGAGCAATCGAGCATAATATTGATAGAGAGGAATACGATTTCTCTTTAGAAGTAGCATCAGCAGGAGCAGCAGCCCCATTAACTCTGCCAAGACAATTTAAAAAAAATATTGGTAGAACATTACAAATTAAAACGCAAACTGAAAATATTGAAGCAGAACTAATAAATGCATCACAAGAAAGTATAGATTTAGGTTGGAAAGCCAGAGAGCCAAAACCAATAGGAAAAGGTAAGGTTACGGTAAAAAAAAGTGCAAAAATAGCTTACAAAGATATTATAGAAGCAAAAGTTATGATAAAATTTTAATTTAATAGAATAATGGAAAATATAGCGTTAATTGAGTCATTTTCAGAATTTAAAGACGATAAGTTAATCGATCGTGTTACGCTAATGGCGATTTTAGAAGATGTATTTAGAAATGCATTAAAAAAGAAGTTTGGAGATGATGATAACTTTGACATTATTATTAATCCAGATAAAGGAGATTTAGAGATATGGAGAAATAGAACAGTTGTAGCAGATGGAGAAGTAGAAGAACCAAATCAAGAAATTTCATTAACTGCAGCCCGTAAAATTGAACCAGATTTTGAAGTTGGAGAAGATGTTTCTCAAGAAGTAAAGCTTATAGATTTAGGTCGTCGTGCTATTTTAGCATTACGCCAAAATTTAATTTCTAAAATTCACGAACACGATAATACTAATATATTTAAGCACTTTAAAGAGCTTGAAGGCGACTTATATACTGCCGAAGTACACCACATTAGACACAGAGCAGTAATTCTATTAGACGATGACGGTAATGAAATTATTTTACCAAAAGACAAGCAAATACCTTCAGATTTCTTTCGTAAAGGAGATAACGTAAGAGGTATTATTGATAATGTTGAGCTTAAAGGAAATAAGCCAGCAATTATTATGTCTAGAACATCACCTAAGTTTTTAGAAAAATTATTTGAGTCTGAAATTCCCGAAGTATTCGATGGCTTAATTACAATTAAAAACGTAGTTAGAATTCCTGGTGAAAAAGCAAAAGTAGCTGTAGATTCTTACGATGATAGAATCGATCCTGTTGGTGCTTGTGTTGGTATGAAAGGTTCAAGAATTCACGGTATAGTCCGCGAGTTAGGAAACGAAAATATAGATGTAATTAATTATACTAATAACTTACAATTATACATTACAAGAGCTTTAAGTCCAGCCCGTGTTACATCAATTAAAATTGATGAAGAAAACAAACGCGCAGAAGCCATTTTAAAACCAGAAGAAGTAAGTAAGGCAATTGGTCGTGGCGGACATAACATTCGTTTAGCTGGGAAACTCACTGGTTACGAGATTGATGTATTTAGAGAAGGAGCGGAAGAAGACGTAGAATTAAGAGAATTCTCAGATGAGATTGAATCTTGGGTAATCAAGGAATTTAGTAAAGCAGGTTTAGATACAGCAAAAAGTGTATTAGAACAAGACGTCGCAGATTTAGTAAAGAGAACAGATTTAGAAGAAGAAACAATATTAGATGTTATAAGAATTCTTAAGGAAGAATTCGAAGATTAACATATATTTGAGTAAAATTAAGGTAAAGGCAATTTATGGCTGAAACGATTAGATTAAATAAAGTACTACGTGAGCTTAACATCTCTCTTGATCGCGCCGTGGAATTTTTAGATTCCAAAGGTGTAGATGTAGAGAAGCGTCCGACTACAAAAATTTCTGAAGCAACTTATAAAATTCTTTCAGATGAATTTGAGACAGATGCCGGAAAGAAAATCAAGTCTCAAGCGGTTAGTGAAGCTAAGCTTAAAGAAAGGGAACACTTACGTGTTAAGCGCGAGAAAGAATTAGAAGCTAAGCAAAAAGAGGACGAAGCTAAAGCAGCTGCAAAAGCCAAAGCGGAAGAAGTTATAAAAGCATCTAAAACACTTTCTGGACCTAAAAAAGTAGGTGAAATAGATCTAGATTCTAAAAAGAAAACTGTTAAGCCTGAGAAACAAGAAGTAAAAACTAAAGTTTCAAAGAAGGGAGAGAAAATAGAAATTAAATCGCCAATCAAAGCTGAGGTTAAAAAAGAATCACCTATTAAAAAAACGGAATCTAAGCTAACAAAATCAGAAATTAGAACAACTAAACTTGAAAGTACAGATGAAGAATCCGGAGAACCTGCAGAAGAAACTTTAACCACACGCTATAAGAAACTCAGTGGTCCTAAAATAGCAGGAGATAAAATCGATTTATCAAAATTTACTAAGCCTAAGAAAAAGAAAGAAGTTGCTAAAAAAGGTGATGATGCCAACAAGAAAAAGCGTCGTCGTATTTCTAAACCAGGAGACAATAAATCTGGATCTGGAACAGCTAGAGGTGGAAATAATCGTGGTGGAAGTGGATATAAAGGAAAATCTGGTAAAGGTCGTCGTAATATTGTAAAAGTAGAACCTAGCGAAGAGGATGTAAAAAAACAAGTAAGAGAAACACTTGAAAAATTACAAGGTAAATCTAACAAAGGTAGAGGAGCCAAAAACAGAAGAGATAAAAGAGAAAAGCATAGAGAACAGACTGAAATCGATGAGCAAATCGAAGCAGCAGAAAGTAAAATACTTAAAGTAACAGAATTTGTTACCTCTAGTGAAGTTGCTACGATGATGAATGTTGGAGTTACCGAAATTATTTCAGCATGTATGTCTCTTGGTATGATGGTAACAATGAATCAACGTTTAGATGCCGAAACTTTAACTATCGTAGCAGAAGAATTTGGCTACAAAGTAGAGTTTGTAACAGCAGATATCGAAGAATCAATTGTAGAGGTTAAAGATAAACCAGAGGATTTAGTAGAACGCGCTCCTATTGTAACAGTAATGGGTCATGTAGATCATGGTAAAACATCACTTTTAGATTACATTCGTAAAGAAAACGTAATTGCTGGAGAATCTGGTGGTATTACGCAACACATTGGTGCTTATGGAGTTCAGTTAGATAACGGACAAAAAATAGCATTCTTAGATACGCCAGGTCACGAGGCCTTTACAGCCATGCGTGCCCGTGGAGCTCAGGTAACAGATATAGCAATTATTGTAGCAGCAGCAGACGATGATATTATGCCGCAAACCAAAGAGGCAATTTCTCACGCGCAGGCAGCAGGAGTACCAATTGTATTTGCTATTAATAAGATAGATAAGCCAGATGCCAATCCAGAAAAAATTAAAGAAGGATTAGCACAAATGAATCTCTTAGTCGAAGATTGGGGAGGTAAAATTCAATCTCACGATATTTCGGCAAAAGTAGGAACTGGTATTAAAGAATTATTAGAAAAAGTTTTGCTTGAAGCAGAATTATTAGAGCTTAAAGCAAATCCAGACAAACCAGCGCAAGGAACAGTTGTTGAAGCATTCTTAGACAAAGGTCGTGGATATGTATCTACAATACTAGTTCAAGCAGGAACGCTTAAAATTGGTGATTATGTATTAGCTGGTAAAAATAGTGGTAAGATTAAAGCAATGCAAGACGAACGTGGAAACGACGTTGAAGCTGCCGGACCTTCTACTCCTGTATCAATTTTAGGATTAGATGGTGCACCACAAGCAGGTGATAAATTTAATGTATTTGCAGACGAGCGCGAAGCAAAACAAATTGCAACCAAACGTATGCAATTACAACGTGAGCAAGACGTTCGTACTACTAAAACATTAACACTTGCAGAAATTGGTCGACGTATTGCTCTTGGAACGTTTAAAGAATTAAATATCATTCTTAAAGGTGATGTGGATGGTTCTGTGGAAGCATTAACAGATTCTTTCCAGAAACTTTCTACCGAAGAAATACAGGTCAATATTTTACATAAAGGTGTAGGTGCAATTACAGAAAGCGATGTTTTATTAGCAACAGCTTCAGATGCTATAATTATTGGCTTTAATGTGCGTCCAGTAGGAAATGCAAGAGTTATTGCAGACCAAGAAGAAGTAGATATTAGAACCTATTCAATTATTTACGATGCTATTAACGATCTTAAAGACGCAATGGAAGGTATGTTGTCTCCAGAGCTTAAAGAAGAAATTAATGGTACAGCAGAAATTAGAGAAATCTTTAAAGTTTCTAAAGTTGGAAATATTGCAGGTTGTATGGTAACTAATGGTAAAATTTTTAGAAATAATAGTGTGAGAATCATTAGAGATGGTGTTGTGGTACACACCGGCGAGTTAGAAGCACTAAGACGTTTTAAAGACGATGTAAAGGAGGTTGCAAAAGGCTACGATTGTGGTATGCAAGTTAAAGGCTATAACGACATAAAAGAAGGTGATGTTATAGAGTCTTTCCATGAAGTAGAAGTTAAGAAAAAACTTAAATAATTTAAGACTTTTTCACTCAAAGCACAGCTAAGAACCTCCCAATTTTATAAAACTAAAAGACGTTTTCAATTATTTAAAAACTGCTTTTTTTTCTAAAGTGTTAAGTGTTTATTACCTAAAATATACTTTTTTGAGGTTACCAAAAGAATAGGGCTATACGTTACAAGTCCTCGCAACTCCATTTGTTGGGTGTGGGATTTTTACTACTATCTCTAACGCGATTATTTATTAAGTTTAATTAGTCTAGTTGCCTATTTTTACAACAACTCAAAGAACAAATACTTAAAGATACAAGTTTACCAAATAAAGAAATAAAGCCGTTTTTAGATATCTAAAAACGGCTTTATTATAAATCAGTGTAGCAATCCTTTTATAATTTTTTTTAATCTTTTTTCTTAGGCTTAAAAATAAAAGCACTTGGAAATTTCTTTTTTACTTTCATTAAAGCCTTATCTGCTTCTAATCGTGTTCTAAAGTTACCAACCCAAATTTTATAGTTAGGTGTTTCATAGACAAGTTTCGAAGACCATGAATTAAAAGAACTATCAAAACTAATTTCCATACTCTCAGCGCGCTGTCTAGTACCAGAATAAATCTGAATTTTATAGCGATCACTATCTTCATCTTCACTATTTATTTGTTTCTTTAACTCTAATAATGCAGCTATTTGTGGATCTTGATTAACAACAACAGAACCTTGCTGTGCAAAAAGAATACCGCTTGTAAACGTTAATATTAAAGAAAAACAAAGCGTTTTTAAAATTTTTATAGTCATATTATAAGAGATTTAATGCAAATATAAAAGTATTACACTTAAGAAAGGAGGTTTTTCTTATTTAGAATTCCTCTAAATTACCAATTAAGACTTCTTTAAGATTTCTAAAATGGAGTTTAAGTATTACTTTTGTAAAAGTTTTTTTAAAATGGTATTTTTAATATTACAGATGAAAAAATCATACCAAAGTCTAGAAGTAAATTCAATATATAATATGAAAAAGGTGATTCACCGCAAATTAGGCAATAATATTCTTCATTTGAGCTTAATTTTTTTATTAACGTTTTCTATTTCTCTTTCAGCTCAAGATGATGTTGCAGCAGGTAAAGCATTGTTTAATGCAAATTGTGCATCTTGTCATAAATTAAATAAGAAAATGACGGGTCCAGCATTAGCAAACGTTGAAACACGTTTAGCCGAAGAAGAAGGTCTGGATAGAGAGTGGTTGTACAAATGGATTAAAAATAGTGCAGGCATGATTAAATCTGGTGATGCTTACGCTAACAAGATTTACAAAGAGTACAATGGTACAGCAATGACTGCTTTTCCTCAATTATCTAACATAGACATTGATAATATTTTAGCTTATACATCTGCTGTTCCAAAACCACCAGAAGGTGGGGGTAAGACTGAAGTGGTTGTAAATCCAGCTTCAGATACTAATTCAAATAGTTTTATCTTAGGTGCCTTAGCGTTATTATTTGCATTACTAGCAGCGGCATTATTTTTAGTAAATAAAACATTACGTCGTTTTGCAGACGAAAAAGGAGTTGCTTTAGCAGAGAAGCCAAAGCGAACTCCAATATGGAAAGTGTTTGTAGAAAATCAATTTCTAGTACTAGTTACTGCAATTTTATTCTTATTAGCATCAGCATATTTTGTTTATGGTTATTTGTCTCAAGTTGGCGTAAACCAAGGTTATGAGCCAGTGCAAGAAATTCACTACTCGCACAGAATTCACGCAGGAGAAAATGGTATTGATTGTAAGTACTGTCACTCATCAGCAAGAGTGTCTAAACATTCAGGTATTCCATCATTAAATATTTGTATGAATTGTCATAAGTCTATTGCGCAAGTTGCAGACGAGGTTCAAGCAGAAGGTATCGCAGAATATGGTGTTAATTACAACTCAGAAATCGAAAAACTTTACAAAGCAGTTGGTTGGGATGATGCAGAGCAAAAATACACGGGTGTTACAAAACCTGTAAAATGGACAAGAATTCACAACTTACCAGACTTCGCCTATTTTAATCACTCACAGCACGTTTCTGTTGCAGGTGTAGAATGCCAAACTTGTCATGGTCCAGTTGAGGAAATGGAAGTTATGTATCAATATGCGCCATTAACAATGGGTTGGTGTATTAATTGCCATAGAGAAACCAATGTTAAAGTAAAGGACAACGATTACTATACTAAAATTCACGAACAGTTATCTAAAAAATATGGTGTTGATGAATTAACAGCAGCACAGATGGGTGGATTAGAATGTGGTAAGTGTCACTATTAATTTTTTGCAAAAGCAAAAAAATTAAAAAAGTAAATAGTGTGTTTCCGCGAAAGCGAAAAAATAAAAATAAATTAAGAAGTAATTCAATTATATAATATGTCATCAAACAAGAAATACTGGAAAAGTGTTGCCGAGCTAAAAGATAGCTCTATTGTTGAGACGCTAAAACAAAATGAATTTGTAAACGAGATTCCAACCGATGAGTTTCTTGGAGACAAGGAAACGTTAGAATCATCATTAACAACGCGTCGTGATTTCTTAAAGTACGTTGGTTTTAGTACTGCTGCAGCTTCATTGGCTGCTTGTGAAGGGCCGGTTATTAAATCCATACCTTATGTAGTACAGCCAGATTTTATAATTCCTGGCGTAGCAAACTACTATGCAACAACTATTGCTGATGGTTTTGATTTTGCAAGTGTTTTAGTAAAAACTCGAGAAGGTCGTCCAATTAAAATTGAAAATAATAATCTTGCAGCTACAGATGGTGGAGCAAATGCAAGAGTTAATGCATCTGTTTTAGGATTATATGATAGTTTAAGGGTTAAAAATCCAATAAAAGGTGAAGCCGCTATTTCATGGTCTGCTTTTACTTTAGAAACAACCCAAAAATTAAATGTATTAAAAGATAGTGGAAAGCAAATAGTTTTATTAACACAAACTTATGCTAGTCCATCTACTTCTAAATTAATTTCAGAATTTAAAGCAAAATATGGAAATGTAAATCATGTAGTGTATGATGCTATTTCAGAATCTGCTGCATTAGATGCATTTCAAGCAAAATATAACGAAAGAGGATTAGCTGATTACGATTTTTCTCTAGCAGCAACAATAGTTGCTTTCGGAGCAGATTTTTTAGGAGATTGGCAAGGAGGAGGATTTGACTCTGGGTATTCGCAAGGACGTATTCCTATTAAGGGAAAAATGTCTCGCCACATTCAGTTTGAATCTAACATGTCTCTTTCAGGGGCAAACGCAGATAAGCGTGTACCATTAACACCTAGTCAGCAAAAATTAGCTTTAGCAAAATTACACAGTTTAATTGTTGGTGGTGGTTTTTCGGGAAGCTTATCTCCAAATTTTGAAAAAGCAGTACAAGATGCAGCTTCAGAATTAAGAAAAGCTGGAAGTGCTGGTGTTGTTGTTACAGGTTTACAAGATATAAACGCACAAACAGTTGTTTTAGAGATTAATGAGGCTTTAAATAGTAAAGCATTTAATCCTAGAAAGCCTATTAAAACAAGACAAGGAAATGATAAGGCTGTAATGTCTTTGGTTGCTAATATGAAAGCAGGTAAAGTAGGCGCTATTATTATGAGTGGTGTAAATCCACTATATACGTTACCAAATGCTTCAGCTTTTGCCGAAGGATTAAAAAACACCGAATTATCTGTAGCTTTCTCTATGAAAGCAGATGAAACAGCTTTAGCATCGCAATATATTGCAGCTGCACCTCACTATTTAGAAAGTTGGGGAGATGTAGAATTAAAGAAAGGTCACTTCGGATTAATTCAGCCAACTATTCGTCCTTTATTCGATACAAAACAATTTCAAGATGCTTTATTGCTTTGGAATGGTAAAGATGAAAAGTATAGCGATTATATTAAAACACTTTGGAATTCACAGATATTAGGAGGTGATTCATTTAACCAAGCGTTACATGATGGTTCTTATACTTCTAAAGTTTCAGGCGATTTAGTTCAAGAAACTGCTGAAACTTCAGAAGAAAATTTAGTAACACCTTCTGGAAATGCTGCTAGAGCTTTGGCTGCAAGTGCTAGTTCAAAAGGAATGGAACTTACTTTATATACTAAGCTAGGAATGGGAGATGGACAGCAAGCAAATAATCCTTGGTTACAAGAATTTCCAGATCCAATTACAAGAACATCTTGGGATAATTATTTAACAGTTTCTGCAGCAGATGCTAAAGCATTAGAATTAATTAACGAACATGAAGCAACAGGTGCTTTAAATGGTAGTTACGCTGAAATAAATGTTAATGGTACAAAATTAACCGTTCCAGTAATTATTCAACCTGGTCAAGCTAAAGGTTCTGTTGGTTTAGCATTTGGTTATGGAAAAAAAGAAGGTTTAAAAACAGAAATGCAAACTGGTGTAAACGCTTACGCATTATACCATGGTTTTAATAATATACAAGATATAACTGTAACAAAAGCAGCTGGTTTGCACGAGTTTGCTTGTGTACAATTACAAAACACTTTAATGGGTCGTGGAGACATTATTAGAGAAACAACGTTGGAGGTTTTTAATACTAAAGATAAATCACATTGGAACGCCATTCCTATGGTGTCTTTAAACCATGAAGAAACTCCTGTAACTTCTCCAGATGTTGATTTATGGGATGAATTTGATCGTTCTATTGGGCATCATTTTAATTTATCTATAGATTTAAACGCTTGTACAGGTTGTGGCGCATGTGTAATAGCATGTCACGCAGAAAATAACGTACCAGTTGTAGGTAAAGAAGAAGTGCGAAGAAGTCGCGATATGCACTGGTTGCGTATCGATCGCTATTATTCATCCAAGGAGTCTTTCGCAGCTGATGATGCTAAAAAAGAAGGTTTCGATGGTTTAGGATTATTTAGTGATAATGGTTCTTTAGATGGTTTTGGAGAATTGGAGGTGGCTGCGGATAACCCACAAGTTGCTTTTCAACCAGTAATGTGTCAGCATTGCAATCATGCTCCTTGCGAGACTGTTTGTCCAGTAGCTGCATCTTCTCATGGTCGCCAAGGTCAAAATCACATGGCTTATAACCGTTGTGTTGGTACAAGATATTGTGCAAACAACTGTCCTTATAAAGTACGCCGCTTTAACTGGTTTCTGTATAATGGTAATGATGAGTTCGATTACTTTATGAATGACGATTTAGGACGCATGGTTATTAATCCAGATGTTACAGTACGTTCTCGTGGTGTTATGGAGAAATGTTCTATGTGTATTCAAAAAACGCAAAAAACTATTCTCGATGCCAAACGCGATGGACGTGTTATTAAAGATGGTGAATTCCAAACAGCTTGTTCTTCTGCTTGTAGCAATGGAGCAATGGTATTTGGGGATATTAACGATAAAAATAGTAAAGTTGCAAAACTTTTAGAAGACGATCGTATGTATCACTTATTAGAAAGTGTTGGTACTAAACCTAATGTTCAGTATCATACTAAAGTGAGAAATACAAAAGCATAAAAAAATTAATTAACGAATATTTATAAAAGGATTATGGCGTCTCATTACGAAGCACCTATTAGAAGACCTTTAGTTACAGGCAACAAATCGTATCACGATGTAACCGTAGATATCGCTGCACCTGTTGAGGGAAGAGCAAACAAACACTGGTGGATTGTATTTTCTATAGCATTGGCTGCTTTTCTTTGGGGAGTTGGATGTATGGTTTATACGATTTCTACTGGAATTGGAACTTGGGGATTAAACAAGACCGTAGGTTGGGCTTGGGATATTACTAACTTCGTTTGGTGGGTTGGTATTGGTCACGCAGGAACATTAATTTCGGCGGTACTATTATTATTTCGTCAAAAATGGAGAATGGCAATTAACCGTTCTGCAGAAGCAATGACTATTTTCTCTGTTGTACAAGCAGGTCTGTTTCCAATTATACACATGGGAAGACCATGGTTAGCGTATTGGGTACTACCAATACCAAATCAATTTGGTTCACTTTGGGTAAACTTTAATTCACCTTTACTTTGGGATGTATTTGCAATTTCAACCTATCTATCAGTTTCATTAGTATTTTGGTGGACAGGTTTGTTACCAGATTTTGCCATGTTACGTGATAGAGCAATAAAACCTTTTCAAAAGAAAATTTATAGTTTATTAAGTTTTGGTTGGACAGGTCGTGCTAAAGATTGGCAACGTTTTGAAGAAGTGTCTTTAGTGCTTGCAGGTCTAGCAACACCATTAGTATTGTCTGTGCACACCATAGTATCTTTCGATTTTGCAACCTCAGTTATTCCAGGTTGGCATACAACTATTTTTCCTCCTTATTTTGTTGCTGGAGCAGTATTCTCTGGATTTGCAATGGTAAACACACTACTTATTATTATGAGAAAAGTGTGCAGCCTAGAAGATTATATTACAGTGCAACACATCGAATTAATGAATATTGTGATTATGATTACAGGTTCTATAGTTGGTGTGGCTTATATAACAGAGTTATTTGTAGCTTGGTATTCTGGTGTGGAGTATGAACAATATGCTTTTTTAAATAGAGCAACAGGTCCTTACGCTTGGGCATATTGGTGCATGATGACTTGTAATGTATTTTCTCCTCAGTTTATGTGGTTTAAGAAACTGAGAACTAGTATTATGTTTTCTTTTGGAATTTCAATTGTTGTAAACATAGGAATGTGGTTCGAACGTTTTGTAATTATCGTAACATCTTTACATAGAGATTATTTACCATCTTCATGGACAATGTTCTCACCAACATTTGTGGATATTGGAATATTTATTGGAACTATAGGATTCTTCTTTGTACTATTCTTATTATATTCAAGAACATTCCCAGTAATTGCTCAAGCTGAAGTTAAGACTATTTTAAAATCTTCTGGAGATAAATATAAAAGATTAAGAGAGTCTGGTGAAAGTTTGATGGGAACTGGAGCAGATGCAAGAACTTCGGTCTATAAGTTAAAAGAAGAAACGACACTAACGCCTACTTTTGCAAAAGAAGAAACTAAGGTTAGTAACCTTTTAGAAGGTATTGGTAGTTTTGATGCAGCAACACAAACTGTAGACGATTTAAAAGTAATTAATGGTATTGGCCCAAAAATGGAACAAACATTAAACAGTATTGGTATTTTTACTTTTGCGCAAGTAAGTAAAATGACAAATAGAGAATATACATTGTTAGATGAAATTACAGGTTCTTTCCCAGGAAGAGCAGAACGTGACGATTGGTCTGGGCAAGCTAAAAAATTAATAAACTAAAGTAGCATATGGAAACTTCAAAAGTAATTCACGCTATTTATAACGATGACGATATTTTAATGGCAGCTGTTAAACAGGTAAAAGCTAAAAGACATCACATTGAAGAAATATATACGCCATTTCCAGTTCATGGATTAGATAAGGCTATGGGATTAGCGCCAACAAAAATAGCAATAGCAGCATTTATGTACGGTTGTGTAGGTTTAATAGTTGCCACAGTAATGATGAATTTTATCATGATTGAAGATTGGCCTCAAAATATTGGTGGAAAGCCAAGTTTTAGTTATTTAGAGAATATGCCTGCATTTGTACCTATAATGTTTGAATTAACAGTATTCTTTGCAGCACACTTAATGGTTATAACATTTTATCTACGTAGTAGAATGTGGCCATTTAAAAAAGCAGAAAATCCAGATCCAAGAACTACAGACGACCATTTTTTAATGGAAATAACAGTACATGGAAACGAAAAAGAATTACACGATTTACTTTCGGAAACTGGAGCAGTTGAAATAAACGTAGTAGATAATACGCATTAATTTTAGACAATGAAGAGCATTTTTAACATAACAATATTAGCGCTGATTTTAGTCTCTATTGTGGCTTGTAAGAAAGATTCGAGACCGAATTACGAATACATGCCTAATATGTACACCTCAGTAGCATACGAAACATACCAAGAGTCTGATGCCTTTGCAAATGGAGTTGAAGCTCAATTACCTGCAGAAGGAGCGATACCTAGAGGTTATACACCTTTCGATATCGAGAATTCTAATGAAGGCTATTTACAAGCTAAAGCCAATTTAAAAAATAAATTAGATTCTACTCAAGTAGATTATGCTAAAGGCGGACCTTTATACGCTGTTTATTGTGCTATTTGCCATGGAAATAAAGGAGATGGTCAAGGTACATTGGTTAAAAGAGAAAAAATTCTTGGTATCCCAAGTTATGATGATGTTGGAAGAGCCATAACCGAAGGTAGCGTATACCATACCATTTATTATGGTAAAAACGCTATGGGTTCCTACGCGAACCAACTTAATGAAGAAGAGCGCTGGCAAGTAGTTGCATATGTGATGCAATTAAAAGCAGATTTAGAAAAATAAGATTTAGTTAAAGATTA
>Ga0114957_1001666_pt1 | contig 23354 bp, 12 predicted proteins | sample BantaG_FD_87175 | JGI IMG/M metagenome (GOLD analysis project Ga0114957, IMG submission 87175) | Marine algal microbial communities from Bantry Bay, Ireland - BantryBay_4 metaG | ecosystem: Host-associated > Algae > Red algae > Unclassified | place: Bantry Bay, Ireland | collected 2014-11-21 | reverse complement strand
TTGTTCATAGTTTTTGCTTTGAAAGCCGCATAAATGTTGATATTTTCAGGATTTTAAAGTGAAAAATATGGACAAAATATCCTGTCAAGAATCTGCATTTATTTAGTTCGCATTCCTAAGGAACTTGATGAGCTTTTCTCCCAATAGTTAAAATCTAATCACTTTTAGCTCATCACTATAAAACAATATTATGAGTACAATTGCAATTTATGTTTTTTGTTTTATGTTGATTTCAAGTATTCTTGGATTTCTTTCGGCTTGGGCATGGAAACAACCCAAAGTCAGCGAATTAAATTCAACCCTTGAGACAACTCAAAAAGATTTGCAACAGGTAAAAACTCAGCATGATAATCTCCAAACTCATGCTAACCAGTTGGAAAAAGAAAAACAAAAATTGGTTTACGAAAACGAGCGATTGACTTTGAAACTGAGTATGCTTTTAGGAAAATCAAAAAAATTAAATAGTAGAAAATCATTTATTGAAAAAGATGGATTTGTTGATACTACCAACTTAGATCAAAAAATAAATGACCTTAATGCTCAAATTGATAAACTCAATTCCGAGATTGATGTCGTCAAAAGAGAAAGTCTCGAATGGCAAGTTCAATATTCTGAAATATTAAAAGAGAAAGAAGATCTTGCTGTTGAATTACATGGCAAAAGAAACACAAAAATCTAAAAAATTTTAAAGTAGAAGTAGTATCAGTAATTCTGAGACCCCGCGAAGTCATTGATCTTGTGGGGTTTCTTTTTTTGGGTTCGTTTAAATATAGAACAAGGATTTGAGCAGTTTAACGAAACAATTTAATCTTAGGACAAATGCGCATCTAAATATCTTGAGTCATCAAGGCGCAGCGTATCGTATTAACACAGGCTATATCTACGTTTTTTTATTTTATCTGATAAAAAAATTAAGCTCAAAATAACTTATGAATAATTGTGAACATGAACTTAACAGAAATTCTTTAATATTATGAGCATGTCTTTTCCATCCAACTCTTCGTCACGTACTCACCTTGATAGCTAAGGCTATCAGGTTCCGTGCGTTTCTCGATTTGAATAAAAATGCAAAGCTCTTAACATCAAACAACTTTTGTTACAGAGTACTTAAGTCTTTGTGATTCAAAATAATAACTTTACTTTAGTCCATTATTTTAACCATTTAATTACAAAAAATTTAAAATCAACTTCAATGAAATCTGATATCGAAATTGCAAGAACGATCAAGTTGAAACCCATTCAACAAATTGCCAAAAAACTAAAAATTAAGGAAAGTGATTTGGAACTCTACGGAAAGTACAAAGCCAAACTTCCGCTCTCTCTGATCAAAAAATCTAGCGTCAACAAATCCAAACTCATTTTAGTTACCGCCATTTCTCCAACTCCTGCAGGTGAAGGAAAAACCACCATGTCAATCGGCTTGACTCAAGGCATGAATAAGATTGGGAAAAATACTACAGTTGTTTTGCGAGAACCTTCATTGGGGCCAGTTTTTGGAATCAAAGGAGGAGCGACAGGTGGAGGTTGGTCGCAAGTGCTTCCGATGGAAGATATTAATTTGCATTTTACAGGTGATTTTTCTGCCATTGAAAAAGCACATAATTTATTAGCCGCACTCATTGACAATAATATCCAAAGCAAAACTAAATCCATCAACATTGATCCTAGAACAGTTCTTTGGAAACGAGTGATGGATATGAATGATCGAGCTTTGCGAGATGTAGTTATTGGTTTGGGCGGAACTGGTTCTGGAATTCCGAGGGAAACTGGATTTGATATTACAGCTGCCTCTGAGATCATGGCGATACTTTGTTTGTCAAATGATATGATGGATTTAAAAACTAGGTTAGGAAAAATATTTGTGGGATTTACTTTTGATAAAAAACCTATTTATGCCGCAGACCTGAAAGCACATGGAGCAATGACTGCCTTACTTAAAGATGCGATTAAACCAAACTTAGTGCAAACAATTGAAGGAAATCCTGCGATCATTCACGGTGGACCATTTGCCAATATTGCGCAAGGAACCAACTCTGTAATTGCCACTCGAATGGGCATGTCACTTTCAGATTATGTGGTGACGGAAGCTGGTTTCGGATGCGACTTGGGAGCCGAAAAATTTCTTGATATTAAATGTGTGAGCGCAGGGCTTTCACCAAAAGCAATTGTGTTAGTCGCAACGATTCGAGCATTGAAATATCATGGTGGCGCAGATTTAAAAGCACTTAATCGCTCTAATCAAAAAGCGGTAAAAGGTGGTTTGGAAAATCTAGAAAAACATATTGAAAACGTTTTGCAATTCGGCATTCAACCAGTTGTTGCGATCAATCGTTTCGTTTCGGATACAGATGCCGAAGTTCAAATTGTAATAGATAAATGCGAATCACTTGGTGTCAAAGCTGTCGTTTGCAATGTTTGGGGCAAAGGTGGAAAAGGTGCGGTGGACTTAGCAAAAGCAGTTGTCGAAGTGGTAGATAATACAACCAAAAAGTTTAAACCAATTTACGATTGGAATTGGTCGGTGGAGAAAAAAATAGAAACAGTTGCTACAAAAATCTATGGTGCAGATGGTGTTGAGTACAACGCAAAAGCACAAGCTGATTTGAGAAGAATAAAAAGATTAGGTTTGGAAAATTTGCCGATCTGCATTGCCAAAACGCAAAAGTCACTTTCTGATAATCCAAAATTATTAGGTCGTCCAAAAGGTTTTACCGTGACAGTTCGAGAAATTGAAATTGCTGTTGGTGCTAATTTTTTAGTGCCGATTACTGGAAATATTATGCGGATGCCCGGACTTCCTGCGACGCCTTCCGCAGAGCTTATTGATATTGATGAGAAGGGAAATATTAGTGGGTTATTTTAGATCTAGAATTCTATAATAAAGAGGAGGCTATCCAAATTAATGAGTAGCCTCTTTTTTTATTTTAAAATTTTAAAAAGCTAACTTCTTAGGTAAAGTGCATTAATAAATTTACATTCTTGAGTAGATTATTTTGTTTCTAGTTTTTGCTTTGAAAGCACGAGTTTATCTGGATAAATGACTGATTTCAAAGTGAAAAATAGGAACAAAAGAAACAGTCAAGAATTAATGAGTTTTTTAAAAAAAATAAAGAAGGAAAAAGATATTGAAGTTGATTTCTAAAATGCTATTTGTTTTTTTCTAAAAATCGACGAAGTAGAATAAAGACTGGAATCAATAAAGTATAGATCATGAAAAATGGGATAATCAAATAATCTAAATCAAGCACTAGAAAAACACCCATAATTAATAATTGAAAACCTAATCCAAATGCAGAAACCATTGTCATAAACCATTTGGGAAAATAACTTCCTGTTGCTGCTAATTTATCAAGATGATAAATGGTTTTATCAAATATTTTATATAAAAAATTATACATCCCAAACAATACATTTACGTGGCTCTGCTTTTCTCCTTTCATTGCTTTTGGAACTTGGGTTTCAAAAACTCTACTTGTCGTATCTCCATCAAATTTATTTCGAAGAATTACATAATAATAATTATACAAAGTTCCTTGCAATTGAATTCCAATAAATGCTAAAATCATATAAAAAAAAGAACCATCTGTAACCAAACAGATAGAAAACAAAAAAAGAAAATTCAAAATGATGTCAGCTACTGAATCAAAATATCGACCAGTATAAGAAGGTGTATTTTTGACCCGAGCCAATTCTCCATCAGCCGCATCTAAAATTGATTTTAGAATAAGAAAAAAAGCAGCAGCAATATATTGATGTGAAAAAATACAAGCAATGGCAAGCAAACCTGAAATTATAAAAAGAATAGTTACATGAATTGGTGTTACAAAGGTGGGTTTGAAAAACTGCGCAATCAACCTAGCAACTGGTCTCCCATAATCTGATAAATCTAGGAATTGGTTTTCCTTAGGTAATTTTGCCATCAAAAAAATTTACTGTTTGCTAAATAATTATATCTCTGAGAAGCGAACAGTTGAAAATGAAAAAAGTTTTAATTTAGAACTTAGTAGTAATAGTCAAAGAATAAGTTCATTTTTAATCCAAAATAACATATTTCACTCGACCAACTTCTCCCAAGTCAGTCATCACTTTTATTCCATGTGGATGTTTAGGAGCATTAGTCAAAATTCGTTTGACAATACCTTCAGTTAATTCTCCAGATTGTTGATGATTTTTTTGGACAATTTCTACGACATCTCCAATGTTCATGTTTTTTCTAACTCGTCCGTCTAGTTTATTATTTTCCATAAAATTTATAACAATTAAATTACGTAAACACGGATTTTTCTTTTTTTCAATTTTGTATTGTTTAATTTTTCAATTAATTCATTTACTTTGACGGCCGGAACTGCAACAAATGCACAGTCTTGTTTCAGCTCGATTATTCCCAATTCATTTTTTCCCAAACCACCTTGTTTGAAAAATAAACCTGCAATATCTCCTTTGGAAATTTTGTCTTTTCGACCACCTGAGATAAAAAGTGTTTTCCAAATAGAAGGGGTAGGAATACCTGCGGGTAAAATCTTCTCAACTTTATTCTGTTCAATAAAATCAGGTAGTTCTTCTTTTTCCCATTTTAAAATAAAAGCAGTTCCATCAGCATTCATTCGAGCAGTTCGTCCATTTCGATGGGTAAATTCTTGACTTCGATTGGGCAAATGATAGTGGATGATAAATTTGATCTCAGGAACGTCAATTCCTCTCGAAGCCAAATCTGTAGCGATCAATAATTGATGAGTTCCATTTCGAAATTTAATCAATGCTCGCTCTCGTTCTATCTGTTCCATTCCTCCAAAAAAACAACCATGACTGATATTATTTTTGGTCAAACATTCACTCACTCTTTGAATAGAGTTTTTAAAATTGCAAAAAATAATCCCAGGCTGATTCCCCAAATGGCAAAGTGCATCAATCAAAGTTTCCAGTTTATCTTTGGTGGAAGAATGAATCGTTTTGATTTTTAATTGCTTAATTCCATCTTCTGAATAATTAATATAAACTGGATTTATCAACCCAATAAATGAAGGAATCGAAACTTCATGCGTAGCAGAAGTCAAAATCTTTTTGCGCACTTTATATAATGCATCAGTAATCTCAATCATCTCAGATTCAAAACCGATTTCTAAAGATTTGTCAAATTCATCCAACACAAATATGCGAATCCTCTTCGTTGAAAAAGTTTTTCTTCTCAAATGATCTGCCACTCGCCCAGGCGTTCCAATTAAAATCGCAGGAGGATGATTCAGTTCCATTTTATCTTTAGAAAATGGACGACCTCCATATACGGCATTTACTTTAAAACCTGTTCCCATCTCTCTCGCCACTTGTTCAATTTGAATCGCTAACTCTCTCGAAGGTACGATAATCATGGCTTGAATATCATCACAATTATTTTCTAATTCTGCAACAATCGGTAAAAGAAAAGCAAGTGTTTTACCTGTTCCAGTTGGAGAAAGCAATACCACTTCAGCAGAGGTAGGGATCGCTAATCGAGCTTCCTCTTGCATTGGATTGAGTTTTTTAATCCCCAATTTTTTTAAAATATCTGCTTGATTTTTTATTGTACTTGACATGTGGTAAAGGTAAGATTAAATGTTAATTAATTAGGAGTCAGGTATCAAGTTGGTCTCCTGAGTCCTCGGGATCTCGGTCAGGAGTCAGGGGCGAGGGAATATCGAATATTGAACAAGGATTTGAGAATTAAGAAGTTTGACGATGTTACTTTAATCATTTATGAGAAGCATCGTCAAACTTCTCAAATCCTTGTTCGATATTCGATATTCGATATTCATTTACCCCTCACACTTGACTCCTATTTAAAATAAGAAAGCCTGTCAATCCATAGATTAACAGGCCTTAATTTATATTTTTAAAATAAAATTTATATCAATTTTACATTAACTGCATTCGGTCCTTTCGGCCCATTCTCAATTTCAAAAGTCACTCGGTCATTTTCTCTAAGATCGCCTTCCACATTATTAATGTGAACGAAGATACTTTCTTTGGTTGCTTTATCATTGATAAAACCATATCCTTTTTCATCATTGAAAAACTTCACTTGTCCTTCTCTCACTCTTTCAACTGGCGTATTATCAACAGGTGCAGCACCTAGAATAATGTTTTCCAATTTAATTTCTTTTTTCTTCTTGGTAGGATCTGGTGGTTCTGGTGTTAAATTACCATCTTCATCAACATACATCAACAAATCTTCAAAAGATTTTTTTCCTTCTTCTAGTCTTTCTTGTTTACGTTGTTCTCGTCTTTCTAACTTATCTTTTTTCTTTTTTCTTCTCTTTTTTTCTTTTTCTTTTTTGTTGAATGATTGTTGCGACTTTGCCATAGTTATTATTTAGTTGAAAAAATATTCCCCTGCTGAGAAAGAAATGATAGGGAAACAAATCAACAAAATGAATACCTAAAACTGTCTTTTTGAAAAGGAAATGTAAATGTACTATTTTTTGAGTAATTTTTTTATTTAATTTTTACCCAACGAAACAATCCGCGTTTTTTATTTTGTGAAATTGATATTACAAAGACACCTTGCGGGAGGCTTCTAATGTCTAACAACCTGGATTTAAAAAAAGTTCCACTTAAGGAGTTTATTTTTTTTCCATCCATTGAAAAAACTTCGATTTGTGCCATTTTTGAATTTTGTAATTCTATTGTTATAAAATCAGAAGATGGGTTTGGAAAAATATAAACATCCGATAATGTTAACTCTTCTAGGCTAGTCAAGATGGAAACCGTATCGGTAAAAGTATTGGAACAATATTGATTAGAAGCAGTCAAAGTCACCACAAATTCTCCCACAGAATTATACATATGAAACGGCATTTCTTCATTTGAAATAGAAGTTCCATCTCCAAAATCCCATTCATAAGAAGTAGCATTCGTGGAGTTGTTATTAAAATTAGCCGTGCCTTGTGCAGAGAAAAAATAATCAAAAGAGGCAGTAGGAATCGCCAAAACTTTAATGGCATTGTCCATCAAAATGGTATCACTTCCTTGCGCTCCATAAATTTCTAATTGAACCTCAAAAAGTCCTGGAGTATCATAAGCAACCTGAGGGTTTTCATCCGTAGAAGTAACTGGATCGCCTCCTTCAAAAGTCCATAAAAAATTGTCGATTGTTCCCAAAGAATTATTTTGAAAATTAACCGTATGTGAAACACATCCACCAGTTTCACTTATCAAGAATTTAGCTTCCAATATTTCGACTAATACGGATTGATTAAAAGTATCCACTCCGCAATCATTCGAAATAATTAATTGAACATTGTAAGTTCCATTTTGAATATAAGTATGACTAGGATCATTGTCAACACTTGTATTTCCATCGCCAAAATTCCAAATAGTTGTAGTTGCATTTTGAGACATATTGTTAAAATCAACTGTCAACCCGTTATTTAAAAAAGTAAAATTAGCTGCAGGAAATAGAAATTCTTGATTTGCAAATATACTGTTAGCAATATTTTCAACCATGCCATTTTGTCCATTTGTTGCTCCATTCGTTCCGTCAGAACAGCTAGCCGAATTAATTGAAACTCCCGCTTGCCCTCCGTTGATAGAGGTGGAAAAAGAACTTCCTGACATCAAATTAGAAATGATCCTACCACCACTTCCACCACCACCTGGGCCATGACAACGCTCCGCTCCAAAATTATTAATCATTCCTCCATCACCTCCGTTGGCTTCTAAATGAACTGTGCTATTTAGTGTTTGAGCCTCTAAAAAAATAGATCCACCAGCACCTCCTCCTCCTGCGCCATCTCCTCCTCCATCAGGAGTTGAGTCGCCATTAGCAAGGATAGAAAATCCAGCAGGAATTAATTCTTCCACGATCAAGATTACTATTCCGCCACCATTTGAACCATTTGTCGATACTTCATTATTTTCATGTCCTGCACCTCCTCCTCCACCTAGAAACATTCGATTCTCAAAATCTCCAATTGCTTTTCCTCCTAGTCCAGGATGGTTTCCTTGGCAACCAAAAGTTTGCGGTTCATTATTTTCTCCGCCTGCTCCTCCATTCGAAATATTCGCACCACCACCACCGCCAGAGTTATGATCATTTCCACCGCCACCACCATTAGCTTGTGGTCCTTTTCCAAATTCTTTTTCCAAAATAAAAGAAGCAATCCCCTCCCCTTTTGCTGAACCTCTCCAGTTTCCAAATTCATAGAAATAATCATTCTGTTGAAGTAACCAAGAACAATTATTACTAGTGGCCGTTTGAGCTTCACCTCCTCGGAAACCTAAACCACTTACATCTATATTTCCATTCATAGTTAATTGCCCAGAAATTTTCAACGCAAGTACACCTCCCGTTTCTCCATTCCAAGCATCAGCAGTCAAAGTATTGGTTACATTGGCATCTACATAATTAGGCATGGAAATCAATTGAACTTTCCCATTGATATCATATTCATGTTGGTGTTGATATTTTAAATAAACATCAGAACCATCAATGGAAATAATTTCATTAATTTCGTAAAACCCAGCATTATTTAACTGAAGAATATTTCCAAAATCTGCCGAATTAGATTCATCAATATTGGCTCCTTGCATTTGCGCCAACACTACTAATTGACCTTCATCAAAAGGCGCAGTATCTGTTACTGTTATTTTATTTTGACAAATATTACTTTCTATCGCAATCACTTTTGAGTAATAATTAATAACGCCTGAAAGTTGAACTTGAGCACTTAACGTATAGGCAAATAGGAGGGTAAAAAGTAAAGCAAAATGTTTATTCATTTTTAAAAATTTGGTTTTGGTGAAATTAAGATTTAAACAGATGGTGTGTAGATTGAAGAAAAGATTTTTAAATATAAAATTACAAAAAGAAACCGATTACTTAAAATTTCTGGTTCTTTGACAAAGGGTATAATTCATTTTGTCAATATTTGACTGCTGCGCTGACAGAGGACAGAAGACAGACTGAAGATTAATATATCCAGACAAAATTGCTGTCGTCAGTCTGTCTTCTGTCAGTAAGCGCAGCGCACGATCTGTCCTCTGTCAGCAAAGCGATCTAATAAGCACAAATGAATTGCTCTCATATTTATACCTTTTTTTTAAGACTAAAAAAGATGCTAAGAAATGAGAATCAAACCTGAAGTTACTTACTCCATATTTCTCGTCTAATAAATTGTTGTTATATATTATAACATTAAACTATTTTCATCATCATAAAAAATGACAGTAACTATGAAAAAAATTGTTTCCTTATTATTTACACTATCTTTTCTCTTTATGGCTCAATCTTGTAATGTCAATAAAGGATTAGCAGGTCTCTCTCCACAGAAGGCTTTAACTGGTGTACAAGCCTTACTGGGCGGTGCTAGCAAGAATGCTTTAAATGGTTTTGCAGGTAATGTTTTAAAAAATGAGGTTATGAAAAAAGCAATGCCTAAAGGACTTTCCAACATTACAAGTCTATTAGGTAAATCACCAAAAGGCACTAAAGCTTTAGACTTATTAAATGGCGCTTTAGGATCAGCTGTACCTAGTGTAGCTTCTTCCGTATTGGGAAATGCGACTAAAAACATTCCAGCTGCTGATGCATTAAGTATTTTGAAAGGTGGCGATACTGGTGCTACTGACTTCTTAAAAAAAGCAGCGGGTAAAAAATTAGCAGCTGCTTTACTACCTGCTATTACTCAGAAGTTGACTGAAAATGGTGGTCTTAGTGCAATCACTTCTGCCTTGGGAGGGAAAGCTTCTAGCTTATTTGGAAACGGTAAACCTTCTTTAGCTGACTTGGTTACAAGTGGTGCAACAGATGGTCTTTTTGCCATGATGGGTAATGCTGAGGAAAAAGAACGTGCTAATCCTACCGATCCAGTTTTGAAAGAAATTTTTGGTAAATAAAATTTTATCCAACTTGCATACGATGGTTATTTACCATGGTATGTAAGTTGAATATTTTAAATTAAAACTATTCTTTAATTCTGATTGAGAATCATCTCCGACAAATACATCAAACTCACCTGGTTCTACTTCCCATTTTTTATTCACCATATAAAATTTGAGCAACTTTTTTCGCTATTTTCCCTAGAAATTTATTTAATAGCTCACTCAAGTTGTTGTTTGAAAGGAAAAAGGTAGTAAAGTCAAACTAAGAGCATGTCTAAAATAACTTATCAAATTTTCCTCTTTTTTTATATTTCCATTCCTTCATTTACCCTATATTTGCTCGATTTTATTCAGAACGAATTATAACTGTTTTGAAGCCACGTTTCTTAACCAAAATAAAATACAAACTATCATGATTATTGGAGTACCAAAGGAAATTAAAAATAATGAAAATAGAGTTGCGCTCACTCCTGCGGGAACGCTTGAATTAACTAAGCGGGGTCACACAGTTTATGTGCAATCAACAGCAGGAATCGGAAGCGGTTTTTCTGATCAAACTTATAAAGATGCAGGAGCAAAAATTAAGGATACCATTCAGGAAACTTATGCAGTAGCTGAAATGATCATAAAAGTAAAAGAGCCAATTAAGGAAGAATATAAATTGATTAAAGAAGATCAATTGGTCTTTACCTATTTTCATTTTGCATCACACAAACCATTGACGGCTGCTATGATGAAAAGAAAAGCAGTTTGTTTGGCTTATGAAACTGTTGAATTATCAGATCGCTCTTTGCCATTGTTGATACCAATGTCAGAGGTGGCTGGTCGAATGGCGATTCAGCAAGGAGCAAAATATTTGGAAAAACCAGCGAAAGGAAGAGGTGTTCTTCTTGGTGGCGTACCAGGTGTACCTCCAGGAAAAGTATTGGTTATTGGAGGAGGTATCGTAGGAACTCAAGCAGCAAAAATGGCTGCAGGTTTGGGAGCAAGTGTAACGATTTTGGATGTTAGTTTATCAAGACTAAGATATTTGAATGACGTTATGCCACCAAATGTTATTACGATGTATTCCAATGAATATAACATTCGGGAGTTGATTCAAACTCATGATTTGATTGTGGGAGCAGTATTAATTCCAGGGGCTAAAGCACCTAATTTGATTACTCGTGATATGCTAAAATTAATGCGACCAGGTACTGTTTTAGTTGATGTTGCAGTCGATCAAGGTGGCTGTATGGAAACGACTAAACCTACGACACACCAAAGACCAACTTTTATCATTGATGATGTCGTTCATTATTCCGTTGCCAATATGCCAGGTGCAGTTCCATATACTTCTACCGTTGCTTTGACTAATGCAACGCTTCCTTATGCGATTCAACTAGCTCAAAAAGGTTGGAAACAAGCCTGCAATGATAATCAAAGTTTGAAATTAGGATTAAATGTGATTAATGGGAAAGTGGTTTATAAAGGTGTCGCTGAAGCATTTGATTTGAAATTATATGATGTGGAAGATTTCTTAAAATAAGATAATAGCAGTCAGTTGATCAGGTTGATCGCTGCGCTCTCGGTTAGGAGTTAGAGGTTTCTTATTTTCCGTAATTGCTATTTCCCAATGTGTACTTGTTATTATTTCAAAAGTTTGGGAAAAACAAAAAACTGATTTCTGTATCAGTATATTATAAAATAATAAAAGGTGCTGACATTTTTTAATGTTAGCACCTTTTGTAATTATATTGTTATAAAAATTTATTTTAGCGAATCAACGTAACATTTCCCTTCAACAAAACCTCTTCGCCACCAAAACATTTTAGCGATACATAATATCCAAAAACATCGGGTGGAACTTTTTTTCCATTAATTTTTCCATCCCAACCTTCACTCAAATCTTTAGTTTCAAATACTTTTTCTCCCCATCTATTAAAGATGACAAAATGAACTTCTTCAATATAATTTCCACGAACAAAAAGTTGATCATTTACTCCATCATCATTTGGTGTAAATCCACTTGGAACAAAGATATATGGCTCTTCACATCGAGATTGGTCGAAAACAAAGATGGTAATACTATCATTGTAAACACAAGCTAATTCAGCATCTTTTATTTCTAAATAGTAAGTGGTCGTAACTTCTGGCGCAACTAATGGATTTGCGATTTTGCATTCATTAATTGTTTCATCGCAAGGTGTCCAAGTATATTCCCAATCTGGATTTTCGGTGGCATTTACTTGGACTATTTCTCCTGAATTAATAGAGTCAAAGTCAATAGTTAATTCAAATAACATTTCCAAATCCAAAACATTTACTTGAATAGTATCAGCGTACTCACAACCAAATTGATTTTCAATTAGCAAGGAATATTGGGTAGAATCATCAGGACTGAAAACTGGTGTAGCTGTATTATTATCTATAACGATTCCATCTTGTGGTGACCAAGTAAATTGCAAATCTGCCATAGTACTCAGAGGACTTAAAGTAACTTCCACGGGAAGAGAATCTCCATAACATAAAGTGACTTCCTCTTCCAAATTTGCTAAAATAGCATAACTCGTAATTTCAATACTATCGCTTAAAGTACAACCTGCATCATCACTCACTTGCAAATAATAAGTAGCATTATTACTTGGGCTAGCTGTAAAATTAGATTGGTCACTTAATATATTTTGAAAGTCAGATTGGTCTGACCAAATATATTTTATGGCAGTATTACTTGGTGCAATTAAGTCTAAAGAAGGGTCACAAATAATCGTATCAGTAGGATAATTCCAATCTAACTCAATTGGTTGAGTTGGAATAATAACATTAACATTTCTAACTTCATTACAAGTAATATTATTCGGACTGGTGATCGTTACAAAATATTCTGTTGATACCAACGGATTAGCCAACGGATTAAAATAATTAGCAGAATCCAAACTTGCAGCTGGACTCCAAGTGTAAAATAGATTTGGGTTTCCATTCGGATTCAAGAAAACTGAATCAAAACTACAAAGTTGAATGGTATCTTGAATTGTTTCAATTTCGATTATATCAATGATCACCGTATTGGTGATAGAATCTATACAACCATCGTCTGAAGTAATGATAAGTTGAACCTCTACCGTATCTGCATCAGGGAAATTAAAAACTGGATTTTGATTTACGTCTGTAAAACCATTATCTATCGTCCACTCCCAATTTAAAATATTTCCTGAGTAGGAAGAAGTATCTGTAAATTCAATAACAGCACTATCAGAACAAATAACTAATTCCCATTCAAAACCAGCCGTCAACGGGTTGGTTGGAACATTAAAAGTTACGGATCTTTCTTCTACACAACCATTTGTAGGGTTAGTAATTATCACATTATAAACTAACGAAGAATCAGGATTTGCAAATGGATTCGCATTTAAGGTATCACCTGCTAAACCAGTTCCAGGTGACCAATAGTAATCATAAGTTGGATTGCTATCAGGATTTAAAAACACACCATTTCCATTACAAGATGCAACTGCTGGTTGGATTAGTACATCGTCCATAATGCTAATATCGAATCCATTGGTCAGCGTATCCATACAACCATGTGCCGATGTAACAATTAATTGAACATTGACTGCCTGCCCTGTATAAAAAGTGAAAGTTGGATTTTGTATATCTGATGTTTGACTGTTTACTAACCAATCCCAAGCAATGATATTTCCAGAAAAAACAGAGATATCGTTTAATTTTAAAACTGCACTATCAATGCAATTTAAATACTCTACTTCAAAGTCTGCTTGCAAAGGAATATCTGGAACTAATATTTCGACTGTTCGATTTAGAGTACAATTTCCATTAGTTACGGTTACTGAGTAATTGGTCGTTTGTGTTAAATTTGAAATAATAGGACTTGCTATATTTATTGCACTTAATCCATCTACTGGATTCCAAATATAATCATAAGCTGGATTTCCTCCAGGATTCAAAGTTATCCCTCCCGAAGAACAATAAATTATAGATCCTGGAACATTAATATCAATCAAATTAATTTCTATTGCTTGGCTGTATGAAGCAACACATCCATCTTCAGTTGTAACAGTCAACTCAGCGATAATCGTTTCGCTTTCATTCAGCGTAATTATTGGATTTTGTAAATCTGAAATGATAGTATTATTCCCTGTAAAAGTCCAATTCCAATTTGTAATTGTATTGTTAGAATTCAAGGTCGTGTCTGTAAATTCAATCACCGCATTGTCTGTACAATCATCAAATACAAAAGTAAACCCTGGTTCCAAAGGCTCATCAGGAACAATAACGGTGACTGTTCTAGTAATTTCACAAGGACCATCTGAGACCATTACAGTATAAACTGTAGTAGTCGAAGGATTCGCCAATGGATTAGGTGCAGTTGGATTATTAAGACCAGCTCCAATCCATTCATAGTCGTATGTAAGGTTTCCTCCTGGATTTAGTGATACTCCATTTGCATTACAATCAACAATAGTGTCTTGAATATTAATGTCAATTAAGTTAATATCAATTATCTGGGAAATAGTTCCTATACATCCATTATTGGTAGTTACTTCCAAGTCAACCACTAGTGTTTGACTTTGATCGAAAGTGATGCTTGGATTAGAAATATTAGAAGAATCTATATTATTAAATCGCCAATTCCAAGCAACTATTTGTCCGGGAGCAAAAGTAGATTGATCTTCAAAATCAATCACGGCAACATCTGTACAATCATCTATTACAAATGAAAAATCAGTAGTTAATGGTACTGTCGGAACTATAACTTCAATCGTCTGAGTTACTTCACAATCTCCATCACTTACCTGAACCGTATATGTAGTTGAAGTCAATGGAAATGCAAAGGGACTAGGTACATTAACATTTGTCAACCCACTATTACTTGGCGACCATAAATAAGTATGATTTTGATTTCCTCCCTGATTAAGTTGGATTGGATTTCCATCACATATAACTATTTGACTTGGAATATTTATCTCCAGTAAATTGATCTCTACCTCACCTGTAAATGATGCTTCGCAGCCATCTTCCGTCACCACTTCTAAAGTTACTTCCAAGATAATATTTTCATCTACAGTCACAATTGGAGACTCTAAATCTGAAGTCGTTCCATTGCTAAAAGTCCAATGCCACTCATTAATATTTCCAAAAGAATATTGAGATTCATCGTTAAACTGAATAGTTGCTTCATCAATACAACCGCTTACACTATAAGAAAAATCAGCCATCAAAGGAATGTCAGGTACTAAGACCGTTACACAAGTATCTACCATACAACTTCCATTAGTTATGGTGACACAATATTCTGTTGTTTCTATTGGATTCGCAATTGGATTCGCAATTCCTGCATTATTTAAAGTAGAAGAAGGCGACCAAGTATAAGTATAATTTTGGTTACCTCCTGGATTTAGATTCACAGGAACTCCACTACATTTTACGATTTCATTTTGAGGTAAACTAAATGAAAACTCTGCTACTTCAATCGTGTCAACAAAAATGTCTGTACATCCTTCTACTGTTTGAACTTGAAGTTGAACAATCAAATCAGTACCTGCCTCAGCAATTATTACAGTATTTGGATTGTTAGAAGATTGTCCATTTGAAAATGAATAAGACCAATTATTAATATTATTAGTAGGAGTGGAATTATCAGTAAATGAAAAAGTGGTACTATCTCCATTACAATTAATTGCTTCATAATTAAAGTTAGCTACAACTGGTTCATCAGGAACCAACACCGTTACACAAGTATCTACGATACAACTTCCGTTAGTTACCGTGACACAATATTCTGTTGTCGTAATTGGATTCGCAATTGGATTCGCAATTCCTGCATTATTTAGAGTAGAAGAAGGCGACCAAGTATAAGTATAATTTTGATTGCCTCCTGGATTCAAATTAACAGACCCCTCATCACATTTTACAATTTCATTTTGAGGTAAATTAAATAAAAATGATTCGACTTCAATCGTATCAATAAAAATATCTGTACATCCTTCCACAGTTTGAACTTGAAATTGAACAATCAAATCAGTACCTGCCTCAGCAACTATTACAGTATTTTCATTGTTAGAAAATTGTCCATTTGAAAATGAATAAAACCAATTATTAATATTATTGATTGGAGTGGAATTATCAGTAAATGAAAAAGTGATATTATCTCCTTCACAATTAATTACTTCATAATTAAAGTTAGCTACAACTGGTTCATCAGGAACAATAACAAGAACTGATTTTTCAACTTTACAATCCATATTATTTGGATCTGAAATTATAACGGTATAGGTACTTGTCACGGGTGGACTTACCATAGGAGAAACCGCATTTATATCATCTATAAATATGGGAGGTGACCATTCATAATCGTAATCAGGATTTCCTAAAGAATTCAATACCACAAAATTTCCATCACAAATTACAGCTTCCTCTTCAAAAAAACTTACATCTATTAATTCAAAATTAATCGTTTGAAGCAAAGTATCCATACAACCTGCATCAGTAGTTACAATTAATTGTACGTCAATTTCTTGATTTGAATTTAAAGTTAAAATTGGATTTTGCTCTAAAATATTTGATCCATTTCCAAAAGTCCAAACCCATGAATTTATATTTCCTTGGCCAGCAGTTGAAAGATCTACCAACTGAATTTCCAATTCATTTTCACATTGTAAATAACTCCATTCAAAATCTGCTGTTACATTTCCTTCCACTAAGTTTATTTCAAGGCTATCCGAAGGAAGCGTACATGGAAGTCCTGAAATAGGAATTAATAAGACAGTAAAAATTCCATTATTTGGAAATTCATAATTGATCGTTGATCCCGAAAGGGTATCATTTCCATTAGGCAATTCAATAATCCATTGATAGTAAATTGCATTAGGACTTGAGTTGAAAAATTGGACAATATTATTATCATCACATGACTGAACTGTTTCAATTTCTACTGGTGCAGAATTGTCGATTACAGTTAATAATACTGAATCAAGATAAGTGCATCCAAATTGATTTTCAGCTTGAAAATAAAATATAGAGCTTCCTACCTGAGTAGGTATTATTTCAAAAATAGAATCAGTAGACAAAACCGATAAATTAAACCAAGTATAACTTAATGTATCACTCAAGTCTAAATTTTTAGCTAAAAAAGTGGCTGTATCTCCAATACATACAAATTGAGTATCATTCAATTGCACACTAACTGAGTCTTCCGTGACGGTAATACTATCTATCGTTTCACATGATTCTCCGCTGAAAAATTGAACATAGTATGTTATTGGCCCTAATAAATTTGAAACCGAAATACTGGAGGAATCAGAAATAATATTATTAAAGTTCTCATCATCAGACCATAAATATTCTCCGACATTAAGATTTGTACTAGCAGTCAATGTTATTTCTTCCCCACATGACATAGAGGAACTATTTATCGAAAGATTTGAATCTTCAAATACAATAAACTCAGTTATTAAATCAGCCACACAATTATTTAAAGTATCATTTATAACCAAAGTATAAATAATATCATCTTCAGGAAAAGCTATCGGAGAAGCAATATTTGGATTACTTAATCCTTCTATCGGAGACCATTCATAAATAAATGGAAGTCCTCCTAATGAATTTGGATTCAATTGAATTGAGTCTCCTTTACAAATAATATATTGATTAGGTATTAAATTACTAGGAATTAGATTTACCTGAATAGAATATTGTTTTACTTCTTGGCAGCCATTACTCGACGACACCACTAATGTAACAATCAAAGATTGTGAAGAATCAATCGTAAAAATTGGATTTTGTAGATTAGAAGTTTGCCCATCACTTAGCACCCAATCCCATTCTATAATCGTATTTTCTAAGTCAACACTTTGGTCGATCAAAGCCAAGTTCACACTATCGGTACATTCTAATGTTACATGTGAAAAATCTGGAACCAATGAACTTTCAGTCAAAATTATGGTAGCATAAGCAGTATCCGAACAAACTCCATTTGGATCAACTACCAACATAATTGTATAGGTTCCCGTATCAGTATAAGTATAAGTTGGATTAGTCTCAATTGAGGTGGCATTTGGATTTCCAGGATCATTAAAATACCATAAAAATTCATCTGCATTAAAACTAGTATTATCAAAATCAACCACAAGGTTTTCACATTGAAGCATTGGTATTTCAAAATCAGCTACCAAGTCAGAACAGATTCCAATATTATATTGAAACTCTCTTATTGTCTCCGATATCAATTCTCCATCTCGAAATTCTTGAATACATATTCCCACCAAAAAAAGTCCCTGAACATTGGGAGTCGCTGTGAGCACTCCAGTTATCGGATCAATTTCCAAAGGAACTCCACCTAGCAAATTAGTTAGACTATAAGGTGGATTTTGCCATTGAATGGGATTATATGGAGGAGGAAGTGGTGGTTGAGGTATAGGTTTATCAAATGATGCTCCATCTAATGGCGTACACAAACTATACACCAAGGAATCACCATCTGTTTCAATAACTGATTGGTCAAATTCGAAGGGTTCATTGACACATAAAAAAACTGGAGGCTTGGTTGTAAACTGTGGACTACTATTACATTCCAACAATGCCTTTTCAGTAATGTCTATGACGATGGACATTCCCGTACCAAACATATTTACAATATTAGAAATAGTGGAATTCCGACAACATCGTTGATATACAAATTTGTAACCTCCCGAAATAGGCGGCAAAACAATAGTATCAATATAAGTCATCACATGAACACAAACATCTTCTGGTGCAAACAGACAGGGATCTGACATTTGGATATTAAGTGTATCATCAACTGTAGCTGGTATTAATAATTGACCGCCTTCTGCTCCCAATAAACTTAGCACTAAACTATCGTTTGCATCAAAAATTCCAATTGATGCTGGATCATCAAATTCATTATTTGATGCGCCATAAAAACAGTCTCGATAGACCGTTAATGTTACTTCAAAAAGGGAGTCCCCCAAACATCTATAGGACATTTCACCTCCAACAATGTGGGAAGCGTTAGTCAAAAAAGGCGTTAGAAAAAAAATCATCAGTAGGATGGAAAATCCAACAGGTTTTTGTTTATTTTTTATTCTAACAATGGGACATAATTCTTTTGGATAATTCATCATTATTCCTTGAGTTATAACTTTGATCGGTAAATGGCTCTTACATTTAGGTCTCAGGTAGATGACTATTCGCTTTGCTTATGGTCAGTAGTCAGAGGCTTCATATTTTCCTATTATTTGAAATCACTATTGTGAAAACATCTTGGAGATAACATGAAGACCTTGACTCCTGACCATAAGCAAAGCGCATGACTTCACGACAGATTCCTTTTTAAAAATTTAAAATTGTAATTTCTACTTTTCTTAGTTTAGAGATTTCAGGGCTATATATTCCATTTGTGCTGTTAGGGTCTATAACAATTGGTACAAGTACTTCAAAACTTAATAATCCTTCATTAATATAAGTCAATAACTTTCCTCCTAAATGGGTTCTAAAGTGATTTTTCAAACTACTTATTCGTCTTTCTATCAAAGCTGAATTTTTATAATTAGAGGCATCCAATATCGTAAATCCTTGAAGCCCAATCGTAATTTTATTTCCTTTTTCTAAATACTTTGATAATTGATCTGAAAATTTCATCAACTGTTCGTAGTTCTCTTTTAACTCTGTATCAAAAAAATTGTCCACTTGCATCATAGCATCTTCTCGTTGAGAAGGGGCAAATTTTCTAACATAACGATCCTTAAACCTTTCTTTTTTGCTGTAATAACTTAGAAAGGTTTGCTCATAATTTAGGTTGGTTGAAAAACTCCAACTTTGAGGATCAGGTTCACTATTATTAAAATATAAAGTCAATGGTATATATTCATTGAGTACATTCACATCAACCAATTCTTCTTCTAATTGACCTGAAAGTGGTGACTCTACAAAATCACTTCCTGCTGGTAATTGATTCATAAAAAATGGTAAAGTCAACTCTGTTGCATCCAAAATATTTTCACGATCCAAGGCAAATGTATCCGTTTCATAACCTGGCTTAGAAAGAACAACTGAATAATTGACATGGTTTTTTATTCTAAATTTCACCTTATTACCAGTCTTTATTTTTTTGGAAAAATTTCGAGAATTACTTTCTTTACTATGTTCCAAAAAATCAACATTCACCCCTGACAACGGCTCCAAATCCAAATCCAAAACTTCTACTTCAAACACTAAAGAGAAAACCTCTCTTGACAAATTTGCGTCTAAATTATCATTGGAAGATGGCGATGTATTTATTCTGGGTTCCTCGTTGACTACTCCTTCTTGCTCATTCCCTTTGGCATTTAATTGTGTCGAATTTGTTGTATTTCCCTCAGTACCATTCATAGTAGTAGTTGAGGGATCATCAGTTATAGTACTCCCTAAAATAGTTTCAGGAATATCAGAACTTGGTTCAATGTCAGTACCGATGACAGCTGTAGGTTCATCAAGATCTTGAAATGCATAATCAGGTTGTTTTTTATTAATCAAGATCAAAAATTCCTCCTTCGTCAATTCCACTTTTTCGGGTTGAACATTTGCAATAAAAAGATCATTACAACATGCCTCATTTTCTTCGTCAATTTCCATCGCTTCAATTCTGTTGGAAGCGAAGTACGATTTCGCCCCTTCATCATTTAATGAAAAATAAAAATCATTATAACTAGAATTCAAAGGATAAATCATATGTATTGGAGTCTGCCAACTTCGACCAATTCTTTTTACTTTGTAAATATCATAACCTCCCATTCCAGGATAACCGTCTGAGCTAAAATATAAAGTTTGAGTAGGAGAATGGAAAAAAGGAGTCACATCATTATCACGCGAATTAATCACCGCATGATTTACTGGTCGAGTAAATTTTCCATTTGGTGCAAGAGTTGAATACCAAATATCTAATTTGCCTTTTCCTCCAGGACGATTGGAAGAGAAAAACAAAACTTCTCTTTCATTTATTTTATCATAACCAATAGTCGGATGGGTTGCAGTAAATCCAGGAAAATTGATGAAGTTAGGAAGTTCTTGTGCTTCTCCCCAAACATCACTATATTTTCGATCTCGATAAACAATTTCACAATTAATATTGCCGCCCACATCATACTTACACAAGGTATAGTACAATCTATTTCCATCAAAACTGATCGAAGGATTAGCAGCAAATTTATCATCGGTATTAAATTCAAAAACTTCAATTACACCATTCTTTCCTCTTTTCATTAATTTAGAAAAAAACATTTTCGTTTTATCCTGAAATCTCATACTCGAAAAATAAACTGAACTATCTACTTCAATTGCACCAAACTCTGAATAAGGTGTATTGATCCCATCTTTAATATGTTCCACCGTCAAATTTGCATTTTGACCTTGCATCATTTTTTTTGCCCAACGACAATCAATTATATTTTTCTCCGCCCTTCGAGAATATCTAGGATTAACCCTTTTAAACTTTTCCAAATAATCAATAAAAACTACTTCTGCTTCATCATACTTTGCCAAATTCATTTTCACATCTCCCAACCAAAAGGTCGCCAAGGGAAATCTCATACTATCTTTGCTCAAGGTAATTTTATGGTAAGCATCTTCGGCAATTCGGTAGGCTTGAAATAGACGAGCTGATTCAGCATATTTGAAATGAATATCATTTCGCTTCGGTTCTACTTCAAGTACTTTTTTATAATATACAAGTGCAGTAAAATAATCATTTGTAGCAAATGCCTTGTCAGCAGCATTGGTGTATGCACGCAAAGATTGTGCATTAATAGAGTTGAAAACTATAAATGAAAATAAAATTAAAACGAATGCTTTTCTCAATGTATTTGTCATAGTCAAGCTTTACTATATGCTTTCTTTTTTATTTAAATCTGTTGAAATTCTTGAATTCATCATTCAAAAATCAAAATTAATAAAGTGGACATAATTTCTTTTCACCAAGTGGCTTCACCTTGTTAAAGGTATAAATAATTGAAAATTCAGGACTTCCTTTCCCATCGGTAGCTTGTGTAAATCCAGAAGTATTGACATCATAGCTAACTCCAACTCGAATCATATTTTTTATATCTAATTCAAAAGTTGGAATCAACGCATCTCCAATTCTATAATTCAATCCAAATTGTATCGACAATTCTTTGGTCATCGTCTGATTCAAATGGTATCTAAATCCAAGTCCAACAATTGATTCAGTATAAGGTGTCTGCCAAGACATCAATCCTTGAAAAGTCATATCCACTTTTTCACTTACCATAAAACTTCCAATACCATGCACATGAATTCGTTTACTCAGTTCGCTTTCATTTTTATTAAAAAAACTTTGACGTGCACCATTCAAATTAAAAACCGAACCTCCGATATCTAATCGAGTTCGTTTGGAAGGATTTTGATAATGCCAATTTAATCCAACTGAAAAATTCATATATAAAAAAATAGGATCATCAAAAACTTCTTGAGAAACAAGATCAACATTGAATTTTTCACCATCAAATTGGTCATCAAAAGTCAATTGTCCTGGTTTAAACATTCTTTGGTTAGCACTTACTTGAAAGCCTCCTGATAAAAAATTTCTTTCCGAAAGCCGATGAGTGTAACCAATATTTAAACCTAACTGTGACAAACTCAAATCACCATCTCCTGCTTGATCGTAGTTAAAAATCAGACCTCCTCCAAATTGACTATTTGGCATATTTTTATGCAAAAATTTCATTTCATAAGCTCCAGCAAAAGTTAAAAAATTGACTGGAACAGATTGCCATTGGCTTCTAAAATTTCCAACAAACCTGGAGTCTCCACTAAATACAGCAGTCAACGCAGGACTGATATTTAAGGGTGAATTTCCAATTTGAGAAAAATGTATATCCTGTCCCATTGATTGATTTCCTTGAAGGAAAAAAACCAAAAGAATAGCTATCATTTTTATTGTAAAGTTCTTTTTATAACTGCTCATGAATTTAGTCTTGAAGACAATAAAATTAATAAATTCTACCAATTGCTTGTCTCAAATTGTGAAAGCATTTGACATATTTTTAAAACAAATATAACCTAATTGGAATATTCCAATTGGTTCTTTAAATTTTATATAGTTAATTTTCAAAACAGATTAGGCGATTCAGCAGACAAACAGAAAGGAATATTTTAAGAATAACAATCTCCCAAAAGTTAATTTGAGAAAATATTATATCATTTTTTAGTGCAGGATTTAAGGAGTTTAGGTACGCTTAAAAAATAATTTATTAACAGTTAGGTGATTATTTTGGTTCAAATCAACACATAAAACAGGTGTTTATCTAGATAAATAACTGCTTTTATAACGCAGAGTTGGCTCAAAAGAAGAAGTCAAAGTGTTATAAGTTATTCTTTAAGCGTTCCTTAGTAGTCAATCAAGTTAATGGTGTCGAATAGGAGTGAGCGTATTTTTTGTCTGTTGTTTTTTAAAAATGATTGCATAGCCGAGTTACGGAATTATTTTTTAAAGGCAACAGGCGGAA
>Ga0114957_1001654_pt1 | contig 23495 bp, 15 predicted proteins | sample BantaG_FD_87175 | JGI IMG/M metagenome (GOLD analysis project Ga0114957, IMG submission 87175) | Marine algal microbial communities from Bantry Bay, Ireland - BantryBay_4 metaG | ecosystem: Host-associated > Algae > Red algae > Unclassified | place: Bantry Bay, Ireland | collected 2014-11-21 | reverse complement strand
GTGGACTTCCTCTAAAAATTTCAAGTGCTTTATTATTTCCATCTTCAAGAATTATATTTGCATAAGCATCAGTACCTGTTGGAGTTCTTAATAATCTAAATTCTCCGGCACTAGATGAACCAATAAATGACAAACCATCTCCGTAGAGATCTACAACATTCCAATTATTACTAAACTCCTGATTATTTAGTACCAGTCCGCCACAGATTCCAACAAAACCATCAAAATATCCTGCAAAACCACCCGTACCAAAGGACGAAGGACTTGCCACATACAGACCAAAGTATAAGTCTTCTAAATCTACCCCACCTGGCATACATAATAAGCCCGGATTCACAGGAGGCACTCCCGATGCAGCCGTTGTGGTATTTTCTACAAACAAACCTATACGATCTGTATTGGTAACAATATTCATTCTTTTATTAGCCGTTGATTGTTGATTAGAGGAGCTCAATATCACTCTATCACTTGAAGACAAGCTTCCTGAGCCTACAGTCCATTGGGCAGATGAAAGGAATGGGAAAGAACTACTTAAAAGAAAAATGAAAAAGAGATTTAAGCGGATTTTACTTTTCATGGTTACGAAATTTAAAAAGGTGATAAAATATTTACTTCAACATCTGACTCATTTTATGAATCAGAGATTTAATTCGGTTACGTTTAAAAAATTACAAACCTATTCCATGCAGTGGCGCATACCACTACTACTTGATTTTGCTATTACACAAAACCAATCCCTATAGATTTATCACCCTTACGATTGTAAAGAAAAAATAAACCTCCAATAAGTATCCCGATAAATTGTTATTAACCTAAACGATACGCTATTAAAATAGATTAATCGTTTATACTGACTTGATATATTATGAAAACTACAAATGTTTTTTTTTATAACCTATTTTTTTAACATAAAAAAAAATTTTCTGCTAAAAAAAATGAAATGTAGTATTAATGTGGAGAGAATCAGCTTTATTTAAAACGAGTGAATCTTGTGGATGGTTAATTAACAGTAAGGCTTTTGGGATGGAGGCGGCGGATGCCGATTGTAGGAAAGTACCTTTCCTAAGAATGGAAATCGCAGTGGCAATTGCAATCGCAATGCCCCCACAATCGCGGGCCATTGAAACTGCCATTGCAATTGCCATTACGATAAGTTGAAATGCGAAGCTACTTCAATTTATCGTATGGCATCTCATTCCGCTTCAACACACGCACCGCCATCTTATAATAACCCACCCAAAGCTTCGCTTCTTCTTCGTTGATCGGTACAATGTCGGCCACTACGGAACGTTCGGTAGGCTCATATTTCTTTTGGAATTCGGGCGGTAGCTCGTAGGTGGAGATATAGAAGTTGTCGATCTTTCCACGGCCGTAGGTTCCGTCCGGGAATTCGATTCCTACTTCTTCTCCAATGACTACATCTTTGATATTTCGCTGATCGAAATAAGCTTTGATTTTCAGGTCCGTCAACTGGTGGATCACCATGATGTTTTCGGACTTGTAGCAAACTTCGTTGGGGCTATTATTGATCTGACCGATGACACCTGATGTTGGGGTGACGTAGTGGTAGATAGCTTCCTGAACTTGCTGGCCATACATTAGCTGATTAGCCAAGGCGGCCATTTCAAAATTTTTCACTCGTTCTTCTTCTTCCCGAAGCTCCGCGAGGTGCTTGCGCAAAATTCTGATTTCGCGGCTTAGGGAACGGATGTCGGTTTCTATTCCGACTATACTGGTTTGGAGGGCGGGCAATTTGTGCGCAACATCAACACCCATCAGTACTTGTTTACGCTGTTCGGTGAGTTCTGCTTTTTTTGCTTTCAGGTTTTCGCGGGCGCCTTCTCGTTCAGATCCTTTGATCGCAATTTGGCGTTTTATGGCTAATTTATCTCTCAGGAAATTTCTATTATTACCCGTAGGACTACTTCCAGTTTTTTTAAGCGAATGATTTTTCATTTCATTCTCAACTTTTTCCTCATCTTCATAAGTATAGACAAACAAAGTATCTCCTTCTATGATGGCATCTCCTTCTTTTGTGCAAAGTTCCACCAAACGAATATCGTCCGTGAAGTTGACCGCCATTTTTTCCAACAGTACCAATCCGGGTACTTCGGTGTAAGCCATTCGTTGATAATAAGAATAGGCAAAATAGCAAAGCCCCGCTATCATCAAACAGATAAAGGAGAAGCGGTCCCAGTTAAATTTCTTTTTAACTAAAGGTTCATCCACCGTACGGAGGACTGACTCTTGATATTTAAATCCTGTAAAATTTTTCATTCTTCTGCCCTCGCCAATGTCTTTGTATCTAAAGACATATAGTCATCGAGGTCATCAATCAGCACATGATCAACACCGTAAACGCTGTTGGCCATATCGATGTATGCTTCGAGTTCCATTCTGTTTTTAAATGCTTTTGCATGGAGCGAGATGCCCAATTTTCCGTTTCCTGCAGATAGTGCGGCGATCTCCCGAAGGCCATCCAGGTCTGAAGGTTTATTCATTTTTATTGTTAAGCGATCTGTAGTTTTTAATAGTGTGGCCATCAACTCGCGGGAGAATCCTTTTCCTATTTTTACAGAAACATTCCCCTCCCCTTTTCCGATAAGGCCCATGTTAGATGCCAGATAGTCCTGCGCCGCTTTGTTGCTTTTCATTCCTGAAAAATCGAGTTCGACGCCATTGTAATCTTTGACCATCAGTGCGTCAACGATGTGTCGGGCACCACCGTCAGCCGACTGTATCATGCGGGCGCCATCCACCGAACTCCAGATGGCAATTTTATTTTCTTCCAGTATGGCCATCAGTGTACTGGAAATGCTTTGTCCGTTTTCCAGCATCACGGCTTCTACGCCGTTTGACATGAGGTAGTGGACCACGAATCGTTCGTCATAATTTTTCAGAATATCATAGCCCATTACGATACTTCGTTTTGCCGGCAGGCGCTGATAGTAAGAAGCGATGTCAATGGTATTCACCGCTGGTAAAATGGACCGGTAATGGGTGTTTCCATAAATTTTCAGCAGCAGCAAATACATCTGTTGCTTGAGGTCAATCATTTCCAGACGGATAGATCGCAGCGCATCCATGTTGCGCAAAATTCGAAGGGAGCGATGAATGTCTTCAAAATCTTTATGACTGATGATGTCGATTCGAACGCGCTCCTGATAGAGCATTTCCTTGTACATGAATTCCATGTAGGTTTTCAACTTGTAGTTGTATTCGTAGTAATAATTGATGATCTCCGTTTTTTGATTTAGGTGTTCGTAGTTATCGAACTTTACGCGCTCCCGAACACGCTCCTGCGCCAATTTTTTTCGGTAACCATTATCAAAAAGAATTTCCGTTGGAACGGTCAGCGAAAAACCTCCTGCCATGTAAGACTTTTGGATCAAACTCAAATTATCCGCAGCGCCCACATATTGGTAAAGCTGAAATCGCAAAGACACCTCATCGAAGGCTCTATTGCGACTATTTTGAATTTTCTCTTCCATCTGTGTCAGGGAGTCCAGCAATTCCGCGCCGGATTCATCGGCCATCAGGTAGTCGAGATTGACTTCTAAAACTGGAAGCGCTTCGTACTGAAATTTTTCTTTCAAATTCGGAATATCAAGTGTGTAAGCAATCGTCCGGTTGTACGATTCATAATTTTCCAGTTGGACTTTGATTTGATCAATCCGACTTTTCGCTTTTAGTATTTCTTCGTAAAGGATTCCTTTTAAAAAGTAAACCTTGTAGAGTAACTCCAATTCTTTCTGAACCTGAGCGATGCTTTCTTTTAGCAATTTTATTTTTGCTTCGTTGAAAAGATAGATGATGATGTTATAGCGAAGGAAAAGTCGTTCATCGTTTTTACCAATATCGTATTTGAGGGCTTCCAGTGCTTCTTCGTTTCGCAGATTTTTTGCCCGACGCTGATTACCGATCAAACCACCACGTAGTAGTTCCCATTCAATTCCAACCCTACCCCGGTTTCCGTAAGCCGTTTCCGCATTGGTTTCGTCATCGTCAAAAAGTGGATCGTAGTTGACGAAATACTGCGCCTTGAGGTTGATGCCCCAATCTTTTGCGATTTGGTCTGCCTGATAGCCTTTCGCCATTTGGTGTCCGGCTAATTGGTAGCGCGGATCGGTCAGGTTGTAAAGCCCATCGAGTTGTCCCATGTTATTTCCAACATCGAGTCGATCCTTTTTTGAGATATTATCTTCAATCAAGGTCAGCAATTCAGAACCGATTTGAGTAATAGTAGCATCACGACCAGACTGGCCATGTGCTTGAGGAATTAGAACTGGAATTAAAATTAGAATGTGAATTAGAATAGGAATTAAGGCAGCTGGTACTTGAATTAGAAGTGCGCCAAGTATTGTTTGTTCACAATACCTCCCCATATAGCCGAATTGGCCAAGACGGATTTCCTCCTTGTTTTCAAGTAGCAGTGTTATCATAGTAGTATTACAAAAATATATCGGGCATTAAAGAAAAAAGCGCTTCTTTCATACCTTTCATACAAATCTTAAAATGTTCTAATTTATAAATCCAAAAGTTATGCCCGAAACTCCTTAAACAGTCACTAATTATGATTATTTGGAATGCATTGTGACAGTGCTACACGCAACATCCAAATAAAAAAACCGGCTACCTCTGAAAGAGATAGCCGGTTCTGTGACAAAAATCCGTAAAACTTAGCGTGCGAAAGTAGTCGCTCTTTTTTCGCGAATCACGGTTACTTTAATCTGACCGGGATATTGCATTTCGTCTTGTATTTTCTGAGAAATCATGAAAGACAGGTCGTCGGCATATTGATCCGTAACTTTATCACTTTCCACGATTACACGTAGTTCGCGACCAGCTTGCATGGCGTAGGCCTTTTGAACACCTTCGTGCGCCATTGCCAGGTCTTCCAGTTCGCCGATTCGCTTGAGGTAACTCTCCATAATCTCTCTACGCGCACCTGGTCGCGCACCGGAAATGGCGTCACAAGCTTGTACTATTGGGGAAATGATGTTGTTCATTTCTACCTCATCGTGGTGGGCACCAACTGCGTTGGAAACGACCGCACTTTCTTTGTGTTTTTCACAAAGCTTCATACCCAAAATCGCGTGCGACATTTCGGTTTCTTCTTCTGCTACTTTACCAATATCGTGTAACAAACCGGCACGTTTTGCCAGTTTCACTTGTTTAGGCGAAAGCCCAATCTCGGCAGCCATGATCGCACTAAGGTGCGCCGTTTCGATGGAGTGCTTCAAGAGGTTCTGTCCATAAGAAGATCGGAAACGCATACGTCCTACCATCTTCACAAGGTAAGCGTGCAGGCCGTGAATATCGAGTTCTATAACAGTACGTTGACCGATTTCAACAATTTGCTCGTCTAATTCTTTTCGGGTTTTGGCGACGACTTCTTCGATACGAGCCGGGTGGATTCTTCCGTCAGCAACCAATCGCTTCAGTGATAGTCGACAAACTTCTCTTCTGATTGGATCAAAACTTGAGATGACGATAGCCTCTGGCGTATCGTCGACCACGATTTCTGCTCCGGTAGCTGCTTCGAGTGCTCTAATATTTCGTCCTTCCCGTCCGATGATTTGACCTTTTAAGTCGTCAGAATCGAGGTTAAAAACAGAAACGGTATTTTCGATGGTGAATTCAGCGCACATTCTTTGGATGGACTGAATTACAATTTTCTTAGCTTCTTTATTTGCGGTGATCTTAGCTTCGCCGATGGTATTTTTAATCAATGCCATGGCATCGTTTTCCGCTTTACCTTTTACTGCTTCGAGTAGTTGATCTTTTGCTTCTTGTTCTGAAAGGTTGGCTACTTTTTCCAAAGCCCGGATGTGCGTTTCGCTGGATTTCTCCAGTTCTTCTTTTTTCTGACTTACAATTTGAAGTTGTTTCTCGAGATTTTTACGTACCGCTTTAATTTCAATTTCCTGGTGGTCGATATCCGCTTTTTGAGATTTGAATTTTTTCAGACCCGCATTTAACTTTTCCTCTTTTTTTATAACATCCATTGCCCGATCTTTCAATTCAAGTTGGTGCTGTGATTTTTCTCTACCGAATTCAGATTTTAGCTTAGCAAAACGATCTTTAGCTTCCTGTATTTTTTTACGTTTAATGCTTTCGTTTTTACTTTCCGCTTTAGCTAAAAGTTTGTCTGCTTTTATGTTCGCTTCTTCTGTAACTCTCTTGGCAGTGATGTGTGCTTCCTGAACTACTAAATCAGCTTTTCTGTTGAGCTCATCGGTGCTTGTTTTATTGGCTTTTTTTATCAAGGTTTGTACAACGAGAAACCCGATAACTGCACCAACAACAAGTCCTCCGATCAGACCCATTCCTATTTCTACTATACCCATAATGATGGTTTTATATGATGAATTAAATTATTTTCAAAACGTAACCAGCAAATTTATTTGCCAGGTTCTGACTACTTGCAAGTCAGCTAGATAATGATTCTGGCAAATAAATTTGCCGAATACGACTCGATGACTTATCAGCCAAATAAGTGCAAATGAAACGACATGAAATCATTCCATACAGAAAAATACAATCAGAAGAAAGAAGAAAAGAAATTGACGTTGAACTAAAGCTTAGGTCAACAAACGATCGAGCAGGCCATCGAGTTGATGAATTTTATCGGAGAGGTCTTTGTCGTCCGGTGGAGGGGTATCATAGGAGGTATTCGCTCCCTTGGGCTCCCCGTTTTGGGATTTATTCAAATCAACCGCGTAAGTCAGGAGGGCCATGGAAAGGCAATCCTGTTTGTCCTTTTTATTGTAAGTAAGCTGGAACTGGTTGATTTTTTCATTGACATCTTTGACAATCTTGCGAATGGTTTCCTCTTCACCGTCCTTTATTTTCAGGGGGTAAGGTCTTCCAGCTATAAGTACCGTTATGTTCATCATTCCATTCTCTTCCATCGCTTAGCTGTTTTTTAACCAATCAATACATTTATCAATTTCTTTAATGTACTGCGCAATCTCTTTCTTCAACTGTTTCGATCGTTTATCCTCTTTTTCACTATTCTTCTCTGCTAAAGGTAGTATTTTTGATCGTTTTTCTAATCCTAATATTTCTGTGTTCTTGTGTATTAAATCTTTCTTTAGCTTTTTGTTTTCATTCAACAATGCATTATTTGCCGCTTGCAAGGTTTCCAGTTTTGACGCCAGTTGCCTTACTTTAGACTCAATTCCACCAATTTTTTCTGATAATGCCTGCTGCATAAAATAGTTTCTTGATTCTTTGTCAAATTTGTGGCTGAGCTCAGTGATAAAATTAAATCAACACTTCCTTTGGTCGCTTTTGCTTTAATTTTGACACTGGCCACAAAATTTGTCAAAGAACGGAATTTCAAGAGTTATTGCTTAAAAACAACTCTACCTTCTAATAGTTGCGCTTAAATCCTTCTCATATTGACTGATTAGCTGTTGCATAATCTTGTCAACATCTTTGTCGCGCAATGTTTTCTCTTTGTCTTCGAAAACGAAACTGACTGCGTATGATTTCTTACCCTTACCCAGTTGTTCTTCATTTTCATATACATCAAACAGGTTTACGTCTTTTATCAACTTTTTACCTGCTTTACGTGCCACTTTGGCAATTTCATCAAATTTAACGCTTTTTTCTATAACTAGTGCTAAATCTCTTCTAACAGTTGGATACTTAGTCAATGCTTCAAAGCCAATTTTATGCTTTTTAAGTGCTTTCATCACGGCATCCCAGTTAAAGTCTGCATAATAAACGGCTTTTTTGATCCCAATCTTCTTTAAAATTGCCGATTTAACCTTCCCAAACTCCACAATTGTCTGCTCTCCACGGTGGTAGCGCATACCATAGGTGAAAATACCGTCTTTTAGGGCAGTTTGTTGCAAATTAGTGAGTCCAAATCGCTGAAGCACCTGACTTACCGTTGATTTGATGCTATAATAACTTATTGCTCTCTTTTCTGTGTTCAACCAGTGCTCTGCCTGATCCTGCCCCGTTTGCCAAATCGAAAGGTGTTCTACCTCTTTGAAGTCCTCCTCTCCTAGTTGAAGATAGGTTTTACCCAACTCAAACAACTTCACATCTGGGTTTTGGCGGTTCTGATTGTGCAATACTGCTTCCAAACCTCCAATCAACATGATAGGGCGCATGACGTCCAAATGAATATTGGACGTGTTGTTCACAAAAACCAATTGCTCTTTGTTGACCTTATATAGTTCTTCAAAGTATTTGGACTGTGTCAGGGACAAAGCCATTATTTCCTTAAAGCCTTTGGCAGCCAACAATGTCGCCGCTTTATTTCGAATATCATTGCGATCAGGTTTGTCGCTAATGATCATCGAGCTCTTCATCTGATCGGATACAGGCACCCGGTCAAAGCCGTAGATGCGCAGAATCTCTTCCGTTACATCAGCTTCACGCGTGACATCAACTTTGTTGGTTGGAACGGCTACTGTAAAATGAGTATCTGACTTAGTCAGCACTTCCATTTCCATCGCTTCGAGGATCGCATGTATTTCTTCTTTTGGAATTTTAACACCAATCAGACGGTTGACGTTTCTGTAACTAACTTTTACTTGCTTTGGAACTATTTTATTTGGATAAAAGTCGACGATATCGGAAGCGATTTTTCCGCCTGCCAATTCCTGAATCAATAATGCCGCGCGCTTTAAAGCATCGAGTGTTACATTTGGATCGGAACCTTTTTCGAAACACATGGCTGCGTCGGTACGCAAAATATGGCGCGTACTGGTACGTCGAATCCAGGTCGCGTCAAAGTGTGCTGCTTCCAGAAATATATTTTTAGTTTGATCTGTTACACCAGAATTGGCGCCTCCAAAAACACCGGCGATGCACATCCCGTTTGATTCACCGTCACAAATCATGAGGTCTTCTGCATGTAATTTTCTTTCCTCATCGTCCAGTGATAGAAAGGTCGTGCCTTCCGGCAATGTTTTTACAATTACTTTTTGGCCTTTGATTTTATCGTAATCGAAAGCGTGTAATGGCTGACCAAATTCGTGTAAAACAAAATTGGTGATATCTACGATGTTATTGATTGGTCGTACTCCTATTGCGTTCAATCTGTTTCGCAACCAGTTCGGTGACTCACCTACGGTAATCCCTTCGATAGATACGCCGGCGTAACGCGGACAAGCTTCTACATTTTCAACAACTACATCAATCGCCAGATTCTTGTTATCAATTTTCAATTCATTGACGGCAGGAATATTGACTTCGCCTTTTTGACCTTTGTTGATTTTTAAGGCTGCGGCCAAATCTTTAGCTACCCCTATATGATTGGTGGCATCAGAACGATTTGGTGTCAAACCAATTTCATAAACCACATCCGTTTCTATCTTGAAATAATCGCTGGCGAGCTGACCAACTGGCGTTGTTTCAGGGAGTACCATAATTCCATCGTGGCTTTCGCCCAAACCGAGTTCATCTTCTGCGCAGATCATTCCTTCAGAAGTTGCTCCGCGGATTTTACCTTTTTTGATTTTAAATCCTTTTCCTTCTTTGTCGTATAGTTCTGTTCCGATGGTGGCCACCAACACTTTTTGGCCCTGAGCTACATTCGGTGCTCCACATACAATTTGCAAATCTTCCGCTCCTCCGACATCTACTTTAGTCAATGACAAGCGATCTGCATCTGGGTGTTTTCCGCATTCTTTAACAAAGCCTATTACGATGCCCTTTAACCCACCTTTGATGGTTTCTACTTCTTCCATGCCTTCTACTTCGAGGCCAATAGCTGTGAGTACTTCGCTGATTTCATCAGGCGTATTTTCGATCTTGATATAGTCTCTCAGCCAATTCAAGGATATTTTCATTGCGATATTTATTTAGTGTGCTTTAGGTCGTTGATGCTTAGTAACATCTTTGAGCAAGTCAGCGTTTCATTATTTCTAAGAAAATTAGGTGCAAAGATAATGATTTACGGGTAAGTAGGAAATTGGGAGGATTTTTTGGTGTCTGGGGATTATGCCACCCTTTCAGGGTAGGAAAATGTACCACTAGCACAGGCTTGGAACCCTGTGCTAGTGGTGTATCCCCGTTGGGTAAAGCTCATGAGTTAACGAACGACGTTCCTTGGACTTAGTTTTCGATAATATTTTTTTATTCTCAGGCGCCCTTGTAGGCAATGTCAGGGACTCATGGACTATGAGAGAATATTGAATAACGAATCGTTGAATTTTGAATTTGCCCTCAATCGCTATCCTCACGTCTGAGCGCCCATTCAAAATTCAATATTCGGCGATTCAACGATTCAACGATTCAACGATTCAATATTACTAAGGCAAAACCCCTTACCCTCTAACATCGCCTTAAATACACTGTGTATTAAGTTGCTTTACATTTTTGAATGCTTCTTTTTTGCGATTACTTCGCCAATTTTTTTGAGAATAGCTAAGGCTATTTGAAGAATTTCTAACGAAAAGGTGACTATCCAGCCGTCCCTTAATCCTTGAATCGTGCGACTCCCTACGGGGTCGTAAAACACACGGTCTTATTTTTCTCACGTAACGTGAACTCTCTGAGGTAGGGTGTACAGTTTGCTGGGGTAAAGTTGCGGCGTTTTTTGTCGCAGGCAGGTTAGGTGCAGCGCACCGGCACCGTTTGTAAAAAAACGGTAGCCCCTTTATAAAAGATGCAGCGCACCGGCACCGTCATCCTGAGTGATGTGCCAGTTGAGTATAAATGTTTGTAGTATTTAACAAACGGTGTCGGTGCGCTGCACCTAAGCCTAGTAGGATTTCCTGCCGAAGGCATGGCAGAAAGTGCGGCAACTTCTGATCGTCAGATTGTACACCCTACCTCTCTGAGATCAAAATGGACGACCTCAGAGAGGGCGCATTATGTTAGTATCTCAGTGATAAGAGTTTTTACGACCCCGTAGGGAGTCGCATGACGCCTAAAACAAATTAACGCTGAATAGTTACACGAAAAGTAATTTCAAAAGAAGCAGTCAAAACGGGCAGAATTTAGATTAAAGCGGATACCCACAAATAAAAAGCTCACCTAAGCGGGTTTTGTCGGAAGTGGCGGTAATCATAAGGTATTTAATTCCTTCCTTAGGGGTTTTGAAATCATCTAGGACGACCCACTTATTGAAAGCATTGGTGTAGTATTCAGTGAGGGGTTTGTAAATTACGCCATCTTCGGACCAGGTGATTTGCAGGAGACCGGAACTGCTTTGATCAAAAACATAGAAATTGTTTAGATGATACGGTTGATCCAGTGTCACTTTTACCGAGGAGGCGCCGCCCCATTTGATCCATTGGGTAGATGCTGTGGGAACGCCGCCACAAAAGTCAAGATTCTGCTCATCGAAGATTTCGATCGCTCCATTTTTGTCGCCTTTAATTTCTTTCAGAGTCATGGCCGAAAGTGGAATTTTGCAAACCATATCAGTGCCGGAAGTTTTCGCTACAGTGTAGCATGGTGAAGGTGGAATACCTCCTTTCGTTTCCGGGATAACATAAATGGCGTATTCAGTATTTGGCGATAAGCCGGAAACAGTATACCATTTTGCCTCAGCTGAATACCCGTAACCATAGTGCATGACATCTCCACTGAGCGCCTGAAAATTTGGGGCAGCTGGGTTCTTGATCTTGGAAAGCGGACCGTACCATATTTGATAGGAATCGTATTTTTTGTTGTAAGCTGACTTTACTTCTACGGTTACAGAATTGCAGGTCGCCTTATCCGACAATGATTTTACAGAAGGACAAACTGGTGCTTCCAAAGCTTCCTCTACAATAAATATCGGTGTTTCAGAAACCGGAATTTTGAAAGTCCCGTTTGCATTTCTTTTCAAAGTTACAGCAGTACCCTGAGTACTCGCAGAAACGAGTCGAAGTCCCGTTGCATTTTTGACGTCAGCCTTCAAGCGAAGATCAATGGTATATGCTTTAAAATCCGGACAGGCGGTTGGACTCCAGACTGCCCAGACCGTTTTGTCCGTCGTGGAGTGATCAAAGCGATAAATGCGGGTTGCTTTGTTGGACGAACCGCAATCCGCATCACAACGTGTAAAATCACAATTGAGGGATGAGGCATCATCTGCAAATTGATAGCCCGACAAAATATTTTTCATGCTGTACACATAAAACCAGGCTTCTTTGGGGGCACCATCATTTGTCAACAATCCGGTGTGGTGATCCCATGCTCCTACTGGGTTGGTTTTTGAATCGCGGCTATCCGTCAGGTCGTGTAAGATAGCACGATCCACACCAGCTGCTGCCAATTCTAAAAATGCGCGAATGGTCCATCTGGCTTGTATGTTTTCGGCAGTCAGTCCATTGACTAAAACTTCGGGACCAAACCAGGGGCCGTTTGAATTGCGATGTGTCAACTCATTGGTGTCGTAACCAAATTCGGAAAGCCACAATTCCAAGTCATCGTTTGGATCCACGTTATCTTTCCAGCCGTGTTGCACCATTTTGTGGCGTAACCAGGCCAGCTTTGCGCGCAGCTCATCTTGCTCCGGACTGATCCAGGTTCCATTAATCACCATCCCATCAAAGGAATAATGATGCACGTTGATCACATCAAAAATAAAGGCGTCATCATCCCGCAGGTATTCAAGGTGTTTTTGCATAGGCAAAATCCAATGATCCCAAACATTCCAATCGCATTGGCTTATTGGGTCAAATTTTTTGTATTTATTGTCGCAGGAATAGGTTTTACATTTGGGGCCATTTACGATTTGGTGTGGCGCACCCATTACGAATTTGACGGCTTTCTCATTCAATTGTTCGTGGGTATATTGATGTGTAAAACCCATTGGCGTTTTTGTTCCTTCTATCAAAATATTGCCTTCGTCGCCGTCGTAATCACAATTGGCCATGGCGGCATATTCTTCAGGAGAGAACTGGGATTCGGGGCCGTTCCACCATTTGGTTGGTTCGTTCCAGCATTCGATGTATTGAATCAAACCCTGTTGGATTTTGTCAGAATCTTCTGTTGTGCAAAACTTTAGTTGTTTGGCATCTACATTTTCACCGCTGCCATATTTTGCCATGTAATTGTATACCCAGTTTGCGCGGGCTACGTAGGGTTCTGATTCTTTTAAGTTGACCCATTTTGCGGTTTCGAAAGCAGCCTTTGTTGGGTTCCAAAACCACTCCACAGGCTTTCTGGTAATCATGGAACTGGTGTCGTAAAACATTTTCCCTTTGTCGTCCAGTCTTGCTCTTCCTGTGTTGGGATCGACGCGAAAAGTAATGTTATCCCCATCTTTATTTTCGCCTCCAATACCTGACTTATCAGAGTAACCCGTATAAGGAAAAATACTGTTATTCATAGCCGGAACAACCGCCATTCCATTACCAATCAACTTTCGGTAGAAGTAGTCAAAATCGACAATACCGCTGTGGACAGGACTGAAAGTATAGCATTCTGAGGGATAGGTAGAGGCAAAAGATGCACTTCCTGTTTTTCCCGGTCCGTTGTAATCGCTGTTGTTCTGATCCGTTTGCCAATCGTGAAATTCACGGGCAAAGCCTATGCATTGTGCGTCTTCGATTGGGTCGGCCCAAAAGAGGTTGATGCCCATGAATTGATCTATGGTGATTTGCTGCTGCGCGTTTACGGCAGTGATTGAAAAAAGGGTGAGAAAAGAAAAAAGTGATGCCCCGCGTTTGATTACCTTGTTCACGTCGCGGTAGAGCCGCAAATCAAAATCAAAATGGCAATCAAAATCAAAAGGTGCCATAACTTTGTTTCTTATGTTAGTCAATGATTGGAGATTTTGCTTAATTTTTTCTTCTGCAAGAGTTTACCAAAGTCTCTCTTTATGTGGCAGAAAACAAAAATTTATGAACATGGAATTCAATTAAGTGTGTGCTTGAAAATTGGTTTCCGGAGGAAGGACCTTCAGTATAAACAGGTGGGGTGGAATATATTATATTGAAGTTTAAGTTTTTGAGGAGAAAAGATCGCTTCGTTGTCAGACTTCCCTCTATCGTCACCCTTTTTCGGGAGCTACGTTAGTGGGAGCTCAGGCAGCGAAGCGATCTTTTAATTACTCTCCTAAATGCGCCTCATCAGCCTGCAGTACTTTGATGGTACCATCCTGATCATTTACCTCTGAGACGAAGGTTACAATATTAATATTTGAAGCTATCCAGGTACCATCTTCCTCAGGTAATTGGATCACGTAAGTTTTCGTGATAGGCGAATTGGTTACAAAAGTAGTTGCCAATTGATCACCCCCGGGTCCTGGAAGGTTGTCTAAAGCAGGATCAGTAGTTGTAGGTAATACTCTAAGAATGTGATTATTTTGATACATACTATCAATTGTGCCACTATCATTTTGAAAATCAATAATATTACTTTCAGTAATCATAACCCCTACTCTAAAATCACCCTCTTTATTTTCCAGAGGAGTGGCTACTACGTTGATGGTCAAGGTGCGTGTATCATCCCTGTATTCAAGGTCAGTTTCTAATTTCACAACTGGCGCTTTTTCTAATTCTTCCAATACAAAAGTAGGCCAGGTATCGGGTGCTAGTACAGCCATTTTAGATTCACTTTCGAATTTGGTTCGATTAAAAACAGCTGCCGGAATTGCAGACAAACCGCCCAAAAAAGAGGCTAAGTCGTCACCTGTATTGGTACGCAAATCATACGCTGATCCAGGTAGCGGCTTACCTAATGGGCCGCTAACCGTAGTATGAATTCCTACAGCTACAATCTTATCACCATAAGTATCCCGAAGGGTTTCGATAATTTTAGCTCCAGCAGGACAAGCGGCACAATTGGCTCCAGTAAATTCCTCAATTAATATCTTTCGATCAGAATTTATAGGCTCCTGTGTTACTTCTATAGGTTGTTCTTCACAAGCAGAAAAGAGAACAATTGCCAGAATAAGGGTTTGAAATAGTATCTTTTTCATTTCTTTATGTTTTAGAAATATGAGAATAATTATTTTTTTAAACAACTTCAATACACGGTGTATTCAATTAAAAGCTTGAGTTAACAGTAAATTTGACACCGCTAAATGCCGGTTCCAATCGGCAAATACCCCCCGTACAAACCACCCCTTCCACTTGCTTTACGTAACTTAAGGAAAAACGGTTGGAGTGATACTTATAAAAAACATCAAATCGTGGGTAATGGTTCTTTTCAAAATTCGATTGCTTTGTTGGTTTTGCATTATACATGTCTGATATTACGAAGCTCCAGTTTTTACCCCAGTTCAGTTCTACCAGTCCAAATGCCCAACTACCGAAGTCCTGTTCGGTGGACATGTACTGTCCTTCTACACGAATTGATTTTCTACGACTAAATTTGTAGAGGAAATCAGCGTATGGTGTAACCGCTTTTAGCAGTGGTACATCTTTCAGTTCAAAAACGGATTGATTATACTCCTGGTATTGCACCCCGGTTTTTAACACCCACTTTCTTTTCTGTTTGTAATAAAATTCGGTGTAAACTTCACGATACAACAACTCATCTTCGAGGTCAGTGATATTGGAAAAGTTTACGGCTATTCCGGTCTTTTTATTAGGCAAGTAGCTGATGTCTAATTGCACCGCCTTTTCGCCTAACTCCTGAGTAGCGGCAACATAGCGTGACGTTAAGCGATAGGTATTGATCCGGTTCATTGGAGGCAGGAAGTTAATCGCTCCTCTTTGCACGGTAAATGGATTTGTTCTGAAGGCAAAGTTTTCGGTACGTTTTGCGTCAAGCACAATTCCCAAACCTTTAGTGGCATAGGTCAATGAAGTATAAGCTACCGTCCCTGTATTGTTGGTCAATAGACCATCTACATTATTGACAATGTCTTTCGTTTTATAGGCGCCTTCTGCGTACCAGGAAAACTTGCCTGCTGATAAGGTGTTATAAACAGAGGTGGCATAGGAGTTGTATTGCGGTTCTATCAAATCATCTGTTGCATAAAACTTAACGGCATTCACAACTTTTTCGATGTCAGAATCTGCCATCGTTTTAGCGACGACTCCAACACCAGGAGCTATGGACCAGTTCTTGTCTTCGCCACCACTAATGAAACCGTCGATACTTGCCCCTCTAATTATTGCATCAAAAAGCGGTGGCCCTGTCTGATCTGGATTTACAAACGCATCAATATGCCTTTGTTTACCACTAAATACTTTTACCTGCCAGTCATCTGTAATCGCGTAATTCAAACGAATACCATAAAGCGAATTATCAACAGCCAATGGTCGTGACTCCCAGGATCTGAAAATAATTCCAGATCCAATTTGATCGTACAGGTACCCACCGGAGATGGTCAGCTTTTTCAATTTTTTCTTAATGTACCATCTTCCGATTCCTTGTCCTGAGCTGGCATTATTAGGATCAATCAGGTTTGAGTTGCTATAAAGGTCAAAACGTAAGCCCGCTTCAAGTCCCCAGGCATTGTTGCTATAATTGAGCTGCAACCAGGATTCAGCCCCGTAGAGCTGATTTTCGTATTGTGGAATATTGAAGGCACCAATTGAGGAGTCCCTGCTAAAAAAGTTAGCATTTGCTTCAAGGCTGCCCGTCAAACGCCCTATGTCCACTTTCTTATCATTCTGAGCCCATAAGGAGAGGCTTATCAATGAGAAGAGTAGAAGAAAAATAAATTTTTGAATTAGTTGCATCCGATCAGGTTTATTAAAAACTTGTTTAAAGTGTAAGGCGCTAGATGTTGAAGTTGTTTCAAAAAGAGGTTTGAAGAAAATCACGTTATTGATTCTATCTTAAAGAAGTTGTTTCATGTTATTTCCTATTTCCGCGGATAAGGCATTAATTTCCCAGGCTTCAGGAGATAACATTAACAACTTCAAATTTAAATATACTATTTAAGCAATGCTCCTAATTCTATCATTCGAAAAGCCCAATTCATTACATTTTTAGAGAATCCAGTTAAAATTACGTTAAAAGAGGTACCGAATACCTTTTAATACGTCTCAAGTATGGTTAGAATGATGTAAATTTGGGATATGCTCAAAATTAGAGAATCATTTGCAAATGCATCTAATTTTCATCTAATAATGTTTAAACATTGACAAAACTTTAAAAACTTGCTCATTATGAAATTAATAAAATCTCTTGTTTTACTCTTTGCTCTGGCTTTTTCTATCACTGCATCTGCTCAAACGCTACCTGATGTAGAAATAAAAACAATGGAGGGTGAAACGGTAAATATTCAGGATTACGCTAAAGAAGGAAAAATCACGGTAATCAGCTTTTGGGCTACCTGGTGCTCGCCTTGCATTCGTGAACTTAAGGCAATTTCGGAGCTTTATCCGGATTGGGTTGAGCAATACGACATCCAGTTTTTAGCTATTACGCTTGATACACAACAGCGCCTTGCCCGTGCCGGTTCTATCGCTGAGACGAATGGCTGGGAATACACGATTTTAAGTGATCCCAATCAAGACTTGCAAAGAGCTCTTGGATTCCAGAACCCACCACAAACTTATATTGTTGACGGCGAAGGTAATATTGTATACGACCACAATGGCTATACTCCTGGAGATGAAGAAGATTTGGAAGACAAACTGGCGGAACTTACGGAGAAGTAATTAATACACCGTGTATTAACTACTCTTATGAAAAAATCCCGAATTGGCTGCTGGCTTGTTCGGGATTTTTTTGCCTTTAATCGTGATGGGACACGGATTTGACGGATTGAACGGATAGGGACGGATTTTTTTTCATAGGACGTGGGCCGGCTAACATATTTTGGTTTAGATTATTAGAGCGAATTAAAACAAAAAAATCCGTGTAAATGCGTCAAATCGTCCGCCGCCATAGGGCTTTGTCCGAACGCTTTCGCCGAGTCCTTCGCCATAGGCTTCGGCCGCACGCTGTCGCTGAAGCTTTAGCGTAAGAGACCGGAGAAAGCTTCAGCGTAGGAGCACGGAGGCCGTGTACCATCACGCTAAAGAAGGGAAGCCTACTCAAACTCTGACAACTCCAACCAGCGCATTTCCTTTTCCTCAATCTGAGTACCAATTTCTCCTAACTCAATAGACAGTTCAGATATCTCCTCACCGGAGATTCTTGTATCATTAAACTTCTCAACAATTTCTGCTTTTTTCTTTTCCAGTTTGGCGATCTCTTTTTCGAGGCGACCTAGCTCTTTGCGTTCCATGTAGGTGAGGCGACGAACTTCATCAGTGGAAGTTGTGGAAGTCGTTTTTTCAGTGGTTGCTTTTGGAGCGGAGTCGCGTTCAGCTTGTTTTCGTTCGTTTATTTCTTTCTTTTTTGCTGCGCGATAATCGCTATAATTACTGTTGTAATCTTTTATTTTTCCATCGCCTTCGAAGATGAAGAGATGCTCTACTACCTTATCCATGAAGTAACGGTCGTGCGACACTATGATGATACAACCTTCGAATTCCATCAAAAATTCTTCCAGTACATTCAAAGTGAGGATATCCAGGTCATTGGTCGGCTCATCCAGGATCAGGAAGTTCGGATTTTTCATCAAAACGGTGAGTAGATAAAGACGGCGGCGCTCTCCTCCACTCAATCGGGAAACATAAACATCCTGTTGTTTCCTGTTAAAGAGAAAACGCTCTAACAATTGTTCTGCGGTAAGTTTATAACCACCTTCCATTGGAATATAATCCGCGATGCTTCTTACTACATCAATGACTCGCCGATCGGTTTTCAAATCAAGTCCATCCTGGGTATAGTGACCAAACACTACGGTATCTCCTAGTACTACCCTTCCGTGGTCTGGTCGTATTTCTTTGGTTAGCATTTTCAGAAAGGTGGTCTTCCCTACTCCGTTGGGACCAACGATCCCTACCCGTTCTTTTTTACGAAATTTGTAGTGGAAGTTTTCTAATATTTTGAGATCACCAAAACTTTTAGATACGCCATCCAGTTCTAAAATCTTAGAACCTAAACGAGCCCCTTTCATATCAATTTGCATCAGGTCTTTGGATCGTTGAGTGTGTGCTTTTTCCTTAATCTCTTCAAACTTATCCACTCTTGATTTTGCTTTGGTGCCTCTGGCCTTCGGCGATCTGCGCACCCAGTCCAATTCCTTTTTGAACAGCTTTTTAGTCTTATCTAATACGACTGATTCATTCTCATGCCGGGCCGATTTCTTTTCCAGAAAGTCAGAATAGCTTCCTTTATAGCGATGGAGATCACCTTCATCCAGTTCAACAATACTATTGCAAACTCTTTCGAGGAAGTAACGATCGTGTGTCACCATAAAAAGCGTGATGGAAGATCGTTGGAGGTAGACTTCCAACCATTCGATCATGTCGAGGTCCAGGTGGTTGGTAGGCTCATCCAAGATTAAGAATTCAGGTTCCTCCAATATCAATTTGGCTAAAGCCAAACGCTTGACCTGCCCTCCCGAAAGTTCCGCTATTTTTTGGTCAAATTGGTGGATGTTAAGTTTAGAGAGTATTTCTTTTATCTTGGCTTCAAAGTCCCAGGCTTTGAGATCATCCATAGCGACCATAGCGCTTTGCATTTCGTCGGGATCATTCGGGTTCTTAAAGGATTTTTCGTAGCGCAGAATTGCTTTTATTAGCTTATTATCTGAATCGAATACTGCCTCCAGAACGGTATGCTCCGGGTTGAAAATAGGTTCCTGCTGCAGGTAACCAATCTTGACGCTCTTGTGGAGTCGAATGACGTTGTTCTCTCCTTCAGGAGGTTCTATACCGGCGACAACCCGAAGCAGCGTTGTTTTCCCCGATCCGTTTTTGGCGACTAATGCGATTTTATCTCCCTGGTTGACGTGAAGCGTTATATTGTCGAAAAGCACTTTATCTCCGTAGTGCTTGCTTACATTTTCGAGTGTTAGATAATCCAAAGGGTGTGATTCTGTTTTGATGAAAAATTATGCTGCAAGTTAGTTATAATTAACGGGGATGGGATAGGATGGGACATGGATTTATTCATGAAACGTGGTCCTCTAATGAGGAATGGGATATAGGTCTAACGGATTGAACGGCCTCCGTGCTCCTACGCTGAAGGTTCTGCGAAAGCGTTCGGGCAGAGGGCCTTATGGCGACGAACGCTGTTCAATCCGTTAGATCTGTGTTCCCATCCCAGTTAGAGGGTATAAAAAATCCCGAACCTGCAAGTCTGCAAATTCGGGATTTTTTTTAAGCTTAAGCTTTATTAATTGTCCTTCTCAATCATATCTTTCATGATGGATAAAGCTTCATCAACGTAGATGTCTTTATTCATTGCTTCCAGCCATTTTTTGTTCTCTTCCGCTTTCGCTTCGTCGATGTTAATGGCCTTCAGGTCAACGTCAAGGTTCTTGACAGTCATGCCTTCAATGGTTGGAAACATGTCTTCGTATTCATCCGATTTAACCTTGGCTTCTTTGCGTTCATTCTGGTATTTCTCCAGGTTGAGCGGCTGAGTGGTTTTGTCTGATCTTTCCTTTACGTATTTAGCCTGATCCAATACTTTTTGAAAAGTGGCATGGTTCTTCACACGCTCGGCACTAGCCGTCTTGATCTTGTCTAATTTGTCAAGAGAGGATACACTTTGGTGGTATTTGACAGGTTTGATTTCACTCCACTCCATAGCGTATTCATTTTCTCTTTCACCTAGTTCGAAGAAGTGGTAACGGTCTGGCAATACAACGTCAGGAGTAACACCTCTTAGCTGAGTAGAGCCACCATTGATGCGATAGAATTTCTGGATGGTCAATTTCAAATCACCTAATGGAGTGATATCAGAATCCCCACGGAATCCCTGATCTAAATCAATAAACCGCTGAACAGTTCCCTTTCCAAAAGTAGCATTAGATCCAACGATTACAGCGCGGCCATAATCTTGCAAAGCGGCGGCTAAAATCTCAGATGCAGATGCGGAGAAAGAATTCACCATGACGATAAGCGGGCCATCGTATTGAACCTGAGGGTCGTTGTCTTCCAAAATTTCAGGACTGTGGTCTCTCGCTTTCACCTGTACGATGGGACCTTCTTCGATAAAGAAACCAGACATACGCTGCACGTCTCTTAGAGAACCACCACCGTTATTACGCAAGTCAAGGATAATACCGTTGACGTTTTTAGCTTTTAGCTTTTCAAGTTCTATTGCGATATCTTTAGCACAGCTTCTACCATTTCTTCGAGAGAAATCTGCATAGAATTGTGGCAATTTGATGTATCCAATATTGTTTACTTTCTCAGGTGAATCAAGGATCACAGATTTAGCAAAGCTTTCTTCCAGTTCTACTACATCACGAACGATCACAATGTCTTCAACGGTACCATCTACTTTTTTAATGGTCAAAGTAACTTCCGTTCCTTTCTTACCTCTGATCAGTTGAACGACATCGTCTAAACGCATGCCTGTAACCACAACAGCTTCTTCCCCTTTTTGAGCAACTTTAGTGATGATATCTTTTGCTTCCAGATCCTTACCTTTCCAGGCAGGACCACCTGGAATAATTCGGGTTACCACCGTATTGTCTCCATCCGGAGAAAGCTGTGCACCGATCCCTTCCAAACGACCTGACATTCTGATGTCAAATGTTTCTTTGTCTTTTGGTGCGTAGTAAGAAGTATGTGGATCGTAGATATTTGTCAAAGCATTGAGATAAATGCTTAGGTAGTCACTACGCTTTCTTTTTTTGAGACGCTTGTACCAGGCTTCGTAATCTTCCAGTACATCTTCGCGTGCTTCATCTAACAACTGGTCTTTTGATTTATCTTTCAACTCCTCTGTTCCTTCTTCCTGAGATTTGATTTTATCGGCCAGTTCGGTGATCATTTCGTACTGCACCATTTCAGCCCAGTAAGCTTTTAGTTCCGCATCATTTTTGGCGAAGTCTTTTTTATCTCCGTCAAGTTCTATTAGTTTATCAGAGCTTAATTCAACTGGTTTTTTCACCAATTCCTCGTAATAGCTTTTAGATTTGGCAACTCCCTTTTCCATAAGCTCCAATGACAAGTCCATGAACTCGTAAGTTCCTTTGTCAGCTTCATCATCAATTTTAGTTCGATATGCCTTAAGGGTTTCAATATCCTCCTGAGTCAACCATCTTTTTCCACTATCCAGGCGTTCGATATACAAATCGAAGGCTTTTTCAGAAAAAGCATCATCAATATCAACTGGCTTGTAGTGTAATTGCTTCAAACCACCTAAAAGCCGCTGAATCAAAATCGCTTCTTTCTGCGTGTTATCAGGTGTTGGTAAGAAGGCTGAAGCGCCTATAAATAGTGCAACCAGCGCTACTGAAAAGAAAATGGGACCTCTAAATTTCATGTTGTATTATTTTGTCTGCTAAATGAATCATACTCGTGGATCGAAAGTATCCACAGTACTCCTCCTAAATATACTCTTTTTTATTTAAATATGTTCGGCTATAATCAGGCCATTCTTGTATTTTAACCTAATTATAACGCTTAAGTTTTAAGAGAAGTATAAATAGGCTTGATTTCTCTGGCAAAATTGGAATTTGGCCATACAATCTTATGACGTAGAAATTGTAAAAAAGTCAGGTATAAGACAGCTTTGCGCTCAGATCTGATTTGAGATCGTGGATGAGGCGCGCTTGTTGGCTGTAAAATTAGAATGCGAATTTCTCATGTCACAGGTATTCAAATAAAACTTCCAACTTTTCTTACGTAAGTTTACAGCAACGAATAATTTAGCTAAAGCTTGAAATTGAATGAACCGTATTGTTAAATATAACATCTATTTGTTTTTCATTATTTACTTCCTGGCTTGCCAAGAAAATGAAGTTCCCAAACTATGTATGTTCAACATAATAATTGGTGAACCGATTCCTGCTGACAAAAAAGTAGATACAAAGCTTACTATTGATTGCAAGTCTGATCAAATAAACCTTCCTGCCAGAATAAGAAGAAGAGGGGGTTATTCCAGGTCATTTCATAAACGCTCCTTCGAAATAGATTTGAAAGATGATCTCCCCTTAGTCAATTTACCTGCCGATGATGATTGGATTTTAAACGCCAACTATATAGATAAAACGTTTTTGCGGCACACGATGTCTTACGAATTGTTTCGAGACATGCACGAAAACAATGAAGCTTCTCAATGCAAATACGTGGAAGTCACCATTAATGGAAAATACAACGGCTTATATGTGCTCATGGAAAAATTAGACAAGTCCAGCTTAAGCATTAACAAGAAAGATTCCGAAGCAATGATTTTTAAGGAGCCCCATATCTTTAGGAAGTCATACGATGAGTTTGTCAAATTATTCCCTGATAATTTGCATCAGCAAACATACCCCAAAGTAAAAAAGGATAATAAACTAGCCGCTATTGATAAAGTTCGAGACTTTATACTCCATAGTAGTGACGCTAAATTTAAGGAAGACTTCAAAACTATTTTTGATCTAAACAATATTATAGACTGGCACCTACTCCTTTTAATTACCAACAACAGTGATGGAATTTTAAAAAATTTCGTAACTGTTCAGTGTTACCTACGATAGGGGGCATTTGAGTTTGCACTTGACACTTGAACTTGCACTTTTTAAAATTCAAGTGCAAGTATCAAGTGCAAGTTCAAATGCCCGCAGTTCGCAG
>Ga0114957_1001653_pt1 | contig 23506 bp, 21 predicted proteins | sample BantaG_FD_87175 | JGI IMG/M metagenome (GOLD analysis project Ga0114957, IMG submission 87175) | Marine algal microbial communities from Bantry Bay, Ireland - BantryBay_4 metaG | ecosystem: Host-associated > Algae > Red algae > Unclassified | place: Bantry Bay, Ireland | collected 2014-11-21 | reverse complement strand
GTGGGGAAAAAGAGACGGGGGGGACAGAAAGCTGGAGCTTTCTGCTACGGGTTTGGTGAATCCCTAGTTCAGGCCGCCGGGCATTTTGGGGGCTTGGACGGTGCGGAAGAAGAGGTGGCGGGAACAGAGCTCGGTGGCTAGGAGGACGGGGAGGGCGAGCCAGGGGGAGACGAAAGCGAGGGGGATGGAGAGGGCCAGGGTTAGGAGGCGGATTTTGGTGATTTTTTTGAGGGGGCCGAGGCGGAGTTTCGCGGAGTGTTGGGCGGGGGACCAAGCGGACTGGCGGGCGGGGAGGAGGAGCTTGGCCTCGAAGGCGATGAGGGCTAGGGCGGGGAGGGTGAAGAGGAGGGGGTGGATGAAGAGGGTGGCGGCGGCGGTGAAGGTGAGGAGGAAGGCGGGGAGGGAATTTGGGAGGAGCCAGTTGGCACGGCGGGTGTCGTGATAGATCATGGCGCTGGTGAAGATGGCTCCGGCGAAGGCGGGGATGGCAGACCATTTGGTGGCGGTGAGGATGAGGTCTTTGAAGGGGAAGTCGGGGAGGAAGGGGGCGGCGGCGAGGATGAGGGGGATGGGGGCGAGGAGGGAGAAGGCGAGGATTTCGCGGGAGAGCCAGGAGGTTTTGAGGCCGAGGAAGAAGCGCCAGGCTTTGAGGGGTTTGCCGAGGTGGAGGGTGGCGGCGATCATGCCGGCGTTGAAAATCAGAGCTCCGGCGATGCCTGTGCTGGTCTCATTTTTGGCTGTTAAAAGAGAGGCTGCTGAGAGTCCGAGCCCGATCTGGGTGAGGACGAGCATGAGGGCGAGGGGCCAGTGGGCGGGTTGGGGGGTGAGGGTGGTTTGGTCGGCGGGGGTGGCGTTGAGGGGGACATTGCGGCCGATGTAGCGGGTGGTGGGGAGGGTGATCTCGGGGGTGGGTGCGCCGGGGAGGAAGTTGTTTTCCTTTCTTAGCGCGGCGGTGTCGATCTTGATGATGGAGATTGCTTCGGTGGGGCAGGCTTGGACGCAGGCTGGGGCTTCGCCATCGGCGAGGCGCTGGTGGCACATGTCGCACTTGCGGACGATGCCTCTTTTTTCAGAATATTTTGGGACGCCGTAGGGGCATTTGAGGACGCAGTATTCGCAGCCGATGCATTGGTCATCGAGGTGGCGGACGATGCCGGTGTCGGGTTCCTTTTCGTAAGCGCCGACGGGGCAGCCGTGCATGCACTCGGGGTCGAGGCAGTGGTGGCAGGCGGTGGTGACGGTTTGTTGGAAGCCGTTGCCAGACTCGAGGAGGCCGACGTCGCGCCAGGCTTCGTTTTCGTCGAGGCCGTTGAGGGTGTGGCAGGCGACGAGGCAGGCTTTGCAGCCAGTGCATTTATCGAGCTCGACTTGGAAGGCGTATTGCTCGCCTTGGCGCGGTTTTTCGAGAGGGATGAGGTGTTTGAAGAGGTCGGTGCGGGTGGTGCCGCGGTCGAATTCATCGGAGAAGCGGGCGACGGGGGTTTGGAGGGTCGCTTGGTCTTGGAGGAGCTTGTCGACGAGGTTTTCGTTAGGGAAAGGATCTGGTGAGGGGGAGACCATGTTGGGTGTGAAAAGGGTCGGAGTGGTTGGGTGTCGGCCTGCGGGGAGGTGTTTTGGTGAATCGAGGTTTTGGGCTTGGCCGGGGAGTTTTGACTGACTTACCCAGGGCGTTGCCTTGGGCTACGTTGGTTTTCCCCGTTGGGGCGGCGTGGTTGGGGGGATAGGTCTTATGAGTCCTATAGGACTTATGCTTGGTTGAGGAGGGGCGGGGAGACTGGAAGTCTCCGCCACGTTGGTTGGGGGGGGCATGGATGACGCAGAGGCTATGAGTCTCTGCTACGCTGTGACCAACTCTTCGACTTTTTCGCGCTGGGTGTATTGGGCGAAGGTTTCGTTTTCGGTGCGGTTTTTTTGGTAGGTTTTGAGGAGTTTTTCGATGAGGGGGGGGATGTCTTGGTAGGGGATTGCTTTGTAGGCTTCGCGGGCGATGGCTTGGGTGTCATCGACTCCGCCTCCGAGGACGATGTTGTAGCCTTCTACTTTTTCGCCGGAGGGGAGTTTGACGGGGGTGGCCATCATGCCGATGTCTCCGATGTAGTGCTGGGCGCAGGAGTGGTGGCAGCCGGTGAGGTGGATGTTGATGGGTTGGTCGAGGGTGACTTTTTCATCGAGGTAGCTCGCGAGGTGGACTGAGTTTCCCTTGGTGTTTGCGGCGGCGTATTTACAGCCGGTGTTTCCGGTGCAGGCGATGAGGCCGCCGGAGATGGAGGTGGCTCCGTAGCTGAGTCCGGCGGCGGTGACGGCGGCTTGGGCGGAGGCGACCTTATCGGGTGGGATGTGGGGGATGATGAGATTTTGCCAGGCGGTAAGGCGGATGTCTCCGGTGCCGAATTCATCGGCGAGGTCGGCTATTTTTTCGACGGTGTCATTTTGCATGCGGCCGACGGGGATGACGATGCCGAGGTAGCTGTTCCCGTCTTTCTGGAGGTGGGTTCCGATGTGGCCGTGCTTGGTTTTGGGCTTCTGCTTGGTGCAGAGATCCTCGGCGACGGGACGGAGGGGGAAGGCGAGCTTCTTTTGGACCTCTTCGAGGAACTTGGGGAGGCCCCAGTCATCGACGAGATACTTGAGGCGGGCTTTTTTGCGATTTGTGCGGTCGCCGTTTTCGATGAAGACGCGGAGGATGGCGGAGGAGAGGGCGGTGCACTCGGAGGGGGTGACGAGGAGTCCGGTGTCTGAGGCGAATTGCTTGTGGCCGGTGATGCCGCAGAGCTGGAGGCGGAAGTAGACGCCGGGCTGGAGGTCGGCGGTTGGTTCTTTTAGTTCGACGGCGTAGAAGGCGATATCATTTGTGTCGGCACAGACTGAGATGGCGCCGCCGGAGTCGTAGGAGATATTGAACTTCCGCGGCATGCCGTAGAGGTCACGATTATTGAGGATGGCGTGGTGCATGGCCTTGGCGTAGGGCATGACATCGAGGAGTTCGTTTTTATCAAATCCGGTGGTGGGGGTGGCGGTGACATTGCGCACGTTATCGGCTCCGGAGCCCTTTGAGGTGAGGCCGAGGTCGATGAGGGTGTTGAGGATGTTGACGGTGTTGGCGGGGAGGATTTCGCGGATCTGGAGATTTCCGCGGGTGGTGATATCGACGATGCCATTCCCCCAATCGCGCGACATTTGGGCGAAGCCGCGGAGTTGGCGGGAGTTCATGGCGCAGCCGGGGATGCGGGCGCGCATCATGTAGGATTCCTGGGCGGGGGTGACGTAGAAGAGGCCGTGGAACTTGAAGCGGAAGATGTCGCCATCTGAGGCGAATTTTTCCTCCTGAGCGCGGGTGAGGATGGTGTCGTAGCAGTCGAGCCCGTTCTGCTCGTGCTTGATGACTTCCTCACGGGAGAGTTCATCGAGCGGGGTGCCGTAGAGGGATTCTTCTTCCTTATCGGTGAACTGACCCTGCGCATTCTGCCCGAGGAAGGGGGCTTGATTGAGACCGGCGATGAAGCCATTGAGATAGCCGGTCTGCTCATCGGTGAAGGGGGAGGGGGGAGTCATCATTTTTCTAGAAGGTGTAGTTCAGCTCAACGGAGAGCTGCTGGATGTCGTTATAGAAATCCTCACCGACGAAGTAGGAGGCCTTGAGGATTCCAAGGAGTTCGGGGCTGAACTTTTTCACGAGGACGGCGTCAGCTTCGTAGCCGTAGGTATTGTCCATCTTCCCGTCCATGAAGTAGTGGAGGAAGCCCTTGAAGGTTAGGCCGAGTGGGAGACCTGGCTTTACGACGCCGAGGTAGAAGTCGGTGATGCCATTGTAGTTCCCTCCTTTGTCATTCAGGCCAATGCGTTGACCGATGAAGGCATCGGCAAAACCATTGAAGGCGTGGACGGTGCCGAGGGGCGTCTTGAAATGATCGCCGAGGTATTCTACTCCGGCTGAGTAGGTGGTGCCACCGGCCTTGAGGGAGTATTTAAAGTGGCCGTAGAGGGCGTCGTAGTCACCCCCGGCGAGATCGCTGTTACCATCTTGGTAGGCGAACTCGGCGTAGATTCCTTTCGATTGGGCGAAGGCTCCGAAGGTGTTACTTTCGCCCACGTTTCCATTGTTATCAATATCGAGGAGGTAGGCGTAACCTCCGGCCTTTCCGAAGTCGGCGGAGTAGTCGAAATCGATGAGGTGGCCCTCGCCCTCGAAGGCGGTGAGGGCTCCTCCGGCGTCTTTGCCGAAGATGCGCTGGACGCGGTCGAAGTAGACGTAGCTGGCCTTAAAGCCATCGCCGCTGTAGGCGATTTGCCCGGCATCAAAGGTCTGCTCGTTTTGGCGCCAGCCGACGTTTCCGATGAAGGCGGCGCTATTCCGGATGATGCGCTGGCGGCCGACGCGAGCGAGGTAGTCATCGTTTTTATACTGAAGGAAGAGGCGGTTGAGTTCGGCGTTGTTCGGGTCAGCGATGAGAGAGTTACCGGGGGTTTTCGGGGTGGAGCCGCCGGCGCTTTGATAGTCCTCGACGAGGTCTTGGGTTCCTTCTCCTTCGACAAAGGCGGAGAAGCCGCTCGAGGCATCTCCGATGAGGAGGCCGAGGCGTGCCCTGACGGTGAGGGCGTGTGAGGGATCGAGAGGATCGGTCTCGTAGAACTCGTAGCGACCACGGAGATTTCCGCTGAGTTTAAAAAGCGACGAGAGTTCTGGTGAGTCGGTGATTGGTGGGATGACTGGTTCCTCGCCCGCATGAGTGGGGGTGATGAGAGCGAGAAGACTTAGGGCCGATGCTGGTGCTGATTGCATGAAATTATTGGTGAGTAAAATTGAGTTAGGCTACGCTGGAGGCCTGCTCTTCGAGGGCGCGGATGGCTTTCTTATCGGTGAAGCCCATGGTGTCCCCGCCTGTGAAGAGGCGGCTTTCGCCCTTGATGTGGGCGCGTTGTTCGAGGAAGGCGATGAGGTGCTCGCGGTAGGCGAAGAAGGCGGGGTCATCGAGGATCTCTTTCCGGTTACGCGGGCGGGCAAATCCGATCTCGAGGATTTCGCCGACCCCGGCGCAGGGGCCATTTGACATCATGACGCAGCGGTCGGCCATGAAGACGGCTTCATCGACATCGTGGGTGACGATGAGGGCGGTCATTTTTTCGCGGGCGAGGATATCGATGATGACATCCTGGAGTTCCATGCGGGTGAGGGAGTCGAGGCGGCCGAAGGGTTCGTCGAGGAGGAGGACGCTGGGCTGGAGGGCGATGGCGCGGGCGATACCGACGCGCTGCTGCATTCCGCCGGACATCTCATTCGGGAATTTTTTCATGGCATCGGCGAGTCCGACGACGGAGAGGGCGTGCTCGACGATCTGCTTCCGCTCGGCGCGGGTGGCGTGGGGGTAGATGTTTTTCACGCCGAGCATGACGTTTTGGAAGGCGTTCATCCAGGGCATGAGGCAGGGGGCTTGGAAGACGACGGCGCGATCCGGGCCGGGTCCGGAGATTTCCTTATCTCCGACGATGATGCCGCCATCTGAGATTTCATTAAGTCCGGCGAGCATGGTGAGGACGGTGGATTTTCCGCAGCCGGAGTGGCCGATGACGGAGATGAATTCTCCCTCGGTGATATTGAGATTAAAGTCCTCGATGACGCGGAAGTCATCTCCGTAAGGATTCGGGTATTCCTTGATGAGGTTCGAGAATTCTACGGCTCGTTTCACGGTGGGATTGGGGAGGGATTTGAGAGAGGACATCTTAGGGAGAGTTTTTAGGCTTTTGGTGGGATGGCAGAGGCTAAGAGCCTCTGCTACGCTCAGGCGGGTTGGACCTTCTTGTTCCTAAGGCGTGGGGCGGCGGTGGGGAGGGCGAAGTCTTTCGGGCGGATATCAGGCATGGGGATGATGGGGGACTGGGCCTGCGCTTTTGACTCCTTGTTTAGGCCCATCATGAAGAGGGTAATATCGGTCTTAAGGCGCATGAACTCCGGGTGGTTATTCAGGGTGCGGCGGTCGCGGGGGCGCTCCATATTGACGATGAAGTCATCGGCGAGAGTGGCGGCAGGGCCCATGGTGAGGGGGGCGATGCGGTCGGCCATCATGACGGCTTCATCGACGTCATTGGTAATCATGACGACGGTGCGCTTATCGTTCTCCCAGATGTTGAGGATCTGGTCTTGGAGTTCGGAGCGGGTGAGGGCGTCGAGGGCGGAGAGGGGTTCGTCGAGGAGGAGGACCTCGGGATCGAGCGAGAGGGTGCGGGCGAGGGAGGCGCGCTGGCGCATGCCGCCGGAGAGCTCGTGGGGTTTCTTGGTGCCGGCGTGATCGAGCTTCACCATTTTGACGTAGTGATCGACCTTCTCGGCGACCTCGGATTTTGAGAGTTTGGGGAAAACGGTTTTGATGGCGAGCTGGACGTTTTCATTGACCGAGAGCCAGGGGAGGAGGGAGTAGTTTTGAAACATGAGGCCGCGGTCGGGGCCGGGGCCGGACATTTTCTTGCCGTTGAGGAGGACCTGGCCGGTGGTGGGTTCTTGGAGTCCGGCGAGGAGTGAAATGAGGGTGGATTTTCCGGCGCCGGAGAAGCCGATGACGGCGACGAATTCGTTTTTTTCGACTGAGAGATTGAGGTTTTTGAGGACCTGGACCTCGTTTGAGGGGGGGCCGAAGGTGACTGAGCAGTCTTTAAGTTCGAGGAAGGACATCTTTTACTAAATGGCGGTGGGTGAACCTTCGAATGAGACGAGGCGCTGGAAGACGATCATGATGCGATCGAGGAGGAGGCCGATGATTCCGACGACGAAGACGACGACGAAGAGCTTGGCGAACGAGTCTGAGGCGCCGTTATTGAACTGATCCCAGACGAACTTTCCGATGCCTTCTGAGGAGGCGAGGAGCTCGGCGGCGATGAGGACCATCCAGCCGACGCCGAGCGAGATGCGGAGTCCGGCGAAGATGAGGGGGAGGGCGGAGGGGATGACGATCTTAAAGAGGCGGGGCCAGAAGCCGAGTTTCAGGACGCGGGCGACATTGAGGTGATCTTTATCGATGCTGGCGACGCCTAGGGCGGTGTTGGCGAGGGTGGCCCAGAGGGAGCAGAGGGCGACGGTGATGGCGGAGGCGATGAAGGCGGGATTGATATCGAAATGATTGAGAACCCAGGCGTCTTCCCAGAGCCAGTTCATGAAGGGGCTATCGTCTGGGGCGGGGACGTAGGCGCTGGCGATGATGAGGCTAATGGGGAGCCAGACGATGGGTGAGACTGGCTTAAAGATGGCGATGAAGGGAGTCATGGCAGCCATGAAGGTGGAGTTCAGCCCGCAGAGGATTCCGATGGGGATGGCGATGAGGGAGCCGATGAGGAAGCCGGTGAAGACGCAGAGGATCGAGCGCTTGACTTGGTAGCCGAGGGTTTTCGGGCCGGCGTAGATGGACTCCTTTGTTTTCTCGAGGCGGGATTCGGCCTTGGCGATGCGCTCGGCGGACTTGAGGGCAGCGGGGCCGGTGAGGGTGAGGAGCTTGGCGGAGGCGGAGTCGATTTTTTCTTCAGCGATGGCGACCTTTGAGGCGCGGTTTCCGGTGGTGAGTTGATCGATTTGCTTGGTGAGGAATTGCTTTTCTTCGGCAGCGGCGGTCTGGGCGAAGAGGGCGAGGGCGACTTTATCCGAGGGCTTATCGCTGATGTCCTTAATTTCCTTAGAGAGGGTTGAGAGTTCCTCCTTTTCGGCGTCCGTTCTGGCGGTGTGATCCTTCACCTTTTCTAGAAAGGATGCGTAAGCGCTCTCGTCGCCCGGGGTGAGAGATTCCGATGCGGCTTGGAGGGCGGCCTTGCGCTCGGCTTTGGCGTTTTTATAGGTGTCCTTTAGAGAGGCGAGTTCGCTGGCGAGGGAGGCGGTTTTTTTCTCGATGGCCGCAGCGTGGGCGGCTTTGGCGGCATCGACTCCGGCATTTGCCTCGGCGATGATCGTGGGCATTTCAGCGAGGCGGGCTTCGGCATTTTCGAGCGCTTCCTCACGCTCTGCTCCGGTGAGATTGTAGGCTTCTTCTTTCTCGGCTTCGTAGTCGCCAAACTGAGTAATGGCCTGACCCGCTTCGAGGGTGGCAAGGGGACCGGGGACCGATCCTGATTTAGTGGTGACCTTGGTGGAACCATAGGCCCAGAAAAAGGCGAAGAGCAGCATGGCGAGGATCGGGACGAGGATCCACTGACCGATCTTTTTCATCTGCACCTGGGGTTCCTCGCCGTAGCAGAGGCGCACAACGGGTCCGAGAAAAGTCAGGCCTGAGACATCGATGGCCTTCAGGATGGGGTATTTGATTTTATCGAAGATATTCATCGCCGCGACCAAAAGTGCAGCCAGTAGGCCATGGCGACATGCGCCGAATTCATTCATAGAATGAGGAAACTTGGCCGATGAAGAGATTGCTTGTAATGAGTTGGTTTAGACGGCTTCGAAAGGTGGGGGACAGAAGCCGAACTCGCTTGGCCGTCGCACGGCGGAGGGAATCTCGAGGTGAGGGCGCCACAGCGCTGAACAGGATTTGAGCGAACTCAAAATCCTATTCAGGGGAGAGATTTGGGGGGCGCTGAGGGGGCTTTGATCGCTGAGGGGGCCTCGGGCTGGTAGGGGGCGGCGCGCGTGACGTCTTGGCAAAGCCCGATGAGGGTTTGCGCCATGATCCCGAGGGGGCGGGAGGTTTGCCAGAGTGCGGCCCAGTTTCGCGAGAGGTTTTTTTTACTCAGGGGGATGGAGACGAGCTTACCTGAAGCGAGCTCGTCCTGAACGACCCATCTGGCGACGACGCCGGGACAGAGGCCGACCTTTGCCATCTCCTTGATGGTGTCGATACTACTGAGGGAGAGGGAACTCGTCTTGGTAGCGCCGATCTTACTGAGGTGGCGCTGGACCAACTTAGAGCTGAGGGAATCACGGCGGTAGAGGATGAGTTTTTGGCCGCTCAGTTCCTCTGCTGAAAGTCGCGTGAGAGTGGCCCAGGGGTGGCGGGGGCTGACGACGACCATGAGTTCGTCTTGAAACATCGTTTTAGAACTGATGCCGGGTTCGTGGGACTCGGACTCGGACTTGGAGATGGCAATGGCGAGATCGAGAGAGCCTTCGCGGATCATCTCATGAGCCTCGAGCGAGTCGACGGAGATCACCTCGAGCTCGCAATCAGGAAAGCACTCGCGGAACTCGAGGAGGACATCGGGGAGAATATGTTGGCAGATTGAGGCGGGGGTTCCGATGCGGAGAACGCCGCAGCCCCACTCGCGCAGCTGGCCCTGCTCGTCCCGGATGAGCTGCATCTCGGCGAGGATTTTCTCGGCGCGGGGGATGAGGCGGCGACCGGCGGAGGTGAGGATGACGCGGTGCCCCCGCCGTTCGTAGAGAGGGTTTCCCAGCTCCTCCTCGAGGGTTTTCAGGGAGTGGCTTACGGCAGAGGAAGTGAGGCCAGCGGCGCTTGCGGCTGAAGCGATACTGCCGCTCTGGGCGATGAGAAGGAAGAGCTTCAAGCGCCGGGAGTCGAGCGGTTCGGTTTTGGTCTGCTGGGGCTCCGCCATTTCTTTTATTAATCTCGATCGCCCGGGAGTCCTAGAAGATTTCGGGAGGTAACGATGAACGTAATTTGCGGAAACGGTGAATCAATTTCAGCTTGTTCCTCTCTCATAGTTTTGTTCTTCCTGCTAGGGTCACCTTTGATGAAAACGAGCTTTCCTCTTCCGACCGGATCATCGCGATTCGGGGCGTGGAAGGGCAGTCCGCTTCGAATTGGTTACGTCCCGCTGCTTGATAGCGCGCCCATTTTGGTGGCGCATCATTTGGGCATGTTCGAGGATGAGGGGCTGACGACGATCTTGCAGAGGCAGCCGGGATGGGCCTGCGTGCGGGACAAGATGCTTTACGGGGAGCTGGATGCGGCGAACGCACCGGCTGGAATCCTCTTCGCGATTAATGCGGGGGTGACCTCGAATGTGGGGCGGTGCGTTACGGCTTTTGTGACGTCGGCGCAGGGAAATGGGATCACGCTCTCGAGTGACTTGCGAGCGCGGGGTATCCTTGATCTGGCAGATCTTAAGTCCCTGATCCGGAAGGGGAACTCACGAAAACTGGTGCTGGGAGTCGTATCTCGGTTCAGTTCTCACGCGCACCTTTTGACGGGCTGGTTACGCAAGGGCGGGATCGGAGATGAGGAAGCGAGGATCGTGGTTCTTCCACCTCAGCAGATGGTGACCTGTCTGGCTACGGGGCACATTGATGGGTTCTGTGCGGGCGAGCCTTGGAACTCGTTAGCAGTGGAGGAGGGTTCGGGATGGGTCGCTGCCGATAGTGCGGCCCTAGCTCCGATGCATCCCGAGAAGGTGTTGCTGGTTCACGAGGATTTCGCGAGGGCGCGCCACGAGGAGCACATGGCGATGCTGCGGGCGCTGAAGGAGGCTTGCCTGTGGTGCGGTGAGGAGGAAAATCGGCCGGAAATGGCGGAACTTCTGAGGACGGGCATCTTTCACGATATCCCTCGGACGCTTATCGAGGGCTTCCTCGCGGGTCCTCTGGCACCGGTCTTCAGTGCCGAGGGGTTGCACGAGCCTAGCCTTGATAAGGCGGGTTGGATTCTTTCTGAAATGCGCAGGGCGGCGATGCTTCCGGAGGGTGCTGCCGATCAGGAAATGCTCGCGTGCTTCCGCGCAGATATCTTTAAGCTGATGGATCTCTCAGGGGACTTTGATTACGATTAGAAGGAAAAAGCCCCGGGGTGAACCGGGGCTTTTTGAAGAAGAGATAGGGAAATTTTTGCTTACTCTTGGTTACCGATCTTGTGCGACTTGAGATATCCGAGAGGGTCTTTTCCGTCGTAGCTTACGCCATCGATAAAGTCGGAAGTGGCTTCCTTAAAGCCATCGGTGTCCCAGGGAATGTCCTCTTTTTTGATCTTCCCTTCATCGAGGAGCATCTTGGCAGCGGTGAGGTAGACTTCTGGCTTATAGACTTCCTTAGCAGTCTCGAGATACCAATCTGCGGACTTTGGCTCGGTGATTTGACCCCAGCGGCGCATCTGGGTCAGGAACCAGACGCCATCAGAATACCAAGGGTAGGTGCAGTGGTATTTGAAGAAGACATTGAAGTCAGGCATTTCGCGCTTGTCGCTTTTTTGGAAGAGGAAGAAGCCGGTCATGGAGTTTTTAATGATATCGAAGTCGGCTCCGACGTAGTCTGCGCGGGAGAGGATGCGCGCTGCTTCAACGCGGTTGATGAGCTTTCCTGATTCATCGGTGGCATCGAGCCACTGGCCGGCGAGGATGAGTGCCTTGGTGACGGCAAGATTAGTCTGCGGGTTTTCGTCGGCCCATTCTTTAGAGACTCCGAAGACCTTCTCGGGGTTATTTTTCCAGATGTCGTAATTGGTAGTGACGGGAACGCCGATGCCCTTGGCGACGGCTGCTTGGTTCCAAGGTTCGCCAACGCAGTAGCCCTGGATGTTTCCGGCTTCTAGGGTAGCAGGCATCATGGGTGGGGGAGTGACTGAGAGCTCGACCTGGGCGTCGGTGCGGCCTCCGATATCGGTCTTGGTATACATGCCGGGGTGGATGTCCGAGGCGGCGAGCCAGTAGCGGAGCTCGTAGTTATGGGTGGAGGTCGGGAAGACCATTCCCATTTGAAGTTTTTTACCGTCGTCGAGCATTTCTTGGACGACCGGTTTTAGGGCATCAGCTTTGATCGGGTGGGGAGGGGTGGGGGAATCGAGAGAGGTGTCATTTTCCTGCATCTGCTCCCAGATATCGTTTGAAACGGTGATGCCGTTGCCGTTGAGATCCATGGTGTAGGAGGTGATGATGTGGGCTTTGGTGCCGAATCCGATGGTGGCGGCGATGGGCTGGCCGGAGAGCATGTGGGCGCCGTCGAGCTCCCCCGAGATCACGTTATCGAGGAGAGTTTTCCAGTTTGGCTGAGCGATGACCTCGACTTGGAGGCCTTCGGCTTCGAAGAAACCTTTTTCCTTCGCGATGACGATGGGGGCGCAGTCGGTGAGCTTGATGAAGCCGAACTTGAGAGTGTCCTTTTCGACATCAAGAGGTTCGGCGTGGATGAGTCCAGCGGCCAAGAGGCCGGGGAGATAGCGGGCGGTGATTTTCATAGTTAGGAGTATTAGGGACGTGCCAAAGCAAGGAACTGCGGCGATGGGACAGCGGTTAGCGGATGACGTGCCAGCTGGGATCTTTTGGTATGATCTCTGCTTTCTAAATTTGCGTGGTTCGGATGAATCGCGCTCATTACTATGGAACTTCCCGACTTAAGACAGGTGCGCTCGCTCGTGGCAGTGGCTGAGACGGAGAGTTTCACGAAGGCAGCCGAGCGGCTCAATGTGACTCAGTCTGCGGTCAGCCATTCGATCCGGGCGCTTGAGACTCAACTGGAGGTCAAGCTTGTCGAGCGGAGCGGAAAGAGGCTCGCGCTGACGCAGGAGGGCTCAGTTATTCTGCGCCGATTCCGCGCCTCACTAAAGCAACTTGAGGCAGCTGGGGAGGATCTCGCCCTGCTTAAGCGCTGGGGTCAGGGTCGGCTCCGGGTGGGTGCGACGCATACTCTCTGTCATTACCTTCTTCCAGAGGTGCTCGCTGATTTTCGTAAACTCTACCCGCGCTGCGAGATCCATCTCGACTCGGGAGACACCTCGGAGATTCTCGACCAACTTGAACGATCTGAGGTTGATCTGGCCTTCGGGATCGGGGGGCGCTGTCCGACATGGGCTCGCTTTGATGGACTTTTTCAGGACGAGATGGTGTTCGTTTTTTCTCCTGAACATGAGTGGGCCAAGCTTAAGGAAGTGAGCATGGCCTCGGTTGAGGGTCAGTCATTTCTGGTCTATGCGCGGACGAGTGAGACTTACCGACTCTTGAAGGATTCTTTCGATAAAGCCGGTGGTCGGCTCCGCTCAAGTCTCACCCTCGGTGACATGGGGGCGATTATGGAGATGGCAAAGGTGGGCATCGGGATCGGGATCGTGGCTCCTTGGGTGGCGCGCCGTGAGATCGAGAAGGGCGAACTGCTTGCGCTGCCGCTCGGGAAGGTGAGCCGTTCGCGCGATTGGGGGACCTTTTGTCATGAAAATCGCCAGCTTACGATGGTCGAGGAGGACTTCCTACGGATTTGCCGGAATGTGACACAGAATTTCCCGGGCGTGACGAGTCTTGCCGCGAAGGGCCAGAAAGCTCAGGATCCTTGAGCCTTGAAGATCAGATCTATTGAACTCTCTTTTGTTTCGGTCACGACTCGGGTGCCCCTTAAATTCGGGGATCAAACCTTGACGGAGGTGAGCTGCGCGCGAGTCGCGATCCAAGTCGAGGGAGACGGGGGAAAAGGCGCGACGGGCCGGGCGGAAACTCCTCTCAGTGTGGCTTGGGTCTGGCCTTCAGCGCTCGATTATCGTGTGCGGGAGGAGCGACTGAAGGGGTTCTGTGAAGATCTACGTGGCGACCTTTTAGATAATGCCGTCGAGGGTCATCCGATGGTGATCGGCCACCACTTTATTGAGAATCGCCTTCATCCCTTGTTGGGAGAGGAGAATTCTGGTTTAGGAAATGAAAGTCAGATGCCGCACTTGGCGGCGCTGGTCTGCCTCTCCGCCTTCGATCTCGCCCTTTATGATGCCTTTGGAAAACTGCATGAGGTAGGGGCATTCGAGTGCCTTGATAGGAAGTGGTTGGGGGAGAATGATCTCAGTAAATTCCTCGAACCTGCCGAGCGGTTCAGGGGTCGCTATCCCTCGGACTACCTAGTGGAGCCCGAGATGATTCAGCCGGTGTGGCATCTGGTAGGAGGACTGGATCCGATCTCTGAAAGCGCACTTAGTGGTGATGAGCCGGATGATGGCTACCCGGTGCTCCTGCGCGACTGGATTCGCCGCGATGGCTTGAACTGCCTTAAAATTAAACTGCGGGGCAATGACTTGGAGTGGGACTACGAGCGTCTTCTCGCGATTGGAAAAATCTCACTTGAAGAGAAGGTTGAAAATCTGACCACAGACTTCAACTGCATGGTGACCGACCCTGCTTATGTGAATGAAATTCTTGACCGCCTAAAAATTGAGGAGCCGGAGATTTACGAGCGCATCGTCTACGTCGAGCAACCATTTCCTTATGATCTGGAGGCGAATCAGATCGATGTCCATTCGGTCAGCGAGCGTAAGCCCCTCTTCATGGATGAGAGTGCGCACGACTGGCGCTTTGTTCGATTAGGCCGAGAGTTAGGCTGGACGAGCGTGGCGCTCAAGACGTGCAAGACGCTTACCGGAGCGCTGCTCAGCCTGTGCTGGGCAAAGGAGCACGGAATGACGCTGATGGTGCAAGATCTCACCAACCCGCGGCTGGCACAGATCCCGCACGTGCTTCTGGCGGCCTATGCCGGGACGATCTGCGGGGTGGAGAGTAATGCGATGCAATTTTATCCCGAGGCTTCGGCTGATTTTCTCGAGATCCATCCTGGGCTCTATCGCCGCCGAGATGGGGTGCTCGATCTCTCGACGCTCAGCGGGTCCGGCTTTGGCTATGCCGGGGTGGAATCTTTATGACGAGGATTGAGTTTATCGTCTTGTCCGCCAAGCTATCGCCCCATGAGCGCAAAGGATGATTTGAAGAAGATGCTACTAGAGAAGTCGGTCCGCACGGGAGACTTCACTCTCGCCTCCGGGCAGAAGAGCGATCTCTATGTCGACTGCCGGGTGACCGCGATGGATAACCGCGGCGCGAAGTGGGTGGGCGAGTGTGGCTGGGATCTCGTTTTGGAAAAAATGCGAGCGGAGGGGCTTGAAGTTGACGCCATTGGTGGGATGACGATGGGCGCCGACCCGATCTCGCTCACGGTGGGAATGGCGAGCGCCGATCACGAAAAGGCGCTCCAGATTTTCACAGTGCGCAAGGAGCCGAAAGGCCATGGACGCGGGAAGCAGATCGAGGGGAATTTTAAAGAGGGCGATAGGGTCGTGGTTGTCGATGACGTCATCACGACGGGTGGCTCGACCTTGAAAGCGATCGAGGCGATTCGCGCGGCGGGCGGCGAGGTCGTCTTTTGCCTCGTGCTGGTGGACCGCGAGGAGGGAGGGCGGCCCGCGATCGAAGGGGACGGAGTTCCCGTGGTGAGCATCTTTACCCGGAGCGAACTTCTAGGCGCATGAAGCTGCTTCTAACAGGCCTCATCATCGGCACGGTGGCCGGGCTTATTGGCGCGCTTTGCGGGGTCGGTGGCGGTCTCGTGATGGTTCCGGCCTTTGTGATGGTCCTCGGGATGGCCCAGAAATCTGCTGTCGCGACTTCGCTTGCGGTCATCGTGGTGAGCTCACTCTCTGGGACCTTAAATCACATGACCTCGGAGGAGAAATTGATCGATTGGCGCATCGTCGCGGTCACCGCGATTGGCGCTGCGCTGGCGTCATGGTTCGGGACTGATCTTATGAAAACCCTGAGCGCGCCAGTGCTTACGAGAATCTTCGGCGTGGTTCTGGTCGTGATCGGATTGCGCATGCTTTTGGTAAAATGATCGAGATTGGTCAGATAACGATCCCGCCGGAAAGCCTTGACGATGAGGAAGTCTGGCGGAAGCGGCTAGGCCGAAAGCTGCGTGTGCATCCAGCCCGCATTCAAGAGATGCGGCTTAAAAAAAAGTCCCTTGATGCGCGTAGGGCGCCTGTAAAATATCTCCTCAGCATTGAGGCAGGGATTGACGAAGTTCTCCCGCCTCTCCCGAATCACGAGTGGAGCTGCGAAGCGCTGGCGGCGGATGCTGATAAGGTGATCATCGTCGGTTCTGGACCTGCCGGGCTATTCTCCGCGCTGCGCTGCCTTGAGCTTGGTAAGAAGCCCATCGTACTTGAGCGAGGGAAAGACGCTTCTGCGCGCCGCTTCGATCTCGCGCCGATTATGCGTGAGGGTCGGGTGATTGAGGAGTCGAACTACTGTTTTGGGGAGGGCGGAGCGGGAACTTTTTCTGATGGAAAACTCTACACTCGGGCAACGAAACGTGGGCCGGTGCGCGATATTTACGCGACCTTTGTAGCACATGGCGCTCCCGAGCAAATTCTCATCGATGCTCATCCTCACATCGGATCGAATCTTTTACCGAAGGTGGTCATGGCGATGCGGGATTCGATCCGCGAAGCAGGGGGCGAGGTGATTTTTGGAGCTAAAGTGGTCGATTTTGCGATCGAGGGCTCCCTGATGAGAGGGGTCGTCACGGCGGATGGCACCGAGTTTACAGGAGCGGGAGTCATTCTCGCAACGGGCCACTCGGCTCGCGACATCTACGAACTCCTTCACAGAAAAGAGGTTCTGTTAGAGAAAAAGGCCTTCGCGGTCGGGGTGCGAATCGAGCATCCGCAACCGCTTATCGATCAGGCGCAGTATCATCTCGGAGCGGGTCAGAAGAGGGGCGATCAACTCCCGGCTTCGCGCTACGCGCTCGCGACGCAGATTCAGGGGCGGAGCGTGCATTCCTTCTGCATGTGCCCGGGGGGCTTTGTGGTTCCGGCTGCGACTGAAAATGATGAAGTGGTGGTGAATGGAATGAGTCTTTCGCGCCGTGATTCTCCTTTTGCAAACTCTGGGATGGTGGTCGGAGTCGAGCCGGAGGATGTCCCGGGCGACGTGCTGGCCGGGATCCGTTTTCAGAAAAAAATAGAGCGTCTTGCAAAAGAGGCGGGAGGGGGAGGGCAGGTCGCCCCGGCACAAAAGGTTAGCGATTTTCTGGCGGGGAAACGTTCCACAGAACTCCCCAAGACGAGCTACTTCCCGGGCCTTAACTCGGTGCGCCTTGATGAGATTTTGCCAAAGTCCATCAGCGAGCGGCTTGCGGGCGGCTTGCGAAAATTTGGACGACAGATGGAGGGTTATACCGGTCCGGACGCACTGCTGATAGGCTTCGAGACGCGCACGAGCTCTCCGGTGCGCATCCCCCGCGGCGATGACTTCCAGCACCCTGAAGTAAGGGGTTTTTACCCCTGTGGAGAAGGGGCGGGCTTTGCCGGGGGGATCGTCTCGGCTGCGCTTGATGGGCGGAAGTGTGCGGAGGCCATTTGCGGTGGCTAATCTGATACGGGGGAGATTGAGGGAAAAAGTCCTATCCTTTCTTTCGGCCACCCGTTTTGATCTTCCGCGATGTCCGACGATCTTTTGGCCGACTTTCAGACCGATAATTTTTTTATGGGGCAGGCTCTTCGAGAGGCGCGCCGGGCCTACGCGGCGCAGGAGGTTCCCATCGGCGCGGTCATCGTGCGGGGGACCGAGATCATCGCGCGGTCTTGGAATCAGGTTGAGACGCTGAAGGATGCCACTGCGCATGCTGAGATGCTGGCGCTGACCTCGGCTCAAAATGCGCTTGGCGATTGGCGGCTTGAGGGATGCACGCTGTATGTCACTAAGGAACCGTGCCCGATGTGCGCGGGGGCGATCGTGCACTGCCGCCCGGATCGGGTCGTCTTCGGCTGTCCCGATCCTAAAGCGGGGGCGGCTGGGGGATGGATCAATCTGTTAGAAAGTAACCCGCCGCTTAACCACCGCTGCGAGATCCTCGCTGGCGTGATGGAGGAGGATTGCGTCGGGATGCTGAAGAGCTTTTTTCGCGAAGCGCGCGAGCGCAATGCCATCGGGAAAGCTCACCGAAAAGCGGGAGGCGAGGAAGGGCGAGAGCTGCCGCGGAAGTGATTGTCACGGGTCGGGATCGCTCCCGACTTGCTGGAGCTTTCTGCGGAAGAGAAGGACGTTTCTGCGCCAAGTGGTGAGCGCGATCCGGCTGCTTCCGCCAGCGAATTCATCAAGCTCGCGGCTGATCGGGCGTAGTTCGTCCACCAGATCGAAAGCCTCAGCGAGGAGCGGGAGATCGTCTTGCGAGATGCGGCGCTCGTCGCGAAACTCACTTAAAATCTCTCGCTGTGCGCTGTGGTAATCTTTGAGAGGGCGGCTCCCCATTTGTGCTGGGAAGGGAGGTGCGGTGAGAAGGTTTGAGGTGCGGTGCGCAAGCTCGCGGGCGAACATGAAGGTCGTAAAAAAGGCGGGGCGATTCCCGGTGGCCTGCTGCAGGAGGACGCGGGCTGAGAGGTGGCGGGGATGGGCCGCCGCAATTCTGAGGCGACTTTTTACTGAGTCATGGACTAGGGAGGAGGCGAGGTTTCCCGGCGAGATACGGCTGAGAGCTTGGGAAACTTCCTGAAAGCTCGCGCTCGCTTTTTGCAAATCTTCCGGGGTTTCGGAATCCTTGAAAAAGAGTTCCTGCGCTTCTGAGTAGCGGTCGCAAGCGATGAACTCGAAGCGCAGAAGGAGGGCGGGCTCTTCGATCACGAGCATGGCGGTGAGTTCTTCGGCGAGCGATGAGGGGACGAGGAGCCGGGTGCCTTGCGGGGGTTCTTTATCGCGGAGTGATTGCAGCAGAGGCCAGCTTTCGGCGGGGCGGGTGAGTGAGCCATCGGCCTCGAGCTTAGCAAAAAAAATGACCTTGGGGTCGAGCTCGCGGCCGGTTATAGCGGCGTCCAGCATCATGGCGAGAGGTGCGAGGATGTTGGTTTTATTTTGCTGAGCGTAGGAGTGGAAGCCGGTGTCGAGGAAGAGGTCGTAGTTCGCGGGAAGCGGCTGTTTTCTAGAGGCCGCAAATTGCTTGAGGAAACGGTAAAGTGGCGTAGGGGAAAAGCGGCGATTCCCGCCCGCTAGATCTGGCTTGAAGTAGAGGCTACCCGGTCGCTCTGCTTCGGTAAGGAGGAGGCTGAGCTTTGCTGCGCCATAGCTTTGACGGCCCGCTTGCTGGGTGATGAGAGGGGTGGTGGCGAAGAGTCCGGTGGCGAGATATTTAGCGGGAGGGGCGGGAGCGATGGTGGGTTCGAGCTCTGCGGGGGAGGGCTTGTTCTCGAACTCGGCCAAGGGGGCAATCACTCCACTCCAGCGCTCGTCCGCCTTGGTAGCGTCACCCTTTTTGAGAAGGGGATGATTTTTCTGAAACGGTGCGAGGACGTCGAGGAGGAGTTGGCCGAGACGGGCACCCTCGCTCTCAGGAGGGAGTGCAAGGAGCCACTTGGCGGTGAGAAAAGATCTTCTGCGCGCTTCCGCGAGATCGGGTTGATGAGGGGAGGTCGAGAACGTCTGCTTGCGGAGGCGGCGCTCGATCTCGCGGGCGCGGTTTTGGGCAGGAGCGAGGCGTAGGGTGAGGGTGAGAAGTTGGGCGCGCTCGCGGAGAGCAGCCCCGGTGGTTTTGACCGGAGACTCGGCAAGGGTCGCGAGATCATTTGCCAGATCTTGGATCGCGCTGACATCCAGCGGGACGAGATCGCGGCGGATGAGAGGAACGGATTCGTGCGGCGGGCGATAGACGGGTGCCGCTTCAGCGCACCCCAGTCCGAGTGAGAGGAGGGAGATCAGAAGACGAAAAAATGCCGCACGCATCGGGTGCGGTAGTCTACCCTGAATTCTGCGGAGTGACAATGCGCTTACTCCTCGGCGACGCGCAGCTGGATGAAGGGGCCGAAGCTGGCTGGGAGAGAAATGGTGATCCGTTCACGATCGTCATCGATCCCGGTGGATGCGATATCTGATGCGGCGGGGGTGAAAAGAGTCGAATTCGTGGTCGTGGATAGTTCATGATAGAAGTAGAGAGCTTTATTTTCTACAAATTCCCCTTTTTAGGAAGGAAGCTCTCTTGCTTCGGTATGAGTTGACGCACCGGAGGCGGTGCCTATGCTTCTCAATATGTCAGACGTGGCCGCAGAAGCGAAGAAGATCCTAGGAACAATGCTCGGAAAGCTCGGGTTTGAACACGAAATCGAGATCGTGGGTGAAGAGGATCATTTCACGCTTAACATCATCTCTCCCGACCAAGCGATCTTGATCGGAAAGGGCGGTGACCGTCTTGACGACCTGCAGTATCTCACCAATCGGATTCTGCGGGGCTTTGATGCGGACGCACCGCGGGTCCGGGTCGATTGCGATGGCTTCCGCACGCAGCAAGAGGACCGAGTGAAAGATAAGGCGCGCGGCCTCGCGGATAAAGTGAAGGCCAGTGGCGAGGAAATCTGGATGGCGCCGATGAATTCTTACCACCGCCGCTTGGTTCACAATGCGCTCGTTGATGACGCCGAGGTCGAGAGCGTCTCGGAGGATAGCAGGATGCGGAATAAGAAGATTCTTATCCGCCTTAAGTAGGCCATGGAGACCCATCGGCTCGTTCTGCCTGGAGACCTGAATCAGTTCGGGGATCTCTTCGGCGGGCAGCTTCTTGCGTGGGTCGATGAGGCGAGTTGGATCGCGGCCTCGCTCGATTATCCAGAGTGCCGCTTCGTCACGATCGGGATGGATCAGGTCGCCTTTCGGCATGGTGTGCGGGAGGGGACGATCCTCGTGATCGAATCTCAGAAGGTGGCGCAGGGGACGACCTCAGTCAGCTATCAAGTGGTAGTCCGGCGAGGAAGATCCGACGACGAGGGAGATATTTTTTCGACTAGGGTCACCTTTGTCAATCTTGATGCATTGGGTGAGAAGTGCCCGATCTCGCCTTTGGCGGGGCCGCATTTCAGACGGGCAGACGGAGGTGAAAAGGAGGCCTGATTTCGGATGGGGAGGCCGTTCGAAAATCCGTGGCCTTTTCTCCTCTCCGCGCCTAGGGTCCGGACATGTTCGAAGTCCGTGAAAAACCCGATCTTGTCGAACGAGCGATGCTCGTGGGAGTTTGCTTTGACAAGCGTGAGGAAGAAGAGACCCGGAAGCTTCTTCTGGAGCTCGAGGAACTTGTCGATACCCTGGGGATCGGAGTGGTGGGGATGGAGCTGGTGCGAGTGCGCGACCGGCATCGCGGCCTGCTTTGTGGGACCGGGAAGGCGGATGAATTGGTGGAGCTGGCGAAGGCGCGCGACTGTGATTGTATCGTTTTCGATAATGAAATCAGCCCGATGCAGCAGCGGAATTGGGAGGGTCTCTCGGACCTCACCGTGATCGACCGCGAAGAGGTCATCCTCGATATTTTCGCAAAGCGGGCTCGCACGAAAGAAGCGCGCCTTCAGGTCGATCTCGCCCGCATGCAATACGCCCTTCCGCGGATGGCACGGATGTGGGGTCACCTTGACCGTGAAGGCGGCGGTGGTGGAAGTGGCGGCAGCGGCGCCTCCCGTGGAATGGGTGAGCAGCAGATTGAGATTGATCGCCGCCTCGCCCGCAAGCGCATCTCGAAGCTCAAGGAAGAACTTGAGTCAGTCCGGCAGCAGCGCGCGACTCAGCGGAAAGAGCGGAATCGGGGGGACGTGGCCACCGCTGCCATCGTGGGTTATACCAATGCTGGAAAATCGACCCTCCTCAATAAGCTCGCGGGCTCTGACATCATGGAGGCCGACATGCTCTTCGCCACGCTCGACCCCACCACGCGTCGGCTGGAGCTCGAAGATGGGCAGACCCTCCTCGTCAGCGATACCGTGGGCTTCGTGCGGAACCTCCCGCACCGCCTCGTGGAATCATTCAAAGCGACCCTTGAAGAAGCAATTCTCGCCGACTTTTTGGTGCACGTTCTCGATGCCAATTCTGAGGAAATCCACGAACACTATGAGACGACCTGCAAGGTGCTCTCTGAGTTGGGCGCGGATGATAAGCAAGTCATCGTGGTGCTTAACAAGATCGACCAGATCGAGGACCCAGCTGTCCTAACAGGCCTCCGCTCGGACTTTCCGGGAGCGGTGGAGGTCTCCGCTCTGAAAGGAATCGGGATGGACACCCTCCTTGGTAAATTTTCTAACAAGCTCTCTGATCGCGTCAAGCGCTTGAGCTACCGCATCCCGCAAACCCGGGGCGACATTACCGGACTTCTCCACCGCGAAGGCAAAGTCCTCTCGACCGACTACGAAGGAAATGACGTCCTGATCACCGCAGTGGTCCCGAAGGATTTTGAGGAACGCTTTTCGGAATTCCTTATCAGCTAGCGCTGACAAGGAATAGCGCCCAACGGGACACCGCAAGGCGGTCTTGCGAAATCCTTTTCAACGAGGGCGTAGAGTGCCGATCCTGCCGTGATCCACGTGCTGAATCCGCCTCGGATTGGAAAATTTGTTCATAAAACGCCATTTTAGAATTCGGTGCAAAAGTCGCGTGGGCCACCAGCCTTGACGCGACGAAAGCCGAGTAAGTCACCTCTCCAACGACATCTCGTCGATTCTACCGATCCTAGGAAGAGATTGCCTAAGAAAATCCCCCACGCCCCATGCCGGAGAAATCTTTTTTTAGAACACCCTTATCATCTCGTTGTCAGGAGTAGTTATATCAGGCCCCAGATTTCCACTCCAAACTTCACCCTCAACCACCCTGATATACGACCCCCTCCTCAGAATTTCCTTGTAGCTGTAACGATACCCGCAAAACTCACCCCGCAGGCCACCGCTAGATATACGTCTCGAAAGGCCTACGAATAAATACTGTTAGCCTCAAAAAATGTCGAATTTACCGCAATCTCCCGCCCCAGGTGCTGTCAGTGTAGATCAAGGCGATCAGTTTAAAATAGCTCAAGCAATTTATAATGCTGTTACAGGAAAAACAGAAAAGTTATCTAAAGCATTTAGTAAGAACTATTTGATAAAACTCGACGACTTCTACCAATTGGATCAGAAGTGCTCTCAAGCATGTTCGCAATGGGAGGTTCTCCAAAAGAATTGTAGCATTACGGTAAATCATTTAGATGACAACAAAGAGGTCTTTAGCTCAATTGAGAGGTTCAAGATATACGACATGTCTCGCAAGGCCCCGACTGAGAGTGTCACCTATGAATTCAATTTACTTCTTCGGCTTCCAGATACGGAGAAGCCACAGCCATACAAGATCACTGTTAGAGCAATGTCTCAGGTGACAATGCTTGAAAGGATGCACAGGGATATGACTCCACCAAGTTTCATAAGACTGTTCAGCGCTGGCGGGGTCGTTGTGGAAATTGACTATGTGGATTACGTCGTTGCTCGCAACATGCTGAGCATGATCGAGAGTTGGATTAATGAGGTCGAAACGGCTCCAAAATGTCAATGGTTAAAGCCTATTCAGCGCTTATCTCATTGGATCCCTCCCTTCGTTCAGCTAATAGTCGTTGGGATTGTGGGATGGTCACTCTTTATAACGACTGAATCAGTATTTTCTGCTGACGATAGTAACCGACAGCTTGCTGAGTGGATTATTCTTGGAGGGTTGTTATTTTTTCTCACAGCTAAGCTGTCTAAATTTGCAGGTAGATTAATCGAGTCAGGCGTGGATCGAATTGGCACAGCTAATATCATCCTCTTAAATAAAGGAGATTCTGCACTGCAGGAGAAGTTCAGGCGCAAGGCTTGTTTGCGATTTGCACAGGTTATTGGAGGCGTGCTGTTTGTTATTAGTCAGGGTGTGACCGCAAATTTCTTAACTGATATCGTTCGCCGGATCATGACAGATGGCTAACCCCAAAGATAGCTTTGGGCGGTAGCCCCGAAGCTATCGGTTGTTGAACTGGCCCATCCTCGCAGATCTACGCTGCTGCGAGGCCCCTTTGCGTTTCCAATTTTGAGCTCTCCTTCAGGTG
>Ga0114957_1001651_pt1 | contig 23520 bp, 12 predicted proteins | sample BantaG_FD_87175 | JGI IMG/M metagenome (GOLD analysis project Ga0114957, IMG submission 87175) | Marine algal microbial communities from Bantry Bay, Ireland - BantryBay_4 metaG | ecosystem: Host-associated > Algae > Red algae > Unclassified | place: Bantry Bay, Ireland | collected 2014-11-21 | reverse complement strand
TATGATACTACAGTAACAGATCCTAATGGAGACTATGAATTTACAGATGTTGAGCCAGGAGACTACACAGTAGTAGTAACTGATCCAGCTGATTCACAAAGTGTAAGTGATGAAGATGAGTCAGATGATGGTGATGTAGATGACATGGATGATACAATAGATAACACTGTACCAGTAACAGTAGATCCAGGAGAAGACGATGATAGTAACAACTTCGTAGATGAGGAGTTAGGAACTATCAGTGGTAATGTGTCAGTTGACAACGGAGCTGATCCTAATACACCACTTGATATGATAGTGATTTCATTGTTAGACAATAATGGCGCAGTAGTAGGAACAACTACAACTGATGTAAATGGAGACTATGAGTTTACAGGAATCGAGCCAGGAGACTACACAGTGGTTGAGCAAGATCCAACAGGATACTTTGATGTAAGTGATATTGATGAAAGTGTAAATGCAAATGATCCTGATGGAAATGATGGTGCAATACCAAATGATGAAATTCCTGTTACAGTTGATGCTGGAGAAGACGATGAAGACAACAACTTCGTAGAAGAACTGATAAACGCAATTGTTGATGTTGAAAAATCAACTAATGGAGAAGATTCAGATACTGCGCCAGGAACATTTATACCGTACCTTAATGGAACTGATGAACCAGTAAACTGGGAGTATGTTGTTACGAATAATGGTAATGTTGATTTGATCAATATTACAGTTGAAGATGACGTTGAAGGTATAGTTTGTACTATTGCTAGATTGGATGTTGGACAAAGTGACACATGTTATCTTTCTAGCATAGCAATAATGGGACAATACACGAACATTGCGACAGTAACAGGACAACCTATTGATCCAAACACAGATAATCCGGTTGGAAATGTTGTAAATGATGAAGATCCATCTAATTATTTTGGACTAGCATTCAATATTGAAAAGACAGCGGATAAGGATACAATTTGTCCTGGAGAAGAGGTTACTTATGAAGTTGCAATTAGAATGATCAATGGTCTTCCAGGGTTACAGTTTAGAGACATTAGTTTCGAAGACAATTTACTTGCGAATATGATTGATGTAAATAGTCCTGAGTATGTAGAAGGAGATGATAACAACAATACTTACCTTGATTTTGGTGAAGAAGAGTTCTTATGGTCATATGCATTGAATATAGATGAGACTACAACTAACATTGTTATGGATATGTTCGAAATTTACTTTGAAGGTGAATTCGTGCAACAAGTAATGGCAATGGATTCAGTGACAGTAACTGCTGACGATACTAAGTGTGCAAGTATAGGTGACTTAGTATTCTATGATGCTAACGGAAACGGTATTAATGATGGTGAAAACGGAGTTGATAATGTGACTGTAAATCTTCTTGATGGAAATGGAGTACCAACAGGTTTAACAACCACAACAGATGTTAATGGTGAATATGAGTTTACTGGCTTGATTCCAGGAGACTATATAGTTGAGTTTGTTCCTGCTACAGGATTAGAATTTAGCCCACAAGATGTAACTACTCCAGGTGCAGATGATACGAATGATAGTGATGCTGATGTAAATGATGGTCAGTCGCAGGTAGTAACTCTTAATACAGGTGATAATATCACAACTGTTGATGCAGGTGTATTTGAGCTGTTATCATTAGGTGATGTAGTTTGGAGTGATGCTAATAATGACGGAATCAAAGATCCTACTGAGTCAGGAATCGGAGGTGTAACACTTGCACTTTGGTTAGATACTGACAATGATAATGTCCCAGATATGAATACTGGAATGACAGCTATAACAGATGGAAGTGGTAATTACTTATTCCAAAACTTAGTGCCGGGTGATTATATAGTACAAGTAATGCCTTCAGATTTAGCTGCAGGTGGTGTTCTTGAAGATTATGTTTCAAGTACTGATACTGTACTTCCTACAGATCCAGATGATGATGTAAATGATGATGATGATGGTTATGATCCAGGATTTGGTATTGGAGTGATTAGTAATACTATAGAGTTGAGATCAGCTCAAGAGCCAATTAATGATGGTGATGCTGATGCAAATACGAACTTAACAGTTGACTTTGGATTTTTCAATGATGCAACAATTGGTAATTTTGTATGGGACGATTCAGAGGTAGATGGTATACAAGATGCTAATGACCCTGGTATAAATGGAGTGACAGTAAATCTATATGATGCTAATAATCCAGGAGCACCTATAGCAACTACTGTAACAACTAATGATCCTAATAATCCGGCACTCACAGGTTATTACTTGTTCGAAGGATTAATACCAGGAGATTACTATGTTGAGTTTATTACTCCAACTGGTACTATTGTTACTACAGCTAATAACGGATTAACTGACGCAGACGATAGTGATTTAGATGGTACTAATGGACCAGGAACTACAGCGACTGTAACCTTAACCGAAGGACAGGATGACCTGTCAGTTGATGCTGGATTCTATACCGGAGCTAAAGTAGGTAACTATGTATGGGTGGATGACATGACAGATATTAACGGGCAGAATGTTCAAGATGGTTCTGATTCAGGATTGGACGGTGTGACAGTTAATTTGTACGAAACATCTGATCTTAACACACCTTTCATGACAATGGTGACTGGAGTTGGACCAGGTGGAAATTCTGGATACTACTTGTTTGAAAATCTTCCAATAGGAGATTATTTAATCGAAGTAGAGAGGCCTACAGCATTGAATTTTGTATTCGGTGACATAGGAAATGATGATATGGATAGTGATATTATTGACTATATCCAAGGACGAACAGCGACATTCACTCTTGAAGCAGGAGATTGTATTGAGAATATCGATGCAGGACTTAGAAACCTGCCATTGCCAGTAGAATGGTTGTATATTAGAGGAGAATGGTTACAAGATAGAGACTTAAATCAAATCTCTTGGGCTACTGCTTCCGAAATTAACAACAACTACTTCGTTGTAGAGAGAAGTTATGAGGATGAAGGTTTCGAAGATATAGGCAGAGTAGATTCTGAAGGAAATACTTTATCAGTAACTGAGTACAGCTTTGATGATAAAGATATTGATAGAAACGGAAACTATTACTATAGGTTAAGACAAATGGACCTTGATGGATCATTTGATTATTCCGAAACAGTAGTAGTAGCTGTAAATAGAAAAGGAGATATCAAAACTGATGTTTATCCTAATCCAGCTTACAGATTTGTAAATATCAATATTGAAACAAGTGAATTAACTGATGTGCAAGCTGTAATACTTGATATCACTGGGAAATTAGTAATGAATAATGTAATAAGTGGAGATGTTCCTGTAGGAAGAACTGAAATCAGAGTTCCTTTAGAGAATTTATCTGCAGGTACTTATATTGTTAGAATTACTTCTGGCGAATCAGTATTCAATCATAAAATTCTTGTACTGAATAGATAGTAAGATTTATATTGGCTGAGAAAAGGTATGTAAGGGTGCCTAATCAATAAAAGTCAATTCATTCTCATTGTTAAGGAGAGCACGAAAGTGCTCTCTTTTTTTTGCTCAACAAAAAAAAATCACTTTAGTATTTAATTGGATAAACATTTATAGGGACAACTTTTTTATAATAAATATAATTGAAAACTAACTGAGAATTAGATAGGAACTTCTAAAGAGGAAAGGAATTTTCAATAAATAAATATGTATTGAAAAGGCTATCTTAAAATGTGATATGGTATAATTTACATCGCTTATAGGGACAGGTCAATAATTTTGAATTACAAAAGGACTTTCAGAATTTCTACCTATTACCAAATAAATATGTAACTATTTCAATATGCATAGCTTAATATGTTAACATATGGAAATTGTCGCTGAATTACAGCAGAATCTCTTTGAATTAATTTAAGTTTTATTGAATTTACAACTAACAACTACTCCATATTCTTTGCCTTCTTTTGTTTTATTACGAAAATATGATGATAGCTGAGGATCATGAATAATTGCTGCAATAGCACAATTAGAAAATAGACTTTTAATTTTTTTATTGATCATATATGTACTCTTGTTTTTCCTTTTTCTGTTCCAGATTAATTAGGGTAAAAGGGCTGGCAAAAGGGCTGGTAAAAGGGATGGCTTTCGAAGAAAACACCCGATTCGAAGAAAAACATGATTCGAAGAAAACACCCGATTCGAAGAAAACACCCGATTCGAAGAAAAACCCGATTCGTAGCATACACTCGTTTTTTTGGTATGGGTGGCTTTACAAAGCAAAACGCGTAAGTTCTATGAATCGCTTTTGCCGAAGGTTTGCGCGATTAAGCGCTGAAGGCCAAGCCAAAAATGAACGCCCAGCGCATTCGCCTCCGTACGTTTGTCTCTTCGAAACAAGCCACACTTGGACGAGCGGAAGCTTCAATTGAAAAATAATACCTCTTATTTACGCGTAATCATCGAAAAACGGTGTAATTCTTCAGAAGTAAAAGACAAATTAGCTATATAAATAATGGATATTCAGCATTATGGAATTTTCCTAAATAAATAAAGTACCAACATATTTACATAGGAACAAATAATAAATGCTAGGATTAGTACGATAATGGTAGGCTACAAGTTTAAAGACTTTAAAGCTGCTCTTACACTTCCATGTTTTATTAAAATATTTTTTGCTGTTTTGTAATCAAGATTAGATTTATCCATAACCATTCTAGTGCCGCGATCAACAAGCTTATTATTGGTAAGTTGCATGTCCACCATTCTATTACCTTTTACTCTGCCTAATTTAATCATAACGGTTGTACTAAGCATATTAAGAACAAGTTTTTGAGCGGTGCCAGATTTCATCCTTGTTGAGCCAGTAATATATTCTGGGCCTACGACTACTTCTACCGGATATTTAGCGGCGGATGCTAATGGAGATCCTTGATTGCATGATATGCAACCAGTGCTTATATCTCTCTTGTTACAATCTAAGAGACCATTTATAACATAAGGAGTGGTACCTGAAGCTGCTATTCCTACTACAAAGTCATTCTCATTTATATTATATTTAGAAAGATCCTTCCATGCTAGGTTGATATCATCTTCTGCAAATTCCACAGCTTTGCGCATTGCGCTGTCGCCTCCTGCCATTAATCCTATTACCCAATCATGAGGTACTCCAAAAGTTGGTGGACATTCGCTAGCATCTACAATCCCTAATCTACCACTCGTGCCAGCGCCAATGTAAAAAAGCCGACCGCCAGATTTCATTTTATCATAAATTGCATTCGCTAAAGATTCAATCTGAGGAATTATAGCTTCTATTGCATGAGGAACAGATTTATCTTCTGTATTTATATCTGTAAGAATCTCTAAAGTTGATTTCTTTTCTAAATCTCTATATTTTGAATCGGACTCGGTTGTTCTATTTTCCATAGTTTTAAAATTTTAATGAGGTATGAACAGTTTGAGGTTTGGAAAAAATCATTAAACCTAGAAAAGTAAGTGCCCCATTAAGAGCCAGTATCATATATCCCCATTGAAATCCTCCTAATAAGCTAGGAGAATAAAAATTAATGATGTAGCATACGATTGGAGAAACTAAACATACCGGTATAACTTTATTGTTGTCTACAGATTTTTGAGTGAATAGACTAAATGCAAATAGTCCTAAAATAGGTCCATACGTATAACCAGCGGCAGTAAATAGCTTGTTAATAACAGAATCATCATTGTAGGCATTAAAGACTAATATAACTACTAAGAGAACAATGCTAAAGCCAATATGTACTTTCAATCTTGTAGACTTTTTATTCAATTGATTTGCATTTTCTTTTTCGAAACCTAGAAAGTCAACACAGAATGAAGTTGTCAAACTAGTCAATGCTGAATCTGCACTAGAATAAGCCGCAGCAATTAATCCTAGAATAAAGAACACACCTATCACAGGAGTTAGGTGATTAAGTGCTATCATAGGATAAAGTTGATCTGTTCGCTCAGGTATTGGGATGCCTTTTGTAATGGCAAATGTATAAAGAAGAGCTCCAAGTGTCAAAAACAAAAGATTAGCAAAAATCAAGATTATAGAAAAGGTAAATACATTCTTTTGTGCATCGCCAATTGTACGGCAAGTAAGATTTTTTTGCATCATATCTTGATCAAGGCCTGTCATTACAATAGTGATCAATGCCCCACTAATAAATTGTTTGAAAAAATTGTTAGGATCACTCCATCCATTTTCAAAATAAAAAATCTGAGTAAAACCTCTGTCAGATATCATATTCCACATTCCTGTTAAATCAGTATCCAAAGCCTGCGTAATAGCATATATCGTCATACCTGCTGCACCTAACATGCTAATAGTCTGAAAAGCATCGGTCACCACAATCGTTTTGATTCCTCCTTTATATGTATATATCCAAATAAGTAAAATAGTTATGATCACAGTCAGGAAAAAAGGAATACCCATAGGTCCAGTTACAAAAATATCCAAAACCATGGATACAAGATATAATCTAAAAGATGCACCAATAACCCTAGACAAAATAAAATACGCTGCACCCGTTTTATAGGCATTAGTACCAAGTCTCTGCTCCAAATAAGTATATATTGAGGTTAAATTATTTTTATAATAAATGGGTAACAATACTAGGGCAATGACAAGATAACCCAATAAAAAACCAAATACCATTTGCATCCATGAGAAATTAATATTTGTTCCTTCTCCTTTCCCAATAGCACCTGGAATAGAAACAAATGTAACTCCCGATAGACTAGCCCCAATCATACCAACCGCAACCAATAACCATGGTGAGTTTCGATTGGCAGTGAAGAAGGTTTTGTTGTCCCCTTTACCTGAAGTGAAATATGATATAGCAATTAGAATAAAAAAATAACCTATTATAACAGAAAGGATAAGAGTAGGAGAGAGCTGGTCCATAATTTTAGTTTTTATTGGGAAGTCTGTCCCAAATATTACATATTGCATTACAAATGTAACAATGTGTTTTACACTTTATCATTTTTCATCATATATTCAATAAAACATGATCCATAGATTATTCAAAAATAATACTATTCTTAATCAATTTGTTGCTGAAATTAGAGATGTGAATATACAATCTGATAGGCTCCGATTCCGTAGAAATATGGAACGAATAGGTGAAATATTTGCCTATGAAATCAGTAAATTTCTTAATTATAAAAAAACTGAAGTGGAAACACCTCTTGGTATTTCAGAATGTCAATTACACAAAGATCGTATTGTGCTAACCACTATTTTGAGGGCTGGACTACCATTGCATAATGGATTGTTATCATTTCTAGATTGTGCGGATAATGGTTTTATTTCAGCTTATCGCAAGCACCATAAAGACGGTACTTTTGATATCAGTATGCAATATATAACATGTCCTGATATCAATGATTCGATAGTAATAATTTCGGATCCTATGTTGGCTACTGGTGCTTCGATGAAAAAGGCGATTGAGGCCATATTGGAGTATGGAAAACCTAAACACATACATATTGTAGTCGCCATAGCTTCTTCAACGGGTCTTTCATATCTGCATCGCCATTTTCCAGATGTATCTATTTGGGTCGCTGCTGAAGATGAAGAACTAACTGCCAAATCTTATATTGTCCCAGGCCTTGGAGATGCCGGTGATTTAGCCTTTGGAGAGAAGATGCAGGATTAGGCATTACTCCCAAAACATTATAAAAGAGCGAATAAATAGTGATATGTGAATCTACTAAACTATTACAAATGGTATACAGATGACGCAAGTAGAAAATTTCATCTATGAACATGAAGACATACAAAGAGAAATAATGCTCTATTTTCATGAATTATTAATTGGATTAAATCTAAATGCTAAATTGAAATATAAGATTCCATTCTATTATGGAAGAAGTTGGATATGCTATTTAAATCCAAAGAAGAATAATTATGTTGAATTGGCATTTGTTAGAGGGAACGAATTATCAAATGAACAAGGATTATTGTCAAATAAAGGTCGCAAGCAAGTTTACAGCATTGAGTTTGAGGAAATTGCTAAAATACCTATAGAGCTTATTAATGAAATAATTTATGAAGCATTACTTCTAGATGAAACAAAACCATACGAATCAAAAAATAAGAAATAAATGATACTAACTTGCTAATATCTAAATTGTCCGATAAAGATTAATATGAATAAAATAAAATCGTGTAATTAAGAATTTATAGGCTATTTTTCTAAATTACCAACCGCAAACAATTCAATATGAAAGTTATTCATAAAATAAGTCTCTTATTATTAACGATGGTTATGGTATTGATTTCATGTAAAAATGAAAATATAACCAAAACATATACTAAAGAGCTCAATCAAAGAATTGAAGAAAAGCTTTATCCAGCGGAAGGTCACATTATGGCACAAAACTACCCTGAAGAGAAATTTGCTTTGAATGCATATCGATCAGCTCTAGCAAACGTGAAAAAACAAAGAGTGAATTCTATTCGCCATGGTAGTTGGGAACAACAAGGGCCTGGCAATATTGGAGGACGAATCAATAGTATAGCGGTAAATCCAGAAGATGGAAATGAGATGATACTTGGATATTCGATCGGAGGAGTTTTCAAAACGCAAGATAATGGAGAATCCTGGACTCCTTTATTTGATAATGAAGATATCCTCTCAATAAGTGATGTAACTTATGATCCAAATAATACTGATAATATATACGTAGGTACAGGTGATCTTAATATTACAGGATATCCAGTGACAGGTAACGGAATTTTTAAGTCGACAAATGGTGGGAATAATTGGGATAAGAAAGGATTGACTGAAGCGGGGGTAATTGCTGAAGTTGGAATTTCAAAAGCTAATTCAGATATTATCTATGCTGCCAGTATGGGACTACCTTTTGAGAGGACGTCGGATAGAGGTTTATATAAGTCAATAGATGGCGGAGATACTTGGGACCATATATTTTACCTCAATGATTCCACAGGAGTGATTGATATAGAAGTACACCCTGAAGATCCTAATATTGTATATGCTGCAACATGGACTCGAATTAGAAATAATAGAGAATCAGTAATAGAAAGTGATCAAGCAGGTATTTATAAAACAAAAGATGGAGGAGTATCTTGGACACGGCTCACAAATGGATTACCTATAGGAGATCTTGTACGACCTGGTTTAGCTATGTATGAAGGTAACCCTGATATTATATACAGTATGTTTGTCTCAAACGTGCCTTCAGAAGAATGTGAAGACGGATTTAGATTAGAAGGTATTTACAAAACGATAGATGAGGGCGAATCATGGACGCAACTTTCAAATGTCGGAGAGAATGCAATTCCTTGCAATGTCTACAGAGGATTTGGGTGGTATTTTGGTAAAATTAGGGTCAATCCTGTTGATGAAAATGATATTTACATTCTAAGTGTAGATTTATACAATACAAAAGATGGCGGGGAGAATTGGTTTTTAGCAGCTCCGTTTTGGGCAACTTATGAAGTACATGCTGATAAACATGACTTAGTATTTAATCAGCAAGATATTATATTAGGAACTGATGGAGGAGCGTATAGATTTAAAGATGATGAGTGGTCAGATATTGAAAATATTGTATCAACTCAATTTTATAGAGTAGCAACGAATGTATTTGACAATAATTATTATGGCGGAGCTCAAGATAATGGGAGTACTGGGGGAACAGAAATTGATATCAATGAATGGCCCAGAATCTTTGGTGGTGATGGGTTTCAAATGCTCTTTCATCCAACTGATCCCAATATTTGGTATGTTGAGACTCAAAATGGTAACATAAGAGTCACACTGGATGGAGGCAGCAGTTATCAGAATGGAACTGAGGGTTTAGAAGGAAGAAGAAATTGGGATATGCAATATATTATGTCTACTTCTAATCCTGATGTCTTATATACGGGTACTGATAGAATTTATAGGAGTGAATCACCAATAGAGCCGTTTTGGATACCTATTAGTGGTATATTAACTGATACAATAGATACAAGTACAGCCAGATCTCATACCATTACAACATTAGACGAATCACCGATAAATAATGATTACCTCTATTGTGGAGTCTCAGATGGATTTGTTTGGCGAAGCTTAGATGCCGGGATATCGTGGGAGAGAATAAATGAAGGACTACCTAGAAGGTATATATCGGATATTAAAGCTTCTAAAAGTGATGCCAATACAGTATATGTAACTATACAAGGGTACAAAGACAATGATTACACACCGTACATCTATAAGTCGACAGATAATGGAGACACATGGGAGTCAATAAATGGAAATTTACCACAAATTGCAATCAATGATATTTTATTGCCAGAAGATAATGAGGAGGATTTAAAAATATTCGTAGCCACAGATGGAGGAGTTTATTACACGGAAGACGCTGGTTTTAGCTGGGTAAGGTTAGGAAATGATATGCCTATTATTCCAGTCTATGATTTAGCAATTGGTAACAATAATGAATTGGTTGCTGGTACCTATGCAAGGGGTATATATACTTATGATCTTGCACAATTGGAAAATCTCGAGAGTAAAGATGTTGTGACCAATCGAATTAAAATTTATCCGACAATTGCAGAAAGTTATATTACAATAGATGGCTTAAAAGTAGGAGAAAGGTTGGACGTTATTAATAGTCAAGGGATAATTGTGATGTCACATGTTATTCAATCATTGAAGCAAAACATAAAAATAGATAATCTGCCACAAGGACAATATTATATAAGACCTGCTTACGGGAGAGCGGGAAGGTTTATTAAGATCTGAAAAGAACTTCGAGGACGAATTACAGAATAATAAAATGCCAATTCTGACAAACCAGGATTGGCATTTTATTATTTAAGAAGTTATTATTTTATTGAGCTATAGTTATTATCTGTGTGCTCTGTGACTTAGTGATTGGATCAATAACTTGGATTCCATAGTTTCCAACTCTTAAATTAGAAACATCTATTTGTCGAGTATTACTTTTTGAAATTATTCTCTGTCCAAAAGTATTGTAGATGTTAACATTATAAAACTTGTTTTCTTTGTTTCCTATTGTAATGATATCTGATGCTGGATTTGGAAAGATAACTTCATCTACGTCAAGCTCTTCAATAGTTGAACTTACCGTTCCGCAAATTATATGGGAAAGAAATTCTGCAGATTCATTTATTACTTCAGCACTATTAGCTGGCATCGCAAAATAGCTGACGTGAATAGTACTAGACTCGATTGTTCTTAGTTTATTTATTATACCTAAACTATCTCCTGTTTCTTGAAGAATTTTGCTTCCTTCCATATAGATAATGTCGACCCCGAAAACGGAAGCGAACCCTTCACCATAAGGAACTGTGTCATCAAATTGGTCATGAACACTATGAAATGGTGGATCATTCTCATCCATCCAAGAAGCATCGGCCAATCCTCCTGAATAATTGATATATCCCTGAACTTCAGAGCTGTACTCAAGATCGTTCGTTGTTCCTTCTATTCCCCCGTTAGCGTTAATAATATCTAATAGACCAGCTTCATAAGTATCAGTGCTGTCTATAGCTGCAGTATGACATGCTACGATCGCTCCTGCAGAAATTCCTCCAACCATAATCATGTTTGGATCTATATTGAATGTATTAGTACTGTCTGCATCTTGACGCAAGTACCTAATCGCTCCTTTCATGTCTCCAACAGCTTTCATAACAACTTCTTCCATTTGTACAGCTGTAGGTATTGGAAACAGTGGGCCGTCATAAAGCCTATAGTCGATAGTTACAGCCACGTAGCCTTTTCTTGCAAATGCTTCACATAAGAAAGCTACATCTCCTCTTTCTCCTTGTATAAAGCTTCCACCAAAAGCAAAAATAACAACAGGTCGATTTTCGACTTCATCATTCGTAGGCTCATAAACGTCTAAAAATAATTCCTTGAAAGTACCATTAATCTCAGTGTTTTCTCCATACTTCAAACCAGAAGTTAAAGTCACTTCAGAAAATACATCATCAATATATCGAGTGCCATCACAAGATTCATTTTGTCCAGAAACAAAACCAGTTATAAAAAGCAAAAATAAAGGTAAAATTTTATTCATATATGTGTTTTTTAAATGTTTATTAGATTGATTACAAAGTAACTTAAATTAAGTTTGATCTTCCAATTTTAAAATCCAATATTGTAAAAATAAGAATAAAAGCTTAAAAGATGGAGTAAAAAATTTAATGTGAAGAAAATCTTAATATTTATCTAAATAGGGTATATTTGGGTAAAATTGCTCATAACTACTTATAAAACAATAAGTAGTGCAATGTGTTAGCAGAGAAATATTATAGTGGTGGAAATGCGAAAGGGGAAATTTATGCACGTACTTGCATAAAATGTAGATAATAATTTGTTAACTTGCGCTTAGTGTACGTTTTACACTACTAAATTTTAAGGCTAAATTATTTACTTTACTAAAAACAATCTAAACGTATGAAAAGACTTGCCACAAAATGTTTGTCGGTACTTTCATTATTCTTGTTTGTTGTTGTTGCTGGACACACCCAGTCAACAGTTTCAGGAGTGGTGTCAGATGCTAGTTCAAACGAAACCTTGATCGGTGCAAATGTACTGGTGCAAGGTACATCAATTGGTACTATTACCGATATTGATGGAAGTTACTCACTAAATGTTCCTGCGGGATCTAATGTGTTAGAAATATCTTATGCAGGATATGCTAGCCAAACTATTAATATTGATGGAAGAAACTCCATAAATGTTTCTTTAGGTGCTGGTACGCTTCTTGATGAGATCGTTGTTGTGGGATATGGAACGCAAAGCGAGAAAGAAATTACTTCATCAGTAGTCAAATTAGACAATGAAGACTTTAACAAAGGAGCTATTACAGATCCAGCTCAATTGTTACAGGGGAAAGTTGCTGGACTTCAAGTTTATAATAGAGGTGGTGATCCAAATGGAGCATCTACTATTAGACTAAGAGGTATATCGACTGTTGGTGCGAATACAGAACCATTGGTTGTTATTGATGGTATAATTGGAGCATCACTTAATAATGTAGATCCAAATGATATTGAAAATATAAATGTATTGAAAGATGGATCTGCAGCTGCAATTTATGGATCAAGAGGTTCATCAGGTGTAATCATCGTGACAACTAAAAAGGGTAAAGCAAGTGATAAGATTAAATTGACTTATAACGGTCAAGTCGCAACTTCTAGCCCAGTGAATTCAGTTTCTATTTTAGATGCAACAGAATTTGTTGCTGCTGGCGGTACTGATCTTGAATCACAGACAGATTGGTTAGACGAGGTTACAAGACCTGGATTTAGTCACTTACACGGACTTTCTGCTTCAGGCGGAATTGGTGCATCATCTAATTTTAGAATTGCAGCAAACGTGAGACAAGTTGATGGAATACTAGAGAATTCTGGTTTTGATCAATTTAATACTAGAATGAACTTTAGCACTAGAGCTTTAAACGATAAGCTTAGAATTGATTTTAATACTTCTTACACTAAGAGAGACCAGCAAAATGGTTTTGCTGAAGGATTGAGATATGCTGTATTATATAATCCTACGGCACCAGTACTTGGTGAGAATTCACCTTTCGATTTTAATTCAGCGCAATATGGTGGGTATTTTGAGACGTTAGGTTTGTTTGACAGTTTCAACCCAGCATCTATTGTAAATCAGAATATTAATAATGGAGAGCGTAATGAATTTAATTACGGAGCTACATTAGGATATAGCATTACTGATAACTTGACTGCTAACTTTAGAGTGGCTAAGCAGACCACAGATTATGCGAATAGAATTTACTATCCAACGACTTCTTTGTTTAATGGTAATGCAACAAGTCCTGTAAGAAAGGGACAAGCTGAATTCTATGAAAGTAATTCTACATTCAACTTATATGAAGCTTATGCTACATACACGACTGATATAGGAGATTCTAATCTATCTGTGACAGGTGGGTACTCTTACCAAGAAGATGACTTTTTTGATAATTTCTTTAGCTTAGGTGATTTTCCAAACAATGATCGAAATTTCTTGAATATAATTGAAACATCACAAGATTTGCAGAGGGATGGTTTTATTGGAGCTAACAGTAATGCTTCAGTTGATAATAAGATTATTGCATTCTTTGGAAGAGCTAATTATACGTTTGATAATGCAATATTTCTAAATGCATCTATTAGAAGAGAAGGTTCTTCAAAATTAGGAGCTGACAATAAATGGGGTCTTTTTCCGGCTTTCGGAGCGGGTGTTGACGTAAATAAATACTTAGGTTTAAGTGGCGTTGATCAATTTAAATTTAGAGTTGGTTACGGTGTTACAGGATCACTTCCTTCACCTAGTGGATTATCTCAAGAAATACGACAAGTTATTAATCTTCCTGATGGCGGTGTAAATACAACATTATTAAGAGCTGCAAATCCAGATCTAAAGTTTGAAGAGAAAGCTGAAATTAATATTGGTGTTGAATTTGCAAGTGGTAGATTCTCATCTACTGTAGATGTATATTCAAGAAATATTTCTGATTTTATCTTAGAAAGAACTGTAGAAGTTTCTGAATTCGGAGTTGATAGAAGATTTGAAAATGCTGGTAAATTAAAAACGAACGGTATAGAGGTTGCATTGAATTATGACGTAGCCAATAGTAGTAATTTTAGTTATACAACTGGATTAGTATTATCTACTTACAAGACTACTCTTGAAGAATATGTATTGGATGCAGAAACTAGAGCTAATTTAGGAGCTCCAGGACAGAATGGTACAAATGTAATCAGAGTAAAAGTTGGAGAAGAAATTGGTCAAATATGGGGTCCTGTATTTGAAAGTGTAGGTGAAGATGGAGCGCCAGTATTTGCCGATGTAAATGGTGATGGAGTGTTAAACACTGATCAAGGTAATGCATTAGCTGAAGATGTAGATTTCGAAGTGCTGGGTAATGGAACTCCTGATTTTGAATTAGGATGGACAAATCAAATAGAGATAGGAAAATGGTCTGTTAATGCATTCTTTAGAGGAGCATTCGGTCATAGCTTAGTAAATACTTTTAGAGCATTCTACGAGCCAAGAATAGCCTCTCAAACTTCTTATAACTTTGTTAGTACTGACAAGGCGGTAGAAGGATTGACAGCAGCTCAATTTAGTTCACTTTATGTAGAGAAGGCTGATTTTATAAAAATAGATAATTTAACAATTGGAAGAAGCTTTGATTTGAACAATAATTACTTTGATGGGTTGCAATTATCAGTTATATTCCAGAATCCATTAGTAATAACAGGTTACACTGGAGCTGATCCTGAGCCATCACTAGTAGATAGTGGACCAGCATCTGACGGAGATAGAACGTTTGCGAATTCTTCAGATGTTTTATCTCCAGGATTAGACAGAAGAAATAGCTATTTTGCACAAAGATCTATAACGCTTGGTGTTAATCTTAGTTTTTAAGACTTAATCAAAGTATTAAACAAAAAATTTATTATGAAGAAAAAAATAATAATGATGCTTGGATTTGCGGTAGCTATTACCATGAATTCATGTACAAGTTTAGAAGAAAATCTTATTGGAGATATCACAAGTGATATTAATATTGAGGGTTTGGAACCCCCTGATGGTACTGAAGCCCTAGGTGTTATGGGAGCAGCCTATGGAAGTCTAAGAGATGCAGGCACAGCAAATCACGGTGGTTATTACTCAATACAAGAAATAACTACTGATGAAATGTGTATCGCAACAAAAGGTGGTGATTGGTTTGATGGCGGAATATTATTAGACCTACACAGACATACATATCAACCAACACATGCATTTATCAATGGAACATGGGTCCAGACTTATGGAGCTATCAATGTAGTAAATGATGTGCTAAGAAGAAACGTTGATGACGATGAGGACAATGATGTGGATGCTAATGTAGTATCACAAGCTAGAACGCTCAGAGCATATTATTATTGGAGAATGATGGATTTGTATGGTAATGTTAAAATTGTTACAGAAACAGACAATGATCCTCCGCAATCTAGCCGACAAGAAGTTTTTGATTTTGTTGAAAGCGAATTACTTGCAGCATTGGATATTAGTGAGGTGTCAAGCACTATGGACCTTTCAAATAGTCCATTAGGTACTGATAATAACCCTTATTCTATTAATCAATATGGAGCATTGGGTATATTGGCTAAAGTTTATCTTAATTCAGAGGTATATTCAGGAACAGCTCGATGGGCCGAAGCAGCAGCAGCGGCAGACTATATTATAAATGGTGGAGTATACACATTATGTGGAGAAGGTTGTAGTGTGAAAAATTTAGGGCGAAGACCAGATGTTGAATCTGATCCAGAAGAATTAGTAGGTTATGCAGCTGTATTTGCGCCTAATAATGAAAGAAACCCTGAGCATATATTTGTTGTGAATTATGATGAAGTTACTGGTGGAGGAATGAATTTCTCTCAAATGAATCTTCATTACTCTTCTCAATTTACATGGAACCTGCAAAGTCAACCTTGGAATGGATATGCTACATTAGAAGAATTCTATAATTCTTACGAAGATGGAGATGCTAGAAAGGCAAATAACTTTATAGTAGGAGATCAACTTGATTTTGGTGGATCTGCAATTCTAGATTATGCATCTGATGATGGAAACCTAGTATTGAGTTATCAACCAACTATAAACGAAATCTTTCCTAACTCTCTGAGAGAAGCAGGTGCAAGACCAGGTAAATTTAGCTTCAAGCAATTAGGTAGAGATAACATGGACAATGATTACCCAATTGTAAGATTAGGAGATATACACCTTGTAAGAGGAGAAGCTATGGCTAGAAATGCTGGAGACTGGAATATGTCATTAAACGATGTAAATATGATCAGAACAAGAGCTGGAGTTTCTACCTTATCATCTATTGATGCTGATGGTTTCTTAGCGGAAAGAGGGAGAGAAATGTTTCAAGAAGCTGCTAGAAGAACGGATATGATCAGATTTGGTGCTTATAATGGTACATGGTGGGAAAAAGAAGCGTCTGATGAACACTATAATATATTCCCTATACCTACAGATCAAATCACTGCATCTGGAGGATCACTTACTCAGAATCCTGGATATTAATAACTACGGAATAATATGATTTATAAGGGCTGCCTCGAAAGAAGCGGTCCTTTTTTATTGGATAAAGTGTATTTGGATGTTTTGCTTAATTATGCTCGAGTATGATTCTTGCATTCTTATTTTTTGCTAGTTCTTTATATCTGTTCAGATTTAGAATAATAAAACTTTGATTTTACTAAGATTTAATGTCTTTACAAAACACAATAGAAACAATTATTAATTACTTTTGATTGTGCGTTTTCAGAACCTAATTTTGCTCTTAATAATGACCAGCTTTCTGCTTTCATCATGCTCTGATGAGAAGAAGAGTACACTATTTATTTTGCGAAATGATATCGGTATTGACTTTGCTAATAACCTCACTTACACCGAAGAATTCAATCCTTACACTTACCGTAATTTTTATAATGGAGGAGGAGTCGCTCTTGGAGATATTAATAATGATGGACATATAGATATATACTTCACGGGAAATCAAGTGGAAAATAAACTATATCTTAATAAAGGCAATTGGGAATATGAAGATATTTCTTCATCTGCCGGAGTAACATGTCCTGATGTGTGGTCATCCGGAGCTAACTTCGTAGATATTAATTCTGACGGATATCTCGATCTTTATGTCTGTAAGGCAGGCAAACCTGAAGGAGGTATTAGACACAATGAATTGTTTATCAATAATGGAGATCTTACTTTTACAGAATCATCAGCGGAATTTGGACTTGATATTACGGGACTAGGAATACATTCTGCGTTTTTCGATTATGATAAAGATGGAGATCTTGATTGTTATTTGTTGAATAACTCAATGCGATCTGTTGCTGGATTTAATCTAGATGAAGGAACGCGCGAAATACCTACAGATACAGGAAATAAATTACTTCAAAATAGAAATGGTAAATATGTAGATGTATCTACTGACGCTGGAATATATACTAGTAGCATCGGTTATGGACTTGGAATCACTTTGAGTGATTTTAATAATGATCTGTGGCCTGATCTTTACATATCGAATGATTTCTTCGAAAAGGACTATCTCTATATCAATCAGAAAGATGGAACCTTTAAAGAAGAAGGAGATAAGTATATGGAGTCTATGTCACTCGGTTCCATGGGAGCTGATGCAGCTGATTTGAATAATGATGGTTCAGCAGATCTAATGGTAACAGAAATGCATCCAAGCTCCATAAAAACAAGAAAGACGAACGCTATCTATGATTCGTGGAAGAAATATAATCTGTCAGAATCAAAAGGGTATGGTCATCAGCAACCAAGAAACACTTTACAAAGAAACTTAGATGATAGCACTTTTATAGAGGTGGGACGATTGTCAGGAATAGAATCTACGGACTGGAGTTGGTCTAGCCTGATCGCTGACTATGATAATGATGGGTTTAAGGATATATTTGTTTCTAATGGTGTTTATAAAGATTTACTAGATAGAGATTACTTGACTTTTACAGCAAACAATTCTAGTGTCAGAAGTTTGATTAATAGTAGAACAGATGCTATCAAAAGCTTAATAGATACAATGCCATCAAGAGCTGTATCTAACTTTATGTTTAAGAATAAAGGAGACTTTAAATTTGATAATGTGACCGATGAATGGGGATTAGGAGAAAAGACCTTTAGTAACGGATGTGCATATGCTGACTTGGATAATGATGGGGATCTTGATCTAGTCGTCAATAATGTAAACATGCCTGGTTTTGTATATGAAAATACAGCAGAAAAGTTGGACCACAATTATATATCAATAAAGCTAGTTGGAGACAGTAAAAATTTGAATGCTATTGGGTCAAAAGTTTTTGTCGGTAGTTGTGATAACGAATTAGTACAGGAACAATTTCCTTCTCGTGGATTTGAATCTTCAATGTCAAATATTCTAATATTTGGATTAGGGGATTGTGACTCTGTGAAGGTGCTTTTAGTGACTTGGCCAGATGGCAAATCATCTAGGTATGAGATGTTAGCAATTAATCAGTTACACATAATTAAATATCCAAACGGAGGAACACATGATAAAGAATTTTTTTTTCCAGTTTCTAATCATTTAAAGCAAAACGAAAAACTACACTTTACTCATCAAGAGAATAGATTCAATCATTTCGATAGAGAACGAATTCTCTACAAAATGAATACTGAAGAAGGCCCTGCTATGGTAAGCGCAGATCTCAACGGAGATAAAATAAATGATATGTTTGTTGGTGGAGCAAAAGGTCAAAGGTCTAGCTTATTTCTATCAAACGGGTATAATTATATTGAGTCAACTGCTCCTTTTGGAAATGAGACTAGTTCTGAAGTTGTAGAAGTATTGGCTTTTGATAGTGACAATGATGGAGATCTAGATTTATATATTGGTCACGGAGGTTCAGTATTTAGCCAATATTCAAACGATCTTGATGATGTTATCTATATCAATGATGGAAAAGGAAATTTCAATAAAGCAATCGATGCTATCCAATTTCCTGAAAGAATAAGTACAGGAGGAGTAGCTATTGCTGATTATGATGAAGACAGCTTAGTAGATATATTCGTGGCAAATAGAAATAGCCATTTGAGTTATGGGACGATAGGAAACGGATATTTGTTTCACAATGAAGGAGGAAATAAATATACTCAAGTGGATTCTAAAGCATTCGAGAATTTAGGAATGATAACAAGTGTTGCGTGGATTGATGCAGATCAAGATGGCGATCAAGATATTCTGGTTGTAGGTGAGTTTATGGAGATTAAGCTGCTTTTAAATCAAAACGGGACATTTCTAGAATCATCTAATCAATTCGGTCTTGATAAAACTTCAGGAATCTGGAATACGATGTTCGTTCATGACTTTAATCAAGACGGAAAAGACGACTTTTTTGTGGGCAATGCGGGATTGAATACATCATTGACGACAGATCATCTACTTTATGTCAATGACTTCGATAGAAACGGCAGTTCTGATCCTATATTATGCATAAATGAAGGAGGCAATGACACCCCAGTCCTTGACATGGAGGAATTAATATCTCAAGTGCCTGGAGTAAAGAAGAAATTCGTTTATTACTCTGATTATGCAAAGATGAGTATGTATGATATATTTGGTGAGCAATTGGTAAATGACGCAAAGAAGTTTGAGCTGGATGTATTAGAAAGTAGGATGTATCTGAATACAGGAAGTGGATTTACATCTATTAAACTGCCACCAGAAGTTCAGTATTCTTCTGTATTTGCTGGTTGTGTTTTAAACAGATTAAAAACCAAATGGAAATTGCTCGAACAGGATCAAGATACTGTTCATGTATTTTATATTGGGGGAAATAATTACAATATAAAACCACAATATGGAAGAGAAGATGCATCCAGAGGTTGGGAATTAGAATATAAAATAGTAAATGGAAAAATTGAGTTTGAAAAGGTTGTAAACTCACTCCAAATCAAAGGTGAAATAAGGGACATAGAAATTCTAGATGAGCATACTGTTTGTTTTGGAATTAACGATGAAAAGATAAAATGCATAAAAAATTAAAAAAGAGCAATAGTCTAGTTGGGCTAATATTATTTGCAGCCCTTTTAATATCAATTCAATCTTGTAAGACTGAATATGAAAAAACTGTAGAAGCAGAACTTGATTCTGGTGTTGTACATGACAGTTTAATTCATGGTTTGAAAATAGGTCAAACAAAAAAAGAATTCTATAATCGGTGTTGGGCTCTCAATAAATCTCACGCGATTACTGCAGGTTCAGGGAATAGATACGCTCTGTTTGTTATTCCAAGTGATACTACTGACCAACATCCAGATAAGATCAACGTAGAGTTTTACGGGCTATTTGATGAAGAAGATGTTATGTACGGTATGGAGATGAAGATGGAGTACTATTCGTGGGCTCCTTGGTTGGATCAATTTCAGTCCAACAAATTGATGGATAGAACACGTAAAAGAATGATGAAAGATTATCCAGGCAATGATTTTATCGAGATCAAAGTTGGTGAGATCAATGCACTTGTAAAAGTAGATGGTAATAGGCAGATAAGAATGTATCCACTAAGTGATAAGCAGATAATGGTTAAGATTGAAGACTTGAGGTCTAAGTAATCACAGTTGAATAAGAAGGTGCATGAAAGTGAAAAGGAATAAATATAAAAGGATGACTTTAAAGAGAATGGATTCTATATTGTTGATTTTAGTGCTTTTGGCTATAGTTGGCTGTAACAATGAAGTTGATGAAGGTCCACTATTTCAATTGCTCGACAATAAAGCTATCGGTATCAATTTTTCCAATGATCTAAAATATGATAAAGATTTCAATGTATACAAGTATCGTAACTTTTATAATGGAGGAGGAGTAGCCATAGGAGATGTAAATAATGATGGATTAATGGATATCTATCTTGTTTCAAATCAGGATAAGAATAAACTCTATCTGAATAAAGGAGACCTTAAGTTTGAAGATATTACTGATCAGAGTGGGGCAGGAGGATCAAAAGCCTGGTCTACTGGAGTAACTTTTGTTGATGTCAATCAGGATGAATTGATGGATCTTTATGTTTGTAATTCCGGAGATATAAATGGTGATAATAAAGAAAATGAACTGTTTATCAACAATGGTGACATGACTTTCACAGAATCTGCGGCTAAATACAATCTTAATGATAAGGGATACTCGACACATGCTTCATTTTTTGACTATGATAAGGATGGTGATCTGGATGTATATCTTCTAAATAATTCTTACCAAGCGATAGGAAGTTTCAACCTCAGGAAGAACGAAAGGATGAATCATGATACTCTGGGCGGAGATAAGTTAATGAGAAATGACGGCGGTGTGTTTAAAGATGTAAGTGATGAGGCCAATATTTACAATAGTGTTATTGGGTTTGGACTGGGAGTGACGGTTTCAGATTTCAACAACGATACATGGCAAGATATCTTTGTTTCAAATGACTTTTTCGAAAGAGATTATCTCTATATCAATCAGCAAGATGGTACATTCAAAGAAGACTTACCAAGCCAGATAAATTCTATTAGTGCCGCTTCTATGGGAGCGGATGCTGCTGATATTGATAATGATGGAAATTCAGATCTATTTGTGACTGACATGCTTCCATCAGAATATGAAAGACTGAAAACCGTAACAACATTTGATGATTGGGATCGATATAATTATAATCTTAAAAATGGATATCACCATCAGTTTACTAGAAATGTTCTGCAAAGAAATAATGGAAATGGAACATTCTCAGAAATATCAAGATATGCAGGTGTCGAGGCCTCTGATTGGAGTTGGGGTGCTTTATTCTTCGATATGAATAATGATGGGAATAAGGATTTATTCATCGCCAATGGTATTTTAAAAGATCTAACCAATCAAGATTATCTTCAGTATATAGCAAATGAAAAAGTTATAGAATCAATAGTGCAGGAAGATGGTGTCAACTATAAAGAGCTTATTGATATTATCCCCTCTAACAAAGTTAGGAATCAAGGATACCTCAATAATGGTAATTTGAAATTTGAACCCACTGAATCTACTGGACTTTGGGAACCGAGTTTTTCTAATGGTGCAGCATATGGAGATTTGGACAATGATGGAGATTTAGACTTAGTTGTTAATAATATAAGCATGCCTTGTTTTGTGTATGAGAACACACTAAGTTCAGATAATGCTAATTACATAAAGCTAGATTTAAAGAGGAACGGATCTAGCTCTAAAGCATTAGGTTCTAAAGTGATTGTTACTTCAGGAGAGATTAAATATACTTATGAGAATATGCCCACAAGAGGATTTCAGTCCTCTATGGATCCAATAATAAACGTCGGTGTGGGATCTGCAACTAGTGTGGATGTAACTATTAAATGGTCTTCTGGGCGGACCACTGAAATGAAAGATGTTGCTGTAAATCAGATGTTGTCTATTGATGAATCAGAGGCATCTGTTAATATTAAGGATGAAGGAACACCTCACCTCGTATTTGTAGAAACTGAACCTAAGGTATCTTATACTAAAACCGAAAATAGATATTCTGATTTCAACAGGGAAAGGCTAATCTACCACATGCGGAGTAATGAAGGGGCATCTGTTGGGCAAGGTGATTTGAATGGAGACGGTATAAATGATCTTGTCTTTCCAGGTGCGATGGGAAGTAATACTGAAATACATTTTGGAAATACAGATGGTAATTTTACACTACAAAAACCTGATGATATACTTACAAAGCTAAAAGATGCAGAGCATACAAATTGTATACTTCTGGATGTGGATGGAGACAAAGATCTCGATTTGTATTTGACAAGTGGTGGTGTAGAGATTTCAGAGTATTCTCAATTTTTAGATGATAATTTGCTAATCAATGACGGGCAAGGTCATTTTTCAAAATCTACCTATGATCTTCCTACATCGATTAGTAGAAAGTCTGTCAAAGCGGTTGATTATAGTGATATTGATGGAGATGGAGATCTAGATATAATC
>Ga0114957_1001650_pt1 | contig 23520 bp, 18 predicted proteins | sample BantaG_FD_87175 | JGI IMG/M metagenome (GOLD analysis project Ga0114957, IMG submission 87175) | Marine algal microbial communities from Bantry Bay, Ireland - BantryBay_4 metaG | ecosystem: Host-associated > Algae > Red algae > Unclassified | place: Bantry Bay, Ireland | collected 2014-11-21 | reverse complement strand
TGTCATTGATCCATCAATCTTATTCGATAGATAAAATTATTGTCGTTGATGATGGGAGTACAGATGATACAGGGGAAATAGTTACTCAGCTTTGTCAAAAGCATGCCAACCTAAAGCTTGTCGTTAATCATCACAAGGACCAAAGGGCTACTGGAGCCAAAATTGTTAAAGCATTTAATCTTGGTCTAGCATCAGTAGATCATTCACAATTTGATTTAGTCAGTAAGTTTGATGCAGACTTAGAGTTTCCCACACACTACATTGAAGAGATTACTGCAGCTTTTGAAGCAGATGAACGATTGGGACTTTGTGGTGGCTATTGTCTTGTAAATAATGGTGACAAGTGGCAAAAAGAGACTGTAGCTAAGAATGACCACATCAGAGGAGCACTAAAGTCCTACAGAGTTTCAGCCTTCAATCAAATGGATGGATTGAAGCTCTTCATGGGGTGGGATAGCGCTGATGAGTTTCACTTGAGATTTAATGGATGGAAGATAAAGCTATTGAAGGATTTAAATGTTAAGCATTATAGAAAGACTAATAGTCTGAATGGATGGGTCAAAACAGCTCGATTAAATGCTGAAGTGTTTCATAATCTAGGATATGGTATTATCATTGGGACATTTTCTTGTCTAAAGAGAATGGTAGTAAGTAGACCTTTTATCTTAAATGGAGTCTATACTTTATTCTATTTCTTTAAGCTCTATATTCGAGGTAGAAAACCGTATCTGTCAAAAGAAGTAGTGAAATCAGTAAGAGCATATCGTTGGTCAAAAATTTTAAGAAAGTAACCTGTTTAGTATTCAAATAACAATTAATACATACTAGAGATGCATGATCATAAATCATATCAAGGTGCACGAACTGACCTCATCGCTTTCGTTGACAGTCCAAAGAAAGTATTAGATGTTGGCTGTAATAATGGAAGTACTGGTTTGACAATTAAAAATAAATTCGGTGATAATGTGTTTGTTGTTGGACTTGATTACAATGCAAAATCTATAGATATTGCAAGCAAAGTGCTTGATGAAGCTTATACAGTTGACCTCAATAACCTAGAGTCTGTATCGTCAATTTTAAAGAATCATACTTTTGATTATATCATTATTGGAGATACCCTTGAGCACTTAATTGCCCCAAAGAAATTAGTAAGTCTATTATGGGCTAATCACCGACAAAGTGAAGGGAAAATATTGATAAGTTTACCAAATATTTATCACTATTCCTTATTGTTCAATATCATGAGACATAGCTGGCCAAGAAACGAAAGAGGGATTTTTGATAAAACTCACCTTCAGAATTATGGCTTCTACAACTTAAAAGAATTTTGTCAAGATGATTCAAAAATTACTTATTTAAAGTTCAAATATAGGTGGTTAGAAAAGAGGGGAAGTAAAGTTGACTTTCTGCTCAATTTATTAGACTATGTTCCATACATTAAGTACTATTTTACATTTCAATTTATATTTGAGCTAAAAGAAAAATAGCCGAAATTTCTTTAGACGTCTATAATGCTATAAGCACCTATTCTTTTGCATGCTGATCTTGTTTTGTAGTTAGTTCTTATTCTTAACACTACCTCAAAATAAGCTTGAATAATTTTTAAAATCGATAGTGGACTAAGAGAAAATAAATTATTTTTAATTAAACCTAAGAGTGTTTTTGTAGTAGTTAAAAATGAAACAATTCCATTCGAATTTACATCTAGAATAAAGCACTTCAGGTATACCCTAATTCTTTGTTTAAACTTCATTAGATCGATTGCAGCCAATTCTGTGTAGGATGTAACTGTACGGTCGTGTATTAACTTTGCTTGAGGTATGATTAAAAATTGACCTCCGAAGTATTTCAACCTTTGAGCATAATTTCTATCCTCTCCATAATGGAAAAAATCAGGACAAAAGCCACCTACTTTCTTAAGTGTTTTGATTGGTATTAACCATGCAGCTGCATTTACAAATGCGGCCTCAAAAGAGTGTTTGCTGTCTAAGTTTAAATCCTCAATGTAATTGGCAAAGTTTTGATCTAAAGTTTTTCCATCTGATGCCAAATGCAGTGGACTGTAGATGTAGAGCTCCTCTTTGGTTTGTGCAATTGATAATAAATTTTCGAGACAATTTTTCAAAAAATAGGTGTCTTGATTCATAAGAAATATGAAATCAAATTTATTTATAATAGCATAATTTATCATTTCATTATTTGCGCCACCAAAGCCGAGGTTTACATCACTTTCTATTAAAGTTATATTTTTCTTCGATTGTTTAATAAGTTGGAGAGTACTGTCGGTCGAGTTATTGTCAAATATGTAGATTTGAACATCAGGAGAATTTGGGATCGAATTCAGGCAGTTACTTATATATTTTTCGCCATTATAAGTAGCGATTGCAATTAGGGTTTTCATCTTCTCTATTCTATATTATTATTGTACGCAATTAAAACTTTAGTGCTGCAGTGGTATTGAGACTGAGCATGATAACTTGATCTACAATACTTACTAACATTTTACTTAAATTCTTACATATGACTATTACCATGCCTATCATTAAATTTAATTAATTAATGGTAAACTTTTGCCAAGCAGACATCTCAAGTTTTGAAGGTGATAAAGGAGTTCTGAAAAATGAAATTTGGTAATAAAGTTAAATTCTTTGATCATATAACAATCTATCTTCTATTGAGCTATTCTGTCAATTATGATTTAATTACTTGTTGCCAAACAGTTTTAACGATATTATTAAAGTCAGTAGATACATGAGTTGCAACTATTAATCCTATATAAAGACCTCCAACCAATAATGATCGTAACACAATGTCAATAAAGGGATTTGGTAGTGTCGGCATTGCCAGATTAATGCAATAAACAATTACTGCTATACCTATTACTTTAAATGTATTAGCAGTAAATGGATGTATCATAAGTTTGTAATAGATAAATATTAATTTTGAAAAATTAAAAAATACAAGCGTTATTAGAGATGCTATTGCTGCACCAACAATGTCGAAGCGTGGAATGAAATATAAGTTAGTTACTATTGTCAAAGCTGCTAAAAAAATCAAAGCTACCAATATGAATCTGTAATGTGGAGAGTTGACAATGATTTCTCCATTCAAGCTTGTTACCATATTAAACAGTTTAGAGAGTCCAATAAATAATACCACGTACTTACCAGATTTGTAGATTTCGCCATTTGGCATAATTGAATAGAGGTTGTCAATATTGACCCAAATCCCAATTAGCAGTAAGCAGCCCACTATAAGTAGATTAATTGATACACTCTTATAAAGATATTCTATTTGTTTAGTATCATTCGCATGGAATGCTCTTGCAATTAGCGGAGTTGAGATGCTAAACAATGATCTTCTTGGTATCTCTATAACCGTACCAATAAATAGGGCAATAGTATAAATTCCAGCCTTGCTTTCACCTTTGAGTGCTCCAACCATTAGGATATCTACATAATTGACCAATGTATGTGACAACCCAATAAAGATGATAAATGAACCAAATCTCAAAATCTCTTTAAATCTGTTGTTTTTAAAAAAATCTTTTTGTGGTTTGATAAAAAGATGACCTAGCTTCTTTATATAGACTAGCATGGCTAGAACTGCAATGGCGTAGGTAGAGATGATAAGGAGAATAAGGCCAGATAAACTTAACCAATCAATCGAGTAAAGTATAATGGCAAGAATTACACCTATTCTAACCCAGATATTTTGTAGTATGCTTGGAACTGTAATCTTTAATAGCGATTTGGAGATGGCTTGAAGTAAAGTCATATATGCCAGACAGAAAGCGAGAGGTAACCCGTATGCAAGATATTTGGTGATATAAAGATTTTCTTTAGATGATGAATACCACTGAATAACAGACTCTTGAAAAGTAAAAAATGTAGTTAATAGAATCACAAACCCAACTAATGGCAACAGTAATAAAAATGAAATGAATCCAAAGTCTCTATTTTCAATACTATTGAACTTTGGAAAATATTTGATTGCCACAGGTCCTGTTCCTAGAAGGATAAATGGTGTGAGTATACTTGCAAATGCAATAAGTATTTTAATCAATCCTATTTCTTGAGGTGACAAGAAGTATGGTTGAATGAAAAGTACACTAAGGGCACCTATAATAACTCCAATATAGGCAACAACACTTTCTTTAATACTTTGCCTTTTTATGACACCCATTTAGATTGTTTTTTTAATAAGGATATCAAAAGTACTAATAATTGATGTCGTGGTTTTATACAGGTTATAATATCATTATTGGTTTAGTATTGATCATTGGGTTGGGATGGAAAATCCAATGGTGACATTGCAAGTCAAGGAGAACTATCATGAAGACTCGAAATTTATAATCCGCTCTATAATCACATCAGCCTGATGACGAGTATTCTCAATGAAAAATCGATTTGTTTTCAATCCACCATTGACCACTCCAGTCAAGTAGACATTGGGAAGTGATGACTCAAATGTCTCTTCATTATAGATTGGAGTCTGATATTCATCTGTATCAATCTTGATGTTGAGACTCTTCAATAATTTATAGTCAGGAGTATAACCTGTCATTGCAAGTACAAAGTCATTTTTGAGTTGTATCCTGCCATCTGGAGTTTGGATTGTTACACTTTCTTCTTTGATCTTTGTGACAGTACTACTGAAGTAGCACTTAATCGAACCTTCCTCTATTCTGTTTTTAATATTTGGGAGTATCCAATACTTTACTCTATCTGTCAGTTCTGGTTTACGGACAACCATCGTGACATTTGCACCTTTTTGGTAGGTTTCTAAAGCGACGTCACAAGCAGAGTTGGCACCGCCTATGATTATAATATCTCTTCCTATGTAAGGATGCGCCTCATCATAGTAGTGCTTTACCTTTGGCATGGACTCACCTGGAATATCCAATAGTCTTGGAAGTCCATAGAAACCTGTTGCTACGATTACTGACTTTGCAGTATAATTTCCCTTTGATGTAGCGATTGTATATGTTCCACACGAATCACTCTTCATACTATTTACACAAGTGGCATAATGCAGATTCATATCGTAAGTCTGTATGATCCTTCGGTAGTACTCAAGAGCTTCCTTTCTTGTAGGTTTGTCAGTATGTGAGATGAATGGGATGTCGCCTATCTCTAACTTAAGACTGGTAGAGAAAAATGTCATTTGACTAGGAAAATTGTAGATGGAATTAGCCAGTACTCCTTGCTCTAATATGCAATAATTAATTCCTGCGCGATGTGCCGAGATGCCACAATTGATACCTGAAGGTCCACCACCTATGATGATTAAGTCAAAGTTGTGTTGCATGAAATACTCTTATTCTTCGTTACATCTGAGGTAGAGATAGTCTGATGTGACAGTATTACTTATATTACCCGCTCTGTCCATCATGCTTATCTCAAGTTGAAGACTATCTAATGGAAATTGCTCAGAAATCTCACAAGGAAAAGTATTATCTGGATAAAGGCAACATGGTGGGAATAACCTCAACTCTAGGTCTATAAACACACCATTCTTTGATAAGCCCTCTGGAACCATTGGTATCAGATAGGGTTGGTCATAATCTAGCCCCGTACGACTATCTTTAATGAAGAAATTAAAACCATTCTCAGCAGAATCATCACCTAGGTCCCCATCACCATCTTCGATATGAACAAATAAGATAAAAGAGTCGTCGGTTATAAGACTTTGCTTGATTGTATCCTTGCTCATGCCTTGAAACTCAAGGCTAGGTACATCTGAGATGTTTGGTCCCTTACCGCAACTCACAATGCTAAGAAATATGGTAGCTAGACCAATAAGGAAACTGTATCTTTGCATTTTCATTTTACTAATTTACACTATTTAGATTTTGCATTTATGATTGACCTTCCAAAACTTCTGGAAGCTTATAATAGAAACACTCTTTCCTTTGAATCTGTTGCAATCGAAATCTATAATTTTCAATTGGAGCATAATAGTGTATTTAGAGATTACTGCCATTCCATTGGTAAAGGGAATTTTATCGGTTCGATAGATGAGATTGTATACCTTCCAATATCAGCGTATAAGTCTCAGTATGTATCAAATATACATCACGCATTTGATCAAACACCAGTCACATTTACCAGTAGTGGTACAACTAAAACTACCGCAAGTAAGCATAATTTAGCAAGTAAGACTGCTTACCTCAATGGTGCTCAACAGATCTTCGAAGCTCAATATGGTCCTCTAATGGACTATACAATTTTTGCTCTTTTACCATCTTATCTTGAGAGATCTGGATCATCCTTGGTTGCGATGGCTGACCACTTTATTAAAATTGCAGGTGGTGGATTCTATCTTGATGATCATGCTAATCTTTCTCGTGAAATCGCTGACGCTAAAGGCAGGGTCTTATTAATTGGTGTAAGTTTTGCTTTATTGGATTTAGCTGAAAGAGGAATTGAGATTAAGCAGAACAATCTCATTGTCATGGAAACAGGAGGAATGAAAGGTAGACGAAAAGAAATCTCTAGAGACGAGTTGCACCAAATACTAAGTAGCGCATTTGGCTGCGACCAGATCCACTCGGAATACGGAATGACTGAACTTTGCTCACAAGCATACTCAAGTGGTAATGGAATATTTGATGAAAATCCATGGATGAAGATTAACTTAAGAGAAGTGACTGATCCATTCTCTCAAACTCAGAATAACAAACCTGGTGTCATCCAAGTGATCGATTTGAATAACTATCAGACTTGCAGTTTTATAGAGACTGAAGACTTAGGAAGAAGGGTAGGTGATAACCAATTTACTGTTTTAGGACGTCTTGACAATTCTGATGTCCGTGGTTGCAACTTATTAGTCTTATAAGACTAGAGTTCGTCTGCAAGCTTTAAGTAAGTTACTCTTTTTTCACTGTAAAGGAAGTCTTTCATTCTAGCCAATTGTCCATTCGTAAACTCATAGGGTTTCATGAAGCAAGCTCCATAGTAACCCATATAGTTATTAACCATTGGTTTGAACTCCGTACCATTGACATCAAAGACTCCATGCATCTCACAGTCAGTATAATTGACCATCGCTCCGAATCCGTCACCAGGATCAGCAGGAGTATCGCAAATACAATCACCAAGATAACTGCAGTCTTGACCATCAGCTGACTCATTGTAATCTTTAAAAGTGTGATCCAGATTGAAGAAGTGCCCAAATTCGTGCACTGGGACTTTCTTGTCAGTAATATCATCCTTAGCAATCACGATACTTGATGTCCATCCACCGGTACTTGTAAATCCTTTTCCTTTCTTACAGCCTCTTGCATTTTCAGTGACATAACAGAGATCTTTGTTATGATCTACAAGGTAGATATCAATGACATTACCTGTATTGTGTTGGATAAGGTTGTAATAATACTTTTCATAGTTATCTTGAGCGAGGTCTTCAAATGTGAAGTACTCAGTATAGATCCGTGATTCCAACAGTCTAAATTGTATATTAAGTGGTATAAAGCCCAAGTTAATGTTGTCAATCATTTTGAATACTTGGCTATCATCAATCACTACTGGATCTTCAATTGCTGCAATATTCCAAACAATCAAATCTATTATGAGTGGTGCTTCAGAATCTTTGAGTTCCTGGATTCTCTCAGCACTAGAGATATCTGCAGTTTCAAATTGATCACCTATTTCCGCTTCTTTTTCATTAAGAATAGAGGTATTAGCACACTCTCCATCACATACGTAAGTCTTACATGCGGCAAGCATCAAGAGAACAGTAATTAGCAAATAAGTTTGGTGATATTGCATTTCCAAAAATACGACTATTACTAATACATTTTGAATTAGTCATAATTTAATCGTCTGTGTTAGAGTTTCAGGTCTGCCCAATGCATCATCACCACTGCTAAAGTATACAGACATTGCGATATAAAAAATACCCGCTATGATTGCCGCTGGACCAGTGGTATAGACCATAGAGCGGATATGATCAAACAAGGGACTCCAGAAGCAAGTGATGCAATGTGAGTCGTATCAGAAAGCGGTGAAATCTTATCTCCAAAAAAGCACCGCCCATTTGCTTCTGCTGTGATGGCAATATCCGCATCGTATACCTGAGCGATACCAATCATTACGATTCCAAGGTGCCTGCAGAACCCCAAGATGTACCGGTGAGTAAAGAAAATACGATACAATTAAAAAAGGCGAAAATATAGATCCAACCAGGGTTGATAACCGAGATTCTATTGTAAATCAACATTGGAATCGTACCGCTTATAATCCACAAACCGATCAATACACCTATACAACAATAAGATTATTACTACAGGAATCGATTCAGACACTTTTGAGGTGATCTTTTCTTGTATAAGACTCCAAGGATGCCCTAGTAGTAAGAGATAGATACGACTAAAAGTGAGAGCCATTAGGATGAAAATTTCTAGAGGAAACATCCCAGCATTTAAAATATAGGCTGGATGAACATCCCAAAGATCAATACAACTACAAAGAAGAGGATTGGTATTCCTGCTTTGATTACGGAAGGTTAGGTATTTGAATTGTTACTTAATGAAATTATGCTTTCTGCTACTATTTCACTAGCTTCTTTATTACTCTGTCACCAGTATTAACATCTTCTATAGTGAGGAGGTAGCAACCATTAAGGAGAGAAGTTACATTTATGATTGATGAGTTTTTCGATACTGAAATCACTCTGCCTTCCAAGTCAACGAGTCTAGTCTGATATTCCAATCCACCTTCAATATCGATAAAGATTCTATCAGAAATCGGATTTGGATAGATACTGATTTTTGTGTTTGATAGTTCATGTATAGAAGAAGTCAAGTCCATGCCGTCGCAGTCTTCATCTATTCCGTTGTTGACTATTTCTTCTGCATCTGGATTGATTTGAAAGTCATTGTCATCACAGTCATCAGTCAAGACAAAACCATCTCCATCAAGGTCATCGTCAGGAGTCCATGATTTACAATCATCATCTATACCATTATATGGAACTTCTTCATGATAAGGATTAATATTTGGATTTGTGTCATCACAGTCAAGAGCTAGCACAACACCATCACCATCAATGTCCTGAGTAAATGCAACATCAATAAAGTCACAATCATAAAACTCGAGTTCTGTTTCATCAAAAATCACCTCTTCATTGATAGAAGTGCAAATGTGAAATCTACCGCCTCCTTCAAAATCTGAAGTAGGAATTAACCCCATACTTTGAAAACCAACTCCTTCAACCCAAGAATATATTTTATTGCCTCTGCTGACATTTAGTTTTTTTACTATTTGTCCTGTCTTTAACTCTATTGGTTCAGTGCTTTCTACGATATATTTACCTGCAAAGCCTGAATATTGGTCTATATCAACAGTATCTCCAACCTCCGCTGAAAAGTCGAATAATAAAAATTCTGTTGAAACTAAAATATTTCTTGAGTACATTTCACCATTATCATATCTAATAAGATATTTTATGTCATTTGGAGCTATCTCTTGTGTAATTATTGTGTAGGTTGTATCTGATATCACCGTATCTCTAACAGCTCGATTGACCACTATGGTTGAATGGATAAGCGAACCTCCAGAAGCATCTCTTCTTTCAGAGCCTTGCTTCCAGCCTAGTGTAGGAAATGCCAATAAAACAACTGAATCAACACCATTACAATTCTCATCTATACCATTGTTGGGAATATCTACTGCACTTGGATTGATGTCAGGGTTCATATCATCACAATCATCTGCTAATACATATCCATCTCCGTCAAGGTCATCAAACGGAGTATCTGGATCACAGTCATTGTCAATTCCGTTATAAGGTATTTCAGCCCATCCCGGGTTTACATTTGGGTCACTATCATCACAGTCATCGATCAAGTTATACCCGTCGAAATCTAGGTCATCATCTCGTGTTTCCCAGTTGCAATCATCGTCAAGACCATTGTATACAATTTCAATTTGGTCAAGGTTGATATTAGGGTTAGTATCATCACAGTCAACTATCGCTAAATGACCATCACCATCAAAATCATCATCACAAGAATTAGTAATCACAATGTTATTTTCATTGTTTGGAATTGGGTTGTTTACTAGGTCTAAATCTTCAAGATGCAAAACCACTAACTTTTGCGACGTATGACATAAGGCCCAACAATTGTCATTTGAATCTACAAATAAAGTATTTTTCCCGCTTTTGGAAATAGAAAATAACTCTTCCATTTGCCACTCTTGAGATAGATTTAACCCTTCAGTTCTTTTTAAAGTTTCCCTCCCGATAGTCCAAAAAACATTCTTTCTATCCACAACAATATCATTGAGATAGCTATGGTATATTCCAGTATTACTATTTTGTTGTTCAACGGAATCATAAGATCGAATAGTAGCATATATTTGAAGAGTATATTGTTGTACCCATATTAATAAATCGTTTGTATCTTTTTCTATTGCTGTGATTTCATATCCTCCTCCAAGTGTAATTACAGGTTCTGTCCAGATTGAACTCCAACCATATCCATAACAATACTCATACATTGCACCGTTGAAAAAATACATCCTATTTGTATGTGTGATGACATTATCGGTAAATCGTTTACTAGTGAAATTGTTATTATTAGCTTCTAGGAATTGATCATCAATAACATTGCCCAAACCAACATCAGTAATTACTGATAACTGACCAAATGGATCAAAAAACACCATGTAAGTTTCTTCATTTAATACCTTAATCCAAGTGTCATCTTCATACTTATAGAGACCATCACCTCCAGCCGCCATGTAGATGATTCCTTCTGGACTTATTTCAACGTAATTGTAACAGCTATCACATGGACTTAGTATGGGTTCCCAGATGTCTTCAGATAATTTCATTATCAGATCATTACCAATTGTATCTGATGAAAATAGCCACACAGATCCTTCTCTGTCTTCCAGAAACTGTGCAGAAGCATCATTATTAGTTGAGACAGGAATGTCAAACTTTGTAATCTGGTAGTCTTGTCCATAGCAACAAGCAACTGATAGAACAAGAAAAAATGAATGCAAATTTTTCATTTGTTAACATTGGTTTTCTAAAGATATCAAATATCGATATTCTCACGGCATGTCTTGAAGAATATGTTACTCATTTCATTAAGATTTTGATACCCGCAAGAATTAACCGTAACTTTGTATCAGATATCAATTAGACATGAAAATCGGTAATATAGAATTTGGAGATTTCCCGCTATTCCTAGCGCCAATGGAGGACGTGAGTGATCCGCCATTTAGAGTTTTGTGCAAGGAGCAAGGCTGTGATATGATGTTCACAGAATTTATCTCTGTTGAGGGCTTGATTAGAGATGCTACCAAGAGTGTACAAAAGCTTGATATCTACCCTGAAGAAAGACCAATTGGAATTCAGATATTTGGTGCAGAAATAGACTCAATGACACGTGCAGCTGAGAGAGTAGAAGAAGCTCAACCCGATGTTCTTGATATCAACTTTGGTTGTCCTGTTAAGAAGGTTGTTTGTAAGATGGCTGGTGCTGGAATCCTTCAAGATATTCCTCGGATGGTCGAGCTTACGAGTAAAATAGTCAAGTCTACGAATCTTCCAGTTACTGTCAAGACACGCCTTGGTTGGGATGATAATACTAAATATATCGAAGATGTCGCAGAACGTCTCCAAGATGTCGGAATCAAGGCACTTGCTATCCATGGACGGACACGGAAACAGATGTATAAAGGGGAAGCTGATTGGGAATTGATAGGTGCCATTAAGAATAATCCAAGAGTTAATATTCCAATTATAGGAAACGGTGACATCGATAGTCCTGAGAAAGCAGTGATGTATAAGGAACGCTATGGTGTAGACGCTATTATGATTGGTAGAGCTAGTATTGGTTATCCTTGGATATTTAGAGAGATCAAGCACTATGTAGCGACTGGTGAGTTACTCCCTGGACCTACGATCCAAGAACGTGTAGATATTGCTAAACGGCACTTGGAGTTTTCATTGAAGTGGAAAGGTCCTAAGCTTGGTGTCCTTGAGATGAGGAGGCACTATACAAATTACTTCAAAGGACTTAGACACATCAAATCCTATAGAAGTCTGTTAGTTCGAGAACATGACCCAAAGGTTATTTTTGAGATTTTTGAGGAGATAAAAGAAAAGTATTCACAAGTTGAATTTGTAGGATAAGTGGGCATGCAATTTACATTTTCAGGAAAGGACAAATTCATTATTGATCTCTTAACCGAGACTGTAATTCAGCATAACATAGATGGCTATCTTGTTGGAGGCTATGTGAGAGACAAGTTACTTAACCGTCAAAGTATGGATATTGATGTAGTCTGTGTTGGTGATGGTATTGATTTTGCTCAGAAATTTGCTAAACAATGCACTCTATCTACTCGGGTAAATGTTTTTAAAAGCTTTGGTACTGCACAAGTCGTAGTAGGAGGTTTTGAGGTTGAGTTTGTCGGTGCACGCAAAGAGTCTTATCGATCTGATAGCCGTAAGCCGATTGTTGAGAATGGCACATTTGAGGATGATCAGAATAGAAGAGACCTTACAATCAATACGCTTGCTATTTCCCTCAAGGAAAAAGAGAATTATACAATCATCGATAGCTTTGGTGGTCTTGATGATCTCAAGAATAAGGTAATCAAAACACCACTTGACCCTAGTATCACATTCTCTGATGATCCACTAAGGATATTGAGAGCTATTAGATTTTCAACTCAGTTAGGATTTGATATTGAAGAGAAGACATGGAATGGTATCGTAGAGATGGCGCCTAGATTATCAATAATCTCTCAAGAACGAATCACGACTGAAATCAACAAAATCATCTTGTCTCCAAAGCCTTCGATTGGTTTTTATGCTCTAGACGATGCAGGAATCCTAGATGATATCTTACCAGAGCTCTGCGATCTCAAAGGCGTAGATATCAGGAATGGGATAGGGCACAAAGACAATTTTCACCACACCTTAGAAGTCTTAGATAATCTCAGTCTAACGACAGATAACTTATGGCTGCGGTGGTCAGCATTGATGCATGATATTGCAAAGCCTGCAACCAAGAGATTTAGTCAACAGCACGGTTGGACCTTTCATGGTCATGAGGTAGTTGGCGTTTCGATAACTAAGTCAATATTTAAAAGGATGAAACTCCCACTTGATCAAACTTTGAGTTACGTACAGAAGTTGGTAAGATTACACCTTCGTCCAATTAGTTTGACTAAGGAAAATATTACTGATTCAGCGATCAGAAGACTCCTATTCGATGCTGGCGAAGATATCGATGACTTGATGAAACTCTGTAGAGCTGATATCACCTCTAAAAACTCAAAGAAGGTACAGAGTTACCTCCTTAATTATGATATTGTCACCCAGAAGCTCATTGAAGTCGAAGAAAAGGATCAAATCAGGAATTGGCAACCTCCATTAAGCGGCAATGAGATTATGGAGCAATTTAATCTCAAGCCAAGTAGGGAAGTCGGAGTACTCAAAACAGCAATCAAAGATGCTATATTAGATGGGAAGATTCCTAACTCTTATGAAGATGCTCTCGCTTATTGTCGTGACTTGGTTACTGAAAAAGGAATGTCTTGAGGTTATAATAAATAATAAGAATTGTGAAGAAGTATTCCAATCCAATAATAACTACATTTGTATTATTATTTATTTTAATACAACATAGCCTTGGGACAACTACTTGCAAATAATCCATTAATCCTTCTCTTTTTCGTTGCGGCGATAGGATACTTTATTGGTAATATTCCAATTAAAGGGAGTAAGTTAGGTGTAGCCGCGGTCTTGTTTGTAGGCCTTGCATTTGGTGCTTATAACCCAACTTTCAATGTACCAGAGATCATCTTTCAACTTGGTCTTGTCTTCTTTGTTTACAGTATTGGGTTAAGTTCTGGTCCGGCATTCTTCAAGAGTTTTATGAAGAAAGGATCAAACGATCTAATTTTTGTTTTGCTCATGTTATTATTATCAGCTTTAGTTGCAATTGCTGTTAAATATCTAATGGGTTTTGAAGGTACCACTACAGTGGGACTCTATACTGGAAGTACAACAAATACTCCTGCGCTTGCCAGTGTGGTTGACATGATTAATCAAAGTGGTTCGCCAAGTAAAGTTACTGCAATTGAGCAAGTAGCAGTTGGTTATACCTATTCATACCCTATGGGTGTTATAGGTGTTATGGCTGCTATAGTGCTCATGGAGAAACTCTTCAAGATTGACTATAAGAATGAGGCAAAAAGTCTAGGAGAGCGGTATAATATTCAAGATGAATTAACGTCTACAACAGTTATTGTTACTAATCCTGAAGTCTACTCAATGCAGCTTCGAGATATTAAATATGAAAATGATTGGAATGTTAACTTTGGTAGGATTTTATCAAATGATGAATATAGCTTACCTAATTGGGATATGACCTTCGGAGAGGGAGATCGGATTTTGTTGGTAGGCTCTCGTAATGACTTAGATAAGGCGGTTGAATATTTCGGAGAAGAGACAGATGACAAATTTCACTTCAACAGTAAAGATTTTGATACCCGTAGAATTTTTGTTTCTAATCCTAAAGTGATAGGAAAGACTATTTCTGAGCTCAATATTGATGAAAAGTTTAATGCCACTATTACTCGCATTAGAAGAGGCGATACGGATATGCTTGCCAAGGCTAACACAATATTAGAGCAAGGTGATAGAATCAGATTTGTAGCTCGTCGACAAGATTTAAAGCGCCTATCAGATTTCTTTGGCGACTCGTATTATGGATCAAGTAGTGTTAATATCTTTTCATTTGGATTTGGTATTGCTCTTGGTCTCCTAATTGGGACAATTGAGATTAATCTGCCCGGTGGTGTCAATCTTTCGTTAGGCTATGCAGGTGGACCTTTATTGGTAGCACTCATACTAGGAGCGATACATCGAACTGGTCGTACTGTATGGACATTGCCCTACAGCGCTAATGTTACTCTACGCCAAATAGGACTCACATTATTGTTAGCTGTAATTGGTCTTAAGTCAGGTAATACTTTTGTAGAGTCATTGACATCTGGAGGTGATGGATTAACTATTTTCTTAGGTGGGGTAATTATTACATTCTTTACAGCATGCATGAGTCTCTTTGTCGGATACAAGTTTTTCAAGCTACCATATTCCCTCTTATTAGGCTTTATGTCTAACCAACCAGCTATTCTTGACTTTGCTTTGACAAGATCGCAAAATAAGGTCCCGATGATAGGTTATACAATTATGTTTCCAATAGCATTGATCATGAAAATCGTGTTTGCCCAACTACTATACACTTTACTTGTCTAATTCTTTTATTTTTTTGCTTTCTGACCCAAGTATCTTATTTGATTTTGCGTATTACCTATAGAGTTGACATAGTCAACCGAATTAAGCTTTAATAGAAGTCTGTATTCCTTTGCTCTTAGGCAACCGATGTTAATGTACAGAAAGTATGAAAAAACTGTGATTTTGAGAGTTAGTTTGTGGTTTAATTGGCTCAACTTGGTTACCAGCAATCTACAATTAAGTAATGAGAGTACTTTAAGAATACAAGACAAATGGTCTTTCTCTGTTACAGAGAAAGACTTTTTTTATTTCCAAATCAATAACTCTTAATAATAACTAGTAGCAAATACTATTATTAGTAATTACCCATGAAAGTGCTTACCCGTGAATTGAAGTGTGGTTATTAAAGTAAAGATTTAATGAAAGATAAGTCTGGGGAAATACAGGGTAGATATGATCAGTATCTTAAGTGCTAACCAAGAATTAAAGCTGGATATAGATCTCTTGATACCCAGCAAAAATACCTAATCCATTTATGACATTTGTATAATATTCTGCTTGGTGGCTAGAGTTGCTTGATTGCTTGTCAATTTGTTGATCTTGAATGTGGTAATATTCGTAGAGTTCTTTACTGATTGCAACCAACTTAATTGCTGCATTATTCTTCACTTCTGAGAACTTCCCTTTAGTGATCACCTCATTAATAACATCACTTGGAATAGAGTCTTGAACCGTTTTACAATTTAGTGATTTGCCGTCGACAAAGATTAAATTGTCAACAGAAAAGTCTCTCACTGATACTGCAACACTTTGATCTTTTGGATCGGAAACGATTCCACCTCCTTGATTTCCTAGATTAGTATCCTCTAGATTGACAAGTTGCCAAGCATAGTAAGTATCAGAGATGTTTGTGTGAGATGAATGAACTTCAATATTAAGATATTGCGAATTTTGATTTTCAACAATTGAACTCCTAACTTCAATATGCTCTACAGCTGGCACTCTACCAATCGATTGTGAGATACCTAATTCTTCGTCATCAACTATAATATGGTAGACATGATCCGATTGTGGTTTGTACCCAGTCGTATAGACTCCATCTCCTTGATGCTCAAGTTCAAACTCAAAATTGGCAGTGAGATCTTGGATTATAACTTCAGCGTTATCAACACCAAGATCAGATGATTCATCAAAAACACTCTTGGAATGTGTGATGTAAACCTCCCAAACAGAGTCAGGAGCAAAGTATGAATTAATAACTAATTGAGGTTGAAAGTTACTATCATCATATTGTATGACAGACTCACAGCCTACCATGGCTGCCAAACCAAAACAAGTTATAATAAAATAATATGATACAATTCTTCTCATTACCCACTAAATATAGAGAATACATCTGACTTTAACCGTTTTTTTAGATATAAAGTTACTAAAGCAATCAATAATTTGGTTTTTAAAACAAAATATTGGCTTTGAGAGAAGGAAGTATTGGGAATAAACTAACATTTACTAACTCACTTCTATTTTCATTAGGAATATCTCGGAGGTAGACATAAAATGGGTTTTTACGGTTGTATACATTGTAAATACCAAATGAAACTTCAGCATCACATCGGTTATAACTTTTGCGATAAGCGTACCTGAGGTCTAAGTGATGGAATGCTGGAGTTGTGAAGTTATTCCTATCTGCTGAAATCACCTGTGTTGTTGAGTCTATTGGATTTACAAATACTTCAGTATTAAGTGTAAATGGAAATCCTGAACCAAAAACCCATTGTGCAGTAATGGTTTGGTCTGGGGATAACTTATAACTTACTCCAGTTGAGAAACTATGTCGTCTATCAGATCTTGAAAAAAATGGTTCTCCATCATTGAGGTCTTCAAATTGTCTAGTACTATAAGTGATTCCATAATTCATCCATCCAATTAATTTTTCTAATTGTAATCGATAGCTGACCTCACCCCCTCTTGCATTTCCATTTCCTTGGTTGATTGCTTCTTGAATGTTGAGACGAGTAATTCCTATGAGTTCGATATCTTCCGGTTGAATAATATTGTAAAGTAGATCTCTTGGATCCGAATATTCAATCAAATTTGTGTAGGACTTATTATAGATTGAGACGCCTAGTGTTTGGCCTTCATCTAGCACAAGGTCTAAAGTCGCAGAGATTTGATCTGATCTTTGTGGTGCAATTTCATCATTAGATGGATACCAAAGATCTGCAGGGAGACCGGTTCCAGGATTAATGAGAAGGTGTATAGGTTGGTGAATTCTAGTATAGTCAAGCTTAGCATGCAGATTGCCATTGTTGAGATTGAGTGCTATTCTAGGTTCTATTACTCTATATACTTTTGATTCAAAAGGAAGTTGAAGGAATCGCAGTCCAGCTGACAACGAAAATGTAGGTGATAGCTCAATATTGTGCTGTGTGTAGACTACAAATTCATTTTGATTAAATACCTCCTTGCTTAGCTGATTGTTTGTTATATCTTCATCTCTATAGAGATTACTTTGGAAGATATTTGGGCTAAAACGATAGGTCGAAAGTTCAACTCCGATACTTGACTGATGATTATTTTGATGATAATATTTAAGGACAGACTTACCAGTTGTAACACTATTGGTTGAAGATGAAAAGACATCATAGGACAAGTTGGTCAGGCTTGCACTGAAAGAACCTCTTGATTCGAAGAAGTATTCACTTTTACTTAAGTGAGCTTGAAGAGAACATCTATCTGATAGTACTCCTCGGTAATTTATACCATAAAGGGTATTACCCCATCCAATTGAATTAAAGATTCTTTGACTTACTTCTTTGTCGTTTTTTTCGAAATTGAAAATATCGTTTCCTCGATAATAGATTCCTGATATCTGGTGTTCTGTGCTAATCTGGTAGGTCATCTTAGCTATCATGTCGCTATAGTTAAGATTTACGTCACTGTAATCTAGGATGGTTTCTATTAATGGCTGATCAATAAACCTAAGCAATCGTGTACGAAATCCTACAATTAAGCCTAGTTTGTTCTTAATGATTGGGATATTGACAGTAGCACTCAGAGCATCCAGCCCGGCACTCACTGTATATTCTCTTTTGGTCAGATTAGGTGACTTGATCCTCACATCGAGCACTGAGGATAACTTACCTCCGTACTTAGCTGAGATGCCACTGGTGTGGAAAGATGAAGATTGGACTAAGTTAGATAAGAAGATTGAACGATACCCACCAATGTGTGTAAATTCAAATACAGGAATGTTGTCAAGAAGTATTAAATTTTGGTCTGAGCTCCCGCCTCTGATACTGAGTCCATGCTGGCCTTCACCACCTACATCAAATGATGAGAAATGTCTGATACTTGTAACGATATCTGGTTCACCAGTGAGACTGCCATAACTATGAACACTTGTAAGATCTAACACTTTGCCATCCGGAGGGAGATTTTTGTTGATAAACTCAGTGTTATCACTAAATACAAAAAATGTATCTAAAATATTGATATGTTGCAGAGCGATTATTACGGGTACAGAACGTTGATAAGAAAGTGTATCAGTTTGGTAACCTACAGCTCCAACTACAAGAGTTTCTTTTGATTCAGGATTTATCGAGAGTTCAAAGAATCCGTTTTCATCACTATAAGTTGACGCTTCAGAGTGATAGATAAATCCATAGGGGATTGGATTTTTAGATTCGCTATCTTTCAAGTAACCATAGTACTTAGTAGTTGTAATTTTTACGGTTGGAATATTATCACGATAGAGGAGGATTTTCTTGCTACGTTTGAAAGTGCTTTCAAATTCGTATCTATTTTCTAACAACTCGATCAAAGTAGATAACTTGTAAGTGTCGTTGCTAATGGCTAAAGTATCCGATGTGTCAAACAAACTGCTATTGTAACTCAATGTTACATTTCCTTGAGATTGGATACTATCCAAGATAGTACCTAGAGTATATCTGCCTACTGTGTCAAATTCTATATTACGTTTGAGGTAAGATTGGGATTGCCCCAGATTGGTCAATGAAAAGATGATGGCAATCGAAACAAACAATTTCGTAAAAAACCATTTTCTTATCATTTGATGCTAGTTACAATTTACAGAGACAATTTTATAGTTGTTTGTATCAGTTTTAGAAACTTTGAGCTGTGTAATAATTACCAACTCATCTAAGATATCTTCAAGAGACTCATCTTCAAATTTAGTATTAATTAGACAGTTATTCAAATCAGCTAATTTACCGTAAGTAAATGTAACTTGATAAGTCTGGGAGAGAGTATTAAGCACTTCACTCAGGGGAGTGTTTTCAAATACGAGATTTTCAAACCTCCACTTTAGTAAGATATCATCAAAGTTGTCAAATTTAACATAGACTCCTTTATCTTTCACAAGTCTCTGATTGGCACTGACCTCTATTGTTCTTTTACCTGTATCGACTGAAACTAAACCTTCGGTCACTTTGAGGTCGAAGGTTCCTTGGTATGTATTCAGATCAAATGCGGTTCCGAGGACTGCAACAGTTTCATTCTGTGTGGTAATAATAAATGGTCTCTCAGTATCCCTTTGAATATCAAAATAGGCTTGACCATCTAGATGGACTAATCTGTCATCGATGAAATCTGACTGTTGAGTCAACTCGCTAGAGTAGTTGAGCCAAATTTTAGATTGATCTTTCAGGTTGAATGCTTTGACTTCTGTTTTATTAGTAGCAAAGTCTTGCAAGTTTGTTGATGAATTGCCCTCACTCCCGTTTAATGCAATCATCCAATAACCAAGTCCAGTGATTAAGAGAGTACATGCTGCTACCATTAACCATGAGCTTTGGCCTTTCTTATGAGTTTGATTTTTACGATTTTTTAGCTCTAAAGCACTCCATGCAGCATCTGTATCGTACTGTTGATAATTTTCTAACTCTTCTGATTCACTCCAGACTATATCAAGATCTTTTATGATTTCGATATTACTAGTTGTGTCATCTTTCCAAGCATTGAGCTGTTTGAGCTCTTCTTTATTTTCTTTAGAAAGGAGATATTGTGATATGATTTCTGAAATCTTCATTATAAACTTGCTGTTTTCTTAAGGGTGTTTCTAATAATTGATAGTGCTTTTACCATGTGGTTTTCTACCGTTTTTTTAGAGATTCCCAGATTCTCTGCAATTTCGGTGTAAGTTAAGCCATTTTGCCTTGACAGAACAAATACTTCACGGCATTTGGGCGGTAAATGTCGTAACGACTTAAAGATTCTTTCTTTTTTAGCGTAGGTGTCTGCTTCTTTGTCGAAGCTGTCGTCAAACTGACTATTTCCTGGTATCAGATACTGTTCATCAGTAAGCGGTACGACTTTAGACTTCTTGATATAATTGATACTTCTGTGATAGGTAGTCTGAAAGAGGTATGACTTGATATTTGATTCTAAATTGAGATCATTTCGTTTCTCCCAGATATAGACAAACACATCTTGTACGATATCAGCAGCTGCATTCCTATCCTTGACGATGCGATTTGCATAGTTGCAGAGTGGATTGTGCCACTCATAAAACAGAGATTTATATTGCGCTTGATAATCTACCACTTTACCTTCAAGGTTTAATGCTTTATTTGTTAAGGTGAAGATATCATTCTGTTGACTAATATCAGGTTAGACTCTTTATAAATGTCATTTTCATCACACCTCGGCAAGTATTGAGATACCGCAAGGGCGACATTTAAGACTGTAATTACTCACAAGACTTAACAACCTTACTACTAAGTTGATAGATCCACTTCAAGAATGATCTGCTTGTCTATGATGATTCTATTCTCATTACCTTTGTAATATTAATCAAAATAATCTTATGTCCTTTTCATTTAAAGCAATGTGGCAATACAAATGTCCAAGGTGTAGAGTAGGTAATATTTTTGTCAAACCAATGAAAATTTCAGACCCACTCAATATGCCTAATGCATGTTCACACTGTGGTCAAAAGACTACACCAGAACCAGGCTTTTACTATGGTGCAATGTTCATCTCTTACATCATTATGAGTTGGTTTATCTTACTTCCTACACTTGGTCTCGTGTTTTATTTTGACTGGTCTGTTGAAGGAGCAATGGTGTTTGCGGTTGCTCTGATGGCGGTTTGTTATCTTCGTTTTGCAAGAGGATCTAGATCACTCTATTTCCACATGATGGTGAAGTACGATCCTGAAGCAAATGATGAAATCAAGCCTTTGTAGCCTCATATATAAACTATGAAGATCTTCAACAACTTAATTAATAGTTTTAAATCAAATCATGAGGTAGAACATGCAGTCATTGTTAATTTCAACTACCATCATGAAAAATTAGATGCACTCCATGCTCTAGCAATGAGGCTCAATGACCATTTAGAAGGAAGTGGTTTAGGTGACTATGATGGACATGAGACTCAAGTCAATGGACCTGATGCAAACCTCTATCTTTATGGCAATAATGCAGAAGAGTTATTCATCTCCATCAAACCAATATTAAATCAAACAGATTTCATGAGTGGTGCAATTGCTACACTCCGATTCGGACGACCTGAAAAAGGAGTTAAAGAGATTAGTGTTGAGATATGAAAGAGTAGATAATTGCAATGTATTTTATTTTACATCATCAACTACTCCAGAATTATACTTAACCACTAATTATTCATTTCGGAATTGCCTCTTTCTCTATGTTCTTCAAGGGGTTAAACCCTTTGAGATAGATTAAGGATAGGAGAATATGAGAAAGATCAACTTTGTCAAACAAACAACATTGACTCAAGAATATTATTCGCTAAAGATGTAACTTTGACATCTTGAAAGAAATTAAATTTCGCAAAGTATGAAAATACTCATAGTAGGAGGTGGAAACATGGGTTTGACATTTGCAAAAGCATTTATCAACTCACATGTCGTAGTGCCAGATCAACTGACAATCTTAGAGAAGTCAGACGGAGAAAGAGTAGAGATGCTCAAGGAGCAAAAGTTAGGTCAGATTGTCACAGACCCATCTTATATCAAAGAGGCTGATCTTATCATCCTAGCAGTGAAGCCTCAGGACTTTAATGGCTTACTTGCCACTATCAATCCATATGTTGACCAAGATCAAGTATTCCTGTCGATTATGGCTGGAATTAAGATAGAAACTATCGCTGATAAACTAGGCGTGACAAAGGTGATCAGAGCTATGCCCAATCTTCCATCTCAAATAGGAATGGGAATGACAGCATTTACATGTACACAGGCAGTTTCTCGATTTGAACAGGGAGCAGTACAAAACTTACTCGCTACAACGGGTAAGACACTGAATGTAGGGAAGCAATCTTTGATTGATTCAGTGACAGCTATTTCCGGATCAGGACCTGCTTACATCTTTTACTTTATAGATGCGATGATTCAAGCTGCTATTAGTACTGGGATCAAACCAGCAGCAGCCGAGTTGTTAGTCATTCAGACATTTAGAGGTTCTTTGAATTTGTTTCAGCAATCCTCATTTACCTGCCAAGAGTGGATAAGCAAGGTTGCTTCCCGAGGTGGAACAACAGAAGCAGCTATCTCAAAATTTAATGAAGGGAATCTCGATCAATTGATTCAATCAGGCGTACAAGCTGCACTGGCTAGAGCGGTGGAGTTAGGGGAGTGAGAGTTTGAACTTATTTCTTACGTCTTCTCTTATTTTCTTTATAATCCATGAAGAGAAACTCACCAAGTCCACTGAGTGAACTGTAGAATGCTTTCCCATTATTGGCTTGAGTAAACTTATCTACAAACTCTACCAAATACGGATCTCTTGCGATCATAAAGGTCGTAATTGGGATTTGCATCTTGCGGCACTTGACAGCAAGTCCAAGAGTACGACTCATAATTTTACGGTCAAGCCCAAAGCTGTTTTTATAATACTTCTTACCACGTTTGATACAAGTCGGTTTACCATCTGTAATCATCATGATTTGCTTGTTCGGATTCTTCCGCTTACGCAAAATATTCATTGCAAGTTCTAAGCCAGCTACAGTGTTGGTATGATACGGACCGACCTCTAAGTAAGGGAGGTCTTTGATTTCAATCTGCCAACTGTCATTCCCAAAGACTATGATGTCAATCGTATCCTTCGGATAGCGTGTTGTGATGAGTTCAGAGAGTGCCATGGCTACCTTCTTAGCAGGAGTGATTCGATCTTCACCATAGAGTATCATACTGTGTGAGATGTCAATCATTAAGACTGTACTCGTTTGGCTTTTATAGAATGATTCATGGACAACGAGGTCATCTTG